>Ga0102931_1001838_pt1 | contig 10549 bp, 7 predicted proteins | sample SalPonR1_C_D1_MG_FD_79282 | JGI IMG/M metagenome (GOLD analysis project Ga0102931, IMG submission 79282) | Salt pond soil microbial communities from South San Francisco under conditions of wetland restoration - Salt Pond MetaG R1_C_D1_MG | ecosystem: Environmental > Aquatic > Marine > Intertidal... | reverse complement strand
TAAACCCAATTGATTATTTATCAGATTCCATACAATTATTCTCTATCTCTATGATTTTATCGATCATCATATATTCAGCATATTCATTGATGACTTACTTTATTTGGATTAAACGTTCGGAGAAGTCAATTGCACTTGGTGGGGAATGTGCAAAGAACAGTAGTATAGTATATAAAATTGTTGATATCATCTATATGGTTTTCTTATTCGGTAGCTTAGGTTACTTATTGTTACATCTCGTTTATGAAATAGGAGGATTCGGTTTATTTCTCCCTATAGCACAAATGCCAATTCTGATGATTATATTTTGGTCATCAATAAAATATTTCAAGAAGAAAAAAGCATCTGCTGCAAAAAATAAAGTGATTTCGTTTACAGTACTTATTATTGCTGATATTGCTTATATTGCATTACTTATGGCAGTTATCATGCAATTCGGACTCGGTGAGAGGGATAATTCGAATTACAGGACGGTCAATTGGCAGCTTAGTAAAACAGAAAGCCACGAATTCAAACTTTATAGCGATGAAATCCCTCTAACCACTGAAGATTTATACGGACAAATTGACTATGACTATTATTCATATGAAAGAGAAATAAATAGGACTCTCTTTCTTTCAAAAAGTGGATATCGTCAATATTCGCTGCCAGCAAAAGATTCCCCTCCAAGGATTGAATATGAGATACTAGAGCCTCAATTTGGTTTTGTCTATGGACTTACCAAAGACCACCTACTTGAAATTCCAGAGTGGCGAAACAATACTACCTTTGAACCTATTGATAACAAAATATTCGATACAGTTGAAGCTTATCAACGCTATTATGAGGATACTCCAACTGGAGAGTATACTTTGTTTTTTAAGGATAGAATTATTAGACTCGATATGGAAGAACCCCTAACTACAAAACAAATATCAATTATTAAAGAAAAATTGCAAATAATAAGGTAAAAATTTAACCTTAACAATATTAACTGTAAAAGCGATGCAAATATGTTTTCAAACGGATTAGCTGCCGTATCAAATGAAAAAGATAAAATAGATTTTCCTATAGATAGTACGGAAATAAAGTTCAAAAATTTAAGTTTTTCTTGAAATTTTTTTTACTTATAATCTACGTTTAGTGGATTCTTATCTACAGCGTCTTTTAAGCGTTGTTCATTGACATGGGTATATATCTGAGTGGTAGATATGTTTTCGTGGCCTAAAATAGATTGTAAGGCTCTAATATCCACATCTCCATACTGATACATTAGTGTTGCTGCCGTATGTCTAAGTTTATGGGGAGAATATTTATCTGTATCTAATCCTGCACTTTTTAAGTGCTTTTCAACCAGATGTTGTACAGCCTTTGGAGAAATTCTTTTCTTTCTATTACTTAAAAATAAGGCATCTTCATGACCCTTTATAGGTTTTGGTCTGGATTCTAAGTATTTATCTATAGCTTTTTTAGTTACAGAATTTAAATATACTGTACGTTCTTTGTTTCCTTTTCCAATTACAGTTAAACTATCAATTGATATCTTTGATATATCAATACTTACAAGTTCTGATAATCTGACTCCGCAGTTAAGAAATACTGTTATAATAGCTTCATCTCTAATTTTATTGCGACCTTCAATGTTGTTTAGCAATCTTTTTGCTTTATCCAAATCCAGATAAACCGGGAGCCTAACATTTGATTTAGGAGATTCCAGCTTAAGGGTAGGATTATTGTCTATAACTTCAATTACACTATGAAGATATTTGAAGTAGGATTTAATAGAAGCAATTTTTCTAGATTTAGTTTTATTATTTATTTTTCTATATTGATCTAAATATGAAATATAGGAGTGGAGGTCCTGAATCTTTAAATTTTTCAAAAAATCTTCAGAAGAGTCGGAGATTTCTATTTTATCAAAATCTTCAAATTTGATTTTTTGAGAAGTAGCTATATAATATTTATAAAATAATCTAAGATCATAAAAATATTCTTTAATCGTATTTGAAGATTTTCCTTTTATAGATTTTAAATAGTTCAAATAATTGGATAAAAGTGGAGGTGCATCAAAAAAGTTCATAAATTTACTCCTTTTTTTAAGTTTTATTTTGTCGCAAAATGTATATTTTGCGACATAAGTAGTTAATTTAATTAATTTTAGCATTTTTTTTGCTAATAAACAAGCTTTTTATCAAATAAATTCGAGAGCCTCCACCATAGCTTTTAATTCTCCAAATAAATATCTTTTGCCGTTTTAAATACCATTGTATAAAATACATTGTTTTCTTTTCTTAAAAAGGATTTTAAGCCCTGTGTTTTTTTATATTCTGTAAGATTTCAAAATTGATAATAAAAAGAACTTAATCTGCTATTTTAAGTAGATTAAGTTCTTTATTTTTGTTTTTACACTTTTAAATGTATTTCATCTTTTTTTGAAAAATTATAATCATTTATTATTGGTTTAATCTTTTTGTTTATAAATTCTAAAGTTTGATTTTTGCTTCTTCCAATGAATTTTCTAGGATCTAGAAGTTTTTCAATTTCTTCTTTAGTAATATTTAGTTCTTTGCAAGATACAATTCTATCAATAAGATCATTTTCTTTACCTTTTTCTTTAACTTCTTTAGCAGCTTCCATTGATAAAACTCTAATTTCTTCGTGAATTTCCTGTCGATTACCACCTTTTTTAACTAGTTCCATGATAATATTCTCAGTAGCCATAAATGGTAATTCTTCATTTATATGTTTTTCAATTACTTTTTTATTTACTATAATACCTTGAAAAATATTGCTAGCTATATCAACCACTGCATCACATGCTAAAAAGCTCTCTGGGATAGTTAATCTTCTGTTAGCCGAGTCATCTAGTGTTCTTTCGAACCATTGTGTAGCTGCAGTATCAGATGTATTTGTCGTTATGTTCATAATGTATCTTGATAGCGAAGCTATTCTTTCGCTTCTCATAGGATTTCTTTTATAAGCCATAGCTGATGAGCCTATCTGATTTTTACCGAATGGTTCTTCGACTTCTTTTAAATTCTGAAGTAATCGAATATCATTGGTTAATTTATGTAAACTTTGTGCAATTCCGTTTAACTTAGATAAAATTTTAAAATCTACTTTTCTAGAGTAAGTCTGCCCTGTAACATCATAAACTTCATCAAAGCCTATTTTCTCAGCGACTAATTTTTCTAATTTTTTAACTTTTTCTTCATCGTCATCAAACAACTTCATATAACTAGCTTGAGTACCAGTAGTACCTTTTGCACCTCTTAATTTAAGCTGATTAATTTCATAATCTAAATCTAAATAGTCATAGTATATATCTTGCAGCCACAGACTAGCTCGCTTGCCTACAGTAGTAAGTTGAGCTGGTTGAAAGTGAGTATACCCTAGTGTTGGTATATCACTGTATTCTAATGAAAATTCAGAAATAACTTTCATTAATTTAGCTAATTTTTTCTTAATTAGTAAAGAAGCTTCTTTCAATAAAACTATATCTGTGTTATCACCTACAAATGCACTTGTAGCTCCCAAGTGTATGATAGGCATGGCTTTTTTACATTGTGTTCCGTATGTATGAACATGAGCCATAACATCGTGCCTGAACTCTTTTTCTTTTTTAGCAGCAAGATCAAAATCGATATTATATATATTCTCTTCTAATTCATTAATTTGTTCTTCAGTAATATCTAATCCTAGTTCTTTTTGAGATTGGGCTAATGCCAGCCATAATTTTCTCCAATTGGAAAATTTATTTTCATCAGAAAATACATAGCTCATTTCTTCACTTGCATATCTTACTATTAACGGATTGTTGTATTTTTTCCTTTCTATTTTAATCACCTCTTAAAATAACAAAAGAAGTAAACTTAAGTTTACTTCTTTTGTATTATTTATTTTGCATAACTTACTGATCTAGTTTCTCTTATTACATTTACTTTTATTTGACCTGGATACTCTAATTCAGCTTCAATCCTTTTAACAATATCTCTTGAAACCATAACCATACCAGAATCATTAACTTTTTCAGGTTTAACCATAATTCTTACTTCTCTACCTGCCTGAATTGCGTAACACTTATCCACTCCATCAAAGGAATTTGCTATATCTTCCAATTTTTCTAATCTCTTAATATAAGATTCTAGAGTTTCACGTCTTGCGCCTGGTCTAGCTGCAGAAATCGCATCTGCTGCCTGTACTAAAACAGCCTCTATAGTACTCGGCTCAATATCATTATGATGAGCCGCTATAGCATTTACTACATCTTTACTCTCTCTGTATCTTTTAGCCATATCTGCTCCTATAGTTACATGTGGTCCCTCTATTTCATGGTCCACAGCTTTACCTATATCATGAAGCAAGCCTGCTCTTTTAGCTAGTCTAACATCAGCTCCTAATTCAGCTGCCATAATACTACTTAAATAAGCAACTTCAATCGAGTGTTTCAGAACATTTTGTCCGTAGCTAGTTCTATATTTTAATCTACCTAACAGTTTAATAATTTCTGGGTGTATACCATTAACACCTGTATCAAAGGCAGCTTTTTCTCCCTCTTCTTTTATCTCGATGTCAATTTCTTTTTTAGCTCTATCTACCATTTCTTCTATTCTAGCTGGATGAATTCTACCATCATTAATTAATTTTTCTAAGGCTATTCTTGCTACTTCTCTTCTAATAGGATCGAATCCTGATATAACAACTGCTTCAGGTGTATCATCAATTATTAAATCAATTCCTGTCATAGTTTCTAATGCTCTAATATTTCTTCCTTCTCTTCCTATTATTCTACCTTTCATTTCATCATTTGGTAGATCTACTACAGATACCGTAGTCTCAGCAACATGATCAGCTGCACATTTTTGAATTGCATAGCTAATTACTTCTCTAGCTTTTCTATCTGCAGTATCCTTGGCATTTCTTTCAATTTCTTTTACCAATATAGCTGATTCGTGTTCAACATCCTTCTTTATACCATCAAGAAGCATATTCTTAGCCTCTTCACTTGATAAACCGGATATTTTTTCTAATTCTACTCTCTGTCTTTCTTCAATTTCTTCAATTTGTTTTTCTCTTGTTTCAATCTTTTTTCTTCTTTTGTTTAGGTTTTCTTCTCTTTGTTCGTTAATTTCACTTTTCTTATCCAAAGTTTCTTCTTTTTTAAGAAGTCTTGTTTCTAATTTTTTAAGTTCATTTCTTCTTTCTTTATTTTCTCTTTCGGTTTCGTTACGCATTTTGTGAATTTCGTCTTTAGCTTCAATAATAGCTTCTTTCTTCTTGGTCTCAGAATCTTTAATGCCTTCCTCTATTATTCTTCTTGCTTCTGCTTCTGCACTTTTTATTTTGCTTTCAGCAACATATTTCCTAATAATAGTACCTAAAATCAAGCCAACTATTAAAGCAACTCCACCGACTAAAATATAATAAATCAATTTTGTCACCTCCGAGTATTTACTTTTCAAGTTTCAAATATAATATATACAAACATATTAATCTAATTGACTGAAAACTATACTATTCATTTTATTATCTTTTCTTAACTGTGTCAAGATATATAAAAAAAAGAAAGGAAATCCTTTCTTTTATTTCTTTTTATTTTCTTTTTTATCTTTATTTTTAGGTTTTTCTTTCTTTTTTTCTAATTTATAGGTTTCTCTTACTTTATTTTCGATTTCTTCCATTAATTCCATATTTTCAAGTAAAAACTGTTTAGAATTTTCTCTACCCTGTCCTAGTCTAGTATCTCCGTAAGAATACCAAGCTCCAGCTTTATCTACTATTCCAGCTTCAACTCCAACATCTAGAACACATCCTGTGTTTGAAATACCTTTTCCATATATAATATCAAACTCAGCTTTTTTAAAGGGAGGAGCAACTTTATTTTTTGCAACCTTTACTCTTGTCCTGTTTCCTACCATTTCATTTTTATCTTTAAGAGTTTCAATTCTTCTAACATCTAATCTAACAGAAGAATAAAATTTTAATGCTCTTCCTCCTGAAGTTGTTTCAGGACTTCCAAACATTACTCCAACTTTCTCTCTTAGTTGGTTAATAAAAATAGCCGTTGTATTAGATTTTTTTATTGCTCCTGATAATTTTCTTAAAGCTTGTGACATAAGTCTAGCTTGAAGGCCTATGTGTGAATCACCCATATTTCCTTCTAACTCAGCTTTTGGAACTAATGCAGCAACAGAATCAATTACAACTACATCTATTGCACCACTTCTAACTAGTGCTTCTGCTATTTCTAAGGCCTGTTCACCAGTATCTGGCTGTGATAAGATTAAATCATCTATTTTAACACCTAATTTTTTAGCATATCCAGGATCCAAAGCATGCTCCGCATCTATAAATGCTGCAATTCCTCCATTTGCTTGCGCTTCTGCTATTGCATGTAGTGCAACTGTAGTTTTACCTGAAGATTCTGGTCCATATATTTCAACGACTCTACCTCTAGGTAATCCTCCGACACCTAATGCAATATCAAGAGTTAATGCTCCTGTTGATATTGTCTCAATATTAAGTTTAGTATCTTCTCCCAGTTTCATTATAGAACCTTTACCATACTGTCTCTCAATTTGACTTATCGCCATATCTAATGCTTTTTCTTTTTCCATAGTAACCACCTTTCTTAATAGAACATCTGTTCTATTAAGTATAGAACAAATATTTTTTTTTGTCAATTTTTAATAATAATTTTTTTGTTATCCCATAAATATCTATAACCAGAATATACAGTTATTGCTGCTGTAAGACCCCACAAAAAATAATAAATAACACTGTTGTACGAAAAAATTTGCGCATAAATAAAAATTGTATATGTTATAGTTATCATCTGAACAACCGTTTTAACTTTACCATATATATTTGCAGCAAGAACTACACCTTCTTTTGCTGCTATAGTTCTAAATCCAGTTATCATTAGTTCTCTACCAATTATTATAATAACAATCCAAGGGCTTAATATGCTTAAGTAGACAAAACATATTAAAGCTGATATTACTAGCAATTTATCTGCTAAAGGATCTAAAAATTTACCTAAATTAGTTATTTGATTGTATTTTCTTGCTATATATCCATCCAAAGTATCTGTTAATGCAGCAATTATAAAAATTACTAATGAAATTTTATTTATAGTTACCTTGTTAGATAATAAGGCAAACATGAATATTGGAATCATAAAAATTCTTAAAAAAGTTAATTTATTTGCTGTATTCATTTTCTAAAACTCCGATCAGGTCGTATTCCATTGAATCTGTTATAATTACATCTATGAATTGACCTACTTCTATATCTTCTTTACTTGTAATGTAAACTACTCCATCAATTTCAGGAGAATCCATATATGTTCTACCAATATATGTTTTTTCATCTACTACATCATCAATTATGACTTTTAATTTCTTTCCTATCTTTTGCATAAAAAATTGTGTGGAAATTGATTTTTGTATTTCTAGTATAATATCTTTTCTTCTAGTCTTTATCTCTTTTTCTATCTGTCCATCTAAGTTGTACGCAGGGGTACTTTCTTCTCTAGAATATGGAAATACCCCTAATCTTTCTATTTTATATTCTTTTACAAATTCTTCTAATTCCTTAAAGTCTTCTTCTGTTTCTCCTGGAAAACCTACTATGAATGTAGTTCTTATTAATGGCTCATCAATTTCTTTTCTAATTTTATTTATTAAATTTTTAATTTTTTCTTTATTTGTCTTTCTGTTCATTCTTTTAAGAACTCTATCACTTATGTGTTGAATTGGAATATCAAAGTAATTTAACACTTTAGAATTATTCTTTATTTCTTCTATTAAATCATCATATATACCTTCAGGATACATATAATGGATTCTTATCCATTCAATACCTTCAATTTTACTTAGTTTATTAAGAAGTATATGAAGTTTTTTCTCTCCATATATGTCAGTACCATATAAGCTAGTATCCTGAGCAATAAGAATTAATTCCCTTACTCCCGTTTTTGCCATAGATTTTGCTTCTTTTATCAAACCTTCAATGGTACGACTCCTGTAATTTCCTTTTATTTTAGGAATAATACAATATGTACAGTTATTGTCACACCCTTCTGATATTTTAATATATCCATAGTGAGATGTCTCTATATAGTCTCTTTTTTCTTCTATAGCATTTTCAATGTATGGAGATGTAACGTGATTTTTTGTTAGAGAAAAAATATATTTGTCTATATCTTTAAAGCTCGTGGTACCTAAAAATAAATCTATTTCTGGAATTTCTTTCTCAAGTTCCTTTTCATATCTTTGAGATAAACATCCAGTTAAAATAATATATTTTACTATTCCTTGTTTTTTTAAGTTAGCTATATCAAAAATAGTATCTATAGATTCTTCTTTTGCATCTTCAATAAAAGTACAAGAGTTTATTATGACAATATCTGAGTCATACAAATTATCTGAATATGTTAAATTTTTATTTTTTAATTTTTTACTTATAAATTCAGAATCTACTATATTCTTTGAACATCCTAATGTTATTATATGGAATTTATTCATATTTCCCCCTAATGGTATATTTCGAGATTTTTTATTTCTCCTTCATTCATAATTATATTCCTCGCCTTGCTACCTACATGTCCTTCTACTACGCCTAATTCTTCTAATTGATCTATTATTCTAGCTGCCCTAGCATATCCTACGCTTAACTTACGCTGCATTAGAGAAACTGAAGCATGTCCTTCGCCAAGTATTACCTCTACTGCATCCTTAATATAATCGTCATACTTATCATCTACAGGTTCTTTTTCTAAATCTATTTCTACTAGATTTTCTTCTTTACTTTCTTTATTTTCAATATTACTATTACTTTCTTTTAAAAATTCAATAACTTTTTTTACATCTTCATCTCCCACAAAGGATCCTTGTACTCTAATAAACTTTGAATATCCTACTGGTGAGTAAAGCATATCTCCTTTGCCTAATAGTTTTTCCGCACCACTTGTATCTAATATGGTCCTTGAATCAACATAAGAGGATACAGAGAAAGCAATTCTAGTTGGAATATTAGCCTTTATAGTCCCGGTTATAACGTCTACAGATGGTCTTTGAGTAGCTATTACCAAGTGAATGCCCGCTGCCCTTGCTAACTGGGCTAATCTAGTTATACTGTCTTCTACTTCCTTAGGTGATGCAGCCATAAGATCTGCAAGTTCGTCAATTACAATTAAAATTTTAGGTAACTTATCTTCTTTTTCTTTATTATTGTAGGAATCTATGTCTCTAACATTTCTTTTTGCAAACAAATCATATCTATTACTCATTTCTTGAACAGCCCAATTTAATGCTTGAGCTGCTTTATTTACATCTGTTACAACTGGTACTAATAGATGAGGTATTCCGTTATATATATTTAATTCTACTACTTTAGGGTCAATTAATATCATTTTTAAATCATCAGATGTAAGCTTAAATAAAGCACTTAAAATCAAAGAATTTACACACACACTTTTACCAGAGCCTGTTGCACCAGCTATTAGCAAATGAGGCATGCTTGATATATCTGAAATAATATTTTGTCCTGCTATATCTTTTCCTATAGCAAATGGAATATCGTAGTAATTATCTTGGTATTCATCAGATTCTATTATTTCTTTTAATGTAACATTAGACATGTTTTTATTCGGAACTTCTATTCCTACAGCTGCTTTACCAGGTATTGGTGCTTCAATTCTTAGATCAGATTTAGCTAAACTTAAAGCTATATCTTTTGAAAGGTTTGTGATTTTACTTACTTTAACTCCTGGTGCTGGTTGTAGTTCATATCTTGTTATTCTAGGGCCTCTGTTAATTTGAATTAATTTACAATCTATACCAAAATTTTTAAGTGTTTTAATTAAAATCTCTGCGCCTTCCATTATTTCTTTCTTTTCACTACCTTTATTATCATTATTTAAAGTAGTCAATAAGCTAGTTGGAGGAAGTTTATATTTAGTATTTTTATTTTTTTTCATTTTAATCATAGGTTCTACTTTATCAATTTTTTGTTGTTTATTGTTTTCTTTATAAGTTTTATTTTCATTAGTTTTTTGGTCTATAGATATGTTTAAGACATCTTTTTTCTTATCTCTAGTATTTTTTTTGGCTTCATTATAATTTTTTATAGAGTAGTTTTCCTTTTTTGTATCTTTATTGTTTTTAGTAGCTTTTTTTATTTTTTCGGATTTTCTTTTTTCTATTTTTTTACTATTTTTAGCTGAATTAGTAAGCCCTTTGAACATACTTTTTACAACTTTAAATATAAAAATAAAAAACTTTTTAATCATATTTAAAATGCTCTTTTTAGTAATAGATATTATACTGATAAGGACTATAGTTATCAATATCACTATGGTACCCATATATCCAAAGAGTTTAGACAAAGTGTAGGATAATAATCCTCCTATAATACCGCCTCCATTTAAAAATATAAGATTATTATTTTCTCCTATGGTCTCTATAATCTCTTTAATATCAGTAAAATTATCGACCAAGTTTTCCGGTATTATAGATATGAGTCCTAAATAACTTAAAAAAATTATAAATAAAATTATACTTTTGTT
>Ga0102931_1001835_pt1 | contig 10556 bp, 10 predicted proteins | sample SalPonR1_C_D1_MG_FD_79282 | JGI IMG/M metagenome (GOLD analysis project Ga0102931, IMG submission 79282) | Salt pond soil microbial communities from South San Francisco under conditions of wetland restoration - Salt Pond MetaG R1_C_D1_MG | ecosystem: Environmental > Aquatic > Marine > Intertidal... | reverse complement strand
TGACCTGATATCATAATAACAGGCAGATCAGGCTTCTTCTCCTTTATTTTTTCAAGGGTTTCGATACCATCCATCCCCTTCATTTTAATATCGAGGATTACCAGATCAATCTCCTTTTCTGAAACGGTTTTTATCGCTTCTGTACCGTTCTCGGCCTCTTCAACTTTATACGACTCATATTCAAGTATATCCCGCAGAATATTTCTGATGCTCTTTTCATCATCTGTAATTAAAATCTGCGGCTGTTTACTCATCGCTTAATAGTTGTTGTGTAGAAATTCTAAAATTCTTTCGTGAACCCAATCTACGTGGGCAGTGGATGTTGTATAATTATTGGTTGCTATCGTTACGGTAAGCTGTTGATTTGAGCTTGTTGTTAGATAACCGCTCAGCGTGCGAACGCCTGACATAAATCCGGATTTTCCGTAAAATTTTTCACTGACATTACTGTTTCTGAATCGATGGCCAAGTGTGCCGTTTAATCCACCAACGGATAACGATTCGTACATTGTGTCGAACCACGGTTTATCTTTAATAAAATTAAGATACAGATTTAAATCGGAAGCCCGAATCAGATTAGCCGGAGCCATACCGGACGCGTCTCTTAATCTTACTACTGACGTATCTATACCGGCAGAGTTCATAAAGTCTTTAACCACCTGAAGCCCAAGCTCTGTAGTGCCCTGAGTGTTGTAGACGTGGCTGCCCACTTTTTTGGTCAGCATTTCCGCAAACAGGTTATCACTTTCGCGATTCATCCAGGTTATCATCCTGTGCAGGGGTTCAGACGTATGCGATGCCAGTTTTTCCATTCCCGCCGTGTTCCATGAATAGTAGTCACTTTCAACAATAAGCTGACCCCGAACCCGAATCCCGCTATCTTCCAAATAACGAGAAAATGTATCAATAAAATAAGTTGATGGTGACAGGACAGACAGAGGTTCCGTTTCGTAATATCCCTGAGGCAAAGTGCTTCTAAGTATAATTGTATTTGTACCCAGCACTCTGCGGTACGACTCATTATACTTGGTTCCGGGCGGTGTAATGGTCTGCTGATTCAAAAACTCTACATACGGAGTGTTGAAAGGAAACCAGCGAATAGTAGGCTGTGAACCGACAGAACCCTCAGCTACGACCTCCAGATCCACCACGTTAAAGTTAAATGACAGTGCACTGATTTCCGGAGCGTAGTAATAAGAGAGATCGTCCCACTCCCATCCCCGCGGATAGGGAACATCATCAAAAAGTCCGTCATAAGCGATAATACTGCCGTCAATCTGCTCAATTCCCAAAGAGTCAAGCACCTGATACCACTCTTCGAACAAAAAAAGCGGATCTTCATAAAATTCACCGTTAATCGACGGATCTCCGCTGCCCTCTATAATCAGATCACCGACCCACCGATTTCCGACAATATCTCCCCTTCCATACAAAGTTGTGGTAAAGCGGTAATCTTCACCCAACTCATCCAGAACAGCTCCAGAAGTAATCAGTTTCAGATTCGATGCAGGCCTGATTAAATTATTTCCATTCAGCTCCTCGAGTACATTTCCGGAACTGTCTGAGACCTGAATAGCCCAAAATGCATCATTTGCACGACTTCGGTCAATCATGAAGTCGATTTCCGAAGCGATCTGGGCTACTACTGTTTCATGATTCTGAATAAAAAAGAAGCATAGAAAAAGTAGTAAGAACTTTGATTTATGTGACATCTGAGCGCTCATCATAGGCGTGATTATCAAGTGGCAAAATAGCGTTGCTCTTCTTGATGAAACGCTTCATAAATCTCTTCCGGCGTATCGCAATCACTTAAAAGATCACGAAAAGAGACGCTGTTCATCAATCTGGAAATTCTGCTTAACAGTTTAATATGAATGGTATGTTTTGATTCCGGTCCAACCAATAAAAAAACCATTTGTACGGGCTCACCATCAATAGAATCATAATCGATTGGGTTTTTGAGCTTCGCAAAGCTGGCGTAGTTCTCATCGATTGACTTAACTTTCCCGTGTGGAATAGCTAGACTTTTACCCACCCCGGTCGACATTATTTCTTCCCGTTCAAAAACCGAATCACGGATCTCCTTAAGCTGTTCCGGCTCAACCTGATCTGATAGGGCCTGAATCATCTTTTCGAGCAGTTCTTTTTTAGATTTCACATCAAGATTAGCGAGAATTGTCGACTTGTCGAGTAGTGAATGAATATTCATATAAATGATTCAAGATCCGGTTTTTTGTACATCTGAATATAGGGAGCCTACCGCATACTCTTCAAAAATATTCCTTCAGCGTCCAAGATTATTTTAAAAGATAATTTCTGCCGTAATGTTGCCGGGTCGCAGCCGTAATTTACTCTCTACTCTCTGCTAATTTTTTGTACCTTTAGTGGCACGTAATGTCCCCGGTATTTTATGCTTAAATCATCCATTACAATTCTTAAAAAAGAGATCACGCAGGAGCTTCGCACAAAGTATGCGATTAATACTCTGCTTGCATTTACGGGAGCTGCCCTGCTTCTGATTCTTTTTACGCTGAGTGCGCAGCAGCTTGATCCGACTCCTAAAAGCGGGTTGGTTTGGATTGTTATTCTTTTTGCAGCAATGACCGGGATGATGAGGTCATTTGTACAGGAGACAGAGAAAAAAACATGGGAACTGTTGCGACTTAATTCCGGAGCGACGGAAGTTTATACCGGGAAACTGATCTATAATTTTCTGTTTCTGCTTATTCTGCATGTTTTTACTTTCTTCTTTTACATTGTAATGATGAACATGACGATTGTTCATTTTCCATACTTTCTGCTGTCCATCATATTCGGTGCTGCGGGGCTATCATCGGTTACCACATTGGTTTCTGCAATGATTTCAAAGGCGGATCGCAAAGGAGCTGTCTTTTCTGTATTGTGTATTCCACTTTTAGTGCCGTTGCTGCTTATTTTAACCCGTACAACCACAATGGCCCTGGTAGATGGACCTGACGGTTCAGAGTTAAATGACCTGGCCGCGCTGATCGGATATTGCGGTACAACTATCGCAGCCGGAGTACTCCTGTTTGATTATATCTGGGATGAATAGATTTTATAAAAATTAAGCCTGATGAGTTTTTTAAATAACAATATTTCGTTTGGAGATCGAAGATTAGTAGGCCAGTTTGATGCCCGTGAAAAGCTGGAAAAGATCCTGAAAAGCGATCGCTTGAGCCATTCCTATCTGCTCACAGGACCTTCAGGTGTTGGTAAAACCGCGTTTGCGTTAACCATGGCAGAGGCAATAAACGGAATTGATAACCTCACCGATTTAAAAGGAACGGCAGAATCAAAGAAATCGAGTTGGTTTGCCCATCCCGATATTCATCTCTTTATCCCATTTCCGTCAAAGGGAGAAAATGAAATTCAGCCGAGAATAGAGATGGTGGCACAGGACCCCTACGAAATTGTAGACTTTGCCATACGCCCGGCTTTAAACAGCGAAAAACTCTCCAAAAACCGCCGCGCATTCTATCCCATTGACTACTACCGCTCAGATATCCAGCCTTTAATGAAGTACAACCCCAACGAAGGGCGCCGAACGGTCGTAATTATAACAGAGATAGATACCATGCGAAAAGAAGCGGCTAACGCCTTTTTAAAGTTTCTGGAAGAGCCCTCTTCAAGGCTGGTTTTTATACTGACGGCTACGAATACAGATCAGTTGCTTCCCACAATTATTTCCAGATGTCAGCAAATTCGTTTGAATCCTTTACGTGAAGAGGAGATTCGAAACGGGTTGGTACAGTATGATAACAAATCGGAAGAAGATGCCTCCTTCTTAGCCAGAATGGCTGACGGAAACTACGCTCTTGCCCGATACTTCGATGTTAACACTCTGAAGCAGACACGAACTGAAATCATCGAATTTTTAAGGTTTTCCTACACTCAGGATGTGCCTGCACTGCTTCAGATTATCAATGACTGGAACAGTAAGCTCAATACTGAAAACCAAATCGCCGTTTGTAACTCTATCGAACAATTTCTCAGGGATATTCTTGTTTATCGAGAACAGAATGACAGCCGGCTGGTCACTAATGTAGATCAACTTGAGGTGATCAAAAAATTTACGGCCTCTATGAAAGATGCTCGAATTGTTGAAATGATTGAACATCTTCAGAACCTGAAACAGCTTCTCTATCAGAATGTTCAGTTGAAGTATATTTTTACTACACTTTCGATGCGTTTTAGCAGCCTCATGCGCGGCCTTGATCCTTTGATTGATGAAAAAGACTCGTGGAAACATCTTCCTGCACTCACTGAAATGTAAATGACGCATGGATCACACAACTCTACCATTTATAAAAATGCAGGGAGCAGGCAACGATTTTGTCCTGTTCGATAATCGCACGCTTAAAATCGACGATGATGAACTTTCCGAAATCGCTCCTGTGCTTTGTGATCGAAAATTTGGCGTGGGCGGAGACGGACTCATTGCACTCTGCTACGATACGTCCAAAAAAGCGGACCTTGTGATGGTTTATAAAAACCCGGACGGCAGTGATGCCGGAATGTGCGGGAACGGGGCACGCTGTTTTGCCGCCTATGCTGTTACTTTAGGTTCACCCAAGGCATTCAGCTTCCGCGTTCACGACAAGATTTACAAAGCAGCTGTTGATGATCAAAATGTGACCATATCATTTCCGCTTCAGACCGAAGTCGTAGAAGAAAAAGTGGGATCAGAGGCCGTTTTAATCGTCTACACGAATACCGAACATGTTGTCTGTCCGGTACAGCAGGACCGGCTGGAGGATGAAAAACAGTTAATTGCTGACGGGCGGTATTTAAGACACCATAAGCACTTTCAACCTTTAGGAACAAATGTAAATTTTATAGCCGGAGTTAACTCTGATGAACTCTGCCTGCAAACCTACGAGCGCGGGGTGGAGAATCTAACCCTTGCCTGCGGTACCGGAGCCATTGCCTCTGCACTGGCATGGCATTACCTGCAGCAAAGTGGGGAAGGAACTTTCAGCTACAATGTAAAGGTAAGAGGCGGTACCTTAAACGTACATTTCGATTTTGACGAAACATCCGAAAACTATCACAACATCAAACTTGAAGGACCCGCAACATTTGTTTTTGAAGGACACTACTATCTATAATAAACAGTCATACCGGAAACAGCTATTGAGAATTTTCATCTTGCCTCTCACTTTATTAGTGGTTAATGGGTGCATGGGTAGCGAACGGACATCATCTGAACGTATGGATACTCAATCCGGCTCAATCGAACACGAGTTTACACTGCCTCAGTCTGTTGCCCCGAATCATCCAATTTATTCAGTAGAGCTATTTCCTGACGATCAACCCAATTCAGCACCGTTTCTGGAGCTAAACAGCAATGATCAGCTTACACTTCGATTTGAATCCCTGGGGTTTGATTCTCACTCTTATGAAATTTCATTTACACACCACAATCCCGATTGGTCTGATTCCGGTCTTTCTCCCGACCAATATTTCACCGGCTTTGGGCGCCATGACATTCCCGGCGGTATTGTTAGCCGCGCTACACAACCTTACTACCGATCGTATCCATACCATTTTCCAAATCAAAATGTGGGATTCAGAGTCAGCGGAAATTATTTACTTCATGTTCACAACAGAGATACCGGGGATCTTGAGTTTTCTCTCCCCTTCTTTGTCTTTGAAAACGAAGGAACAGTTGCTTCCAAAGTAGAATCACTACGCTCGGCGAGATATTCTATGCGGGTAATGCATAGGCCTGTTAGTCGTTATTTGCTACCAGACTGGTTGGATCAGCCCCAGTTTGACCTCTCCTTCTACTATACTCAAAATCAGTTTTGGGGAAAGACTGCAGAAGCACAGGAACTTGATTTTTCCGATCCAAATGAAGTACAGTTTGAACTCTCCCAAGACCGGCCATTCGTTGGCGACTATGAATTTCGGGTCTTAAACCTGAATAACGTAGATCAGCTGAGCCAAACTGTTCTGGATATTGATAAAAGCAGTGAACCCTGGAAAGTTATTCTAAGAGATGATGCTGAAGGATTTAACCGACCGGTTTCTGTTGGTGCGCCTCAGCAATTTGGCCCGAATCACTCTATGAACAGTAACTACTTAGACGTTGAATTCAGATTGGATAACGAAGGAGAACTGAATAACGGAAAAGAAATTTATCTGGTCGGTGATTTCAACTCATGGAAATTGAGTCAAGAATACCGAATGAGTTATGATGAGCAGTTAGGCAGGTGGTTTCAATCTGTAACTATGAAAGAGGGCACGTACCGATATAAATATGTGTTGGTCGACAACAACAGAGTCGACGATCTCGCGTTCGATACTCTTTTTCCTGATATGCGGCAGCAATATCATGCATTCGTGTATTTTCGTGATTTCAATCAATTTTATCACAGACTGCTTCAGGTAAACACATTTTATAAAGAGAGCAGATAAAACCTGCTTCATACTTGAGTCACAAAATTTTCTTTTATTCCCATCAATGAGACTTTTAAAATTCATATCTGCATTTTTAGCTACAGCACTTGTGCTGGTCGTTGTTGTAATTGGCTTAAACTGGGGCGCATTTCAGACCTTTCTGGATAACAGAGAGGCGTTTATGGAAGGCTCAGAGTGGGTGCCAAAAACACAGTCACTTCGAGGGTTAACGGAATATATTGAAGAAAACCCTGACCATGCCTCCATCGCAAGTATCGTACTGGAGCATCCCGACTCAACCCTCTACTTTCAGGCCGATGTACCCAGGCCTATGGGATCACTCTCAGACATATTCCTGATGACAGCCTATGCTATCGAAATGGATAGCGGTACAATTGACGGTAATCAATCTATTGCTCTTGATGATATTAATTCGTTTCTGCTTCCGGAAGTACATAATTCCATTCACAACGATGCCATTAGTTTTGCAGATCAAAATGGCTGGATCGACAATGGTATGATTTCCATGAATAATGCCCTTACACTGCTCTCATATTTTAATGATCCTGCACTTGCAGACTACTTATGGTGGAATTTACAACCTTATGACTGGGAATCATTCAAACAGAAATTTGACCTTGATGTGACTGAAATGCCGCTTCCATATTCAGGTCTCTATCTGTCTATATCAGAAGCAATATCAGACGAAAGTATTGATTCGCTGATTGATCAGTGGGGAAATCAACCTGGTGAGTATCGGTCTCATGTAACTGAATTGTCAGACCAATTTGTAAATAATGAGAGCTTAAGAAGAGAATGGAGTGAAGAACTCGAAAGTAACAGGCTTGGACGCTCTTTTATGGAAGAGCGCGATGCTTTGGTGCTTTTCCCGAAGACCACAGCTTCAGAGGCGGTTTCATTTTTGAAAAGTCTCCGCAGTAGCGACATGATTTCTGAAGGGTCTGCTGAAAGGGTTTTAAACTGGATGAGAGCTCCATATAATGATATTTCAGAAATAACACGAGATTTTACCGATTACGGCGCCCTTTTTGATAACCGGATGGGACTTTTGAATGGATTTGATTTTGGAACGCTGGTCTACACCGGTGAAACGAAAATTCAGGCTATCTTTTTTGATCGGCTTCCTATTGGATTTTGGTTTCATATGTCCGGTACACATATGCATCAGGATTTTCAACAGCGACTGATTTACGATCCGGCTCTGATCGATTTGATGGAAAATGTATCACAGAGAGCTTCCCAAGACGATATTAACAATGATGTACAACCCAATTAAAAGATGAACAAATACTACTTTATTTATCTCATATGGCTTTTGCCCGTTTACTTTATCTATCAATTTGGATATCAGGCAACAACTTATTTTGGCATTCAAGAGACATACGAGAATGGTGAAAGCTATATCGCCACCGTAACAGATTTTGATGTTAAGCAGATCGCGGCTCAAACAAATGGATATGTTGTTATCAAATTCACAACCTCAGAAAATGAAACCATTGAGCAGCAGCTTGCACTACCGGTTCAAATGGCTCAGGTAATTATGGAGTCGGAACTGATTCCAATTCGATATAATACCGACTCATTCAAGCCAATTGTTTTGATGCCTACCTATGAGCTTCAGCAGAGCGTTATTAAGGTAAATCTGGGCGTTACAGCCATAGGACTGATCGCAACTATTATTATTGCCCTGTTCAGTTCAAGATACGCCTACAGAAAGATGAAGTACGGAGAAGAGGAATTAAAAATTGAACGAGTTGACCGGGATCATGAGTACGAAAAAGCATAAACTTTATCTGATACCAACACCCATCAGCAAGCGCAAAAAGAATGTAGCGCTTCCGGAACATACGCTGGAAATCGTCAAATCACTGAACTGCTTTATTGTTGAAAAACCTCAGACCACGCAGAGTTTTCTGCAGTGGATCAAACACCCCACCCCTCCCTATAAAATGACGATGAGGGTGCTGAATAAGAAAACACCTGATCAGGAAGTCTACAGTTTCCTGAAATTTTTAAAAGAGCAGGATGTGGGTTTAATGTCGGAAGCCGGTGCACCCGGAGTTGCTGATCCCGGCGCAAAACTCGTAAAACTGGCTCATGATAATGACATTGACGTTGTTCCGCTAGTTGGACCTTCATCCATACTTATGGCGTTAATGGCATCGGGTATGAACGGACAATCATTTACTTTCCATGGATACCTTTCACTAAATGAGAGCAAGCGCGTGCAGGAGATTTCTGAGCTGGAGCAGGAGTCGGCACAGAAGAACCGGACCCAGATCTTTATGGAAACTCCCCACAGAAATGAGCAGCTTTATCAATTACTCTTGAATAAACTGCGCCCATCAACGCGGCTCTGTATTGCATCCAATATTACCCAGAAAGATGAATTTATTCAGACCAAAACCGTTCATCACTGGAAGCAAACCGGTGATCCTGATTTGCAGAAAAAACCATGTCTTTTCCTGATCTACTCCGGAAATGGCTAATGAGTAAAGCTGCACATCATATACTGATTAAAATCTCTTGAATAGCTCAAAATGTAGCCAAACCTAAATTATTTAGGCATATAATTTTTATTGTCAATACTTTCTAATTTATTGTATAGCAATAGATAGGGTACACTAGTTTATATTTTTTATATATAAAATGGCTCATCATGGATTATTTAAGAAGACCGTTGCATTTTTATCTGGATTCGCTTCTCAAAAGCATATCCCCCTGATTGATCAACCCCTTTCTTCTGAGATATTCTGATGAAAAATAAGCCAGAATTGCCGGACCGATAAAATGCAGGATTATAATGGATGCCATCACCTCCCAGCTGAAACCCATCGAAGTAAACGTGAAGATCTGCCCTACAAAACCACTCGTTCCCATACCAGCACCTTCCGCTGTATTCTCCATCATAAAAACCATCGTAGACAAAGGGGCAAGCAGTGCTCCGGCAATAACCGGTGGCAGAAGTATGAATGGGTTTTTGATGACATTCGCAATTTGTAACATTGATGTCCCTATCCCCTGGGCGATTAACCCACCTACACCATTCTCCCTGTAGCTACTCACTGCAAATCCAATCATCTGAGCTGAACACCCAACGGTTGCCGCTCCGGCAGCCAGGCCATCCAGCCCCAGCATAATGGCAATGGCCGCACTTGAAATTGGAGCCGTAAGCGCCATGCCCAATAAAGAAGCAACAAGCACACCCATAATGAACGGGTGCTGATTAACAGACCAGTTAATAAGCTCACCAAAAGCCAACATGCCGTCATTAATAAATACACCTATATACTCAGCAGCAAAATATCCTACAAAAATAGTGACAAGCGGTGTTGCAATAATATCTATCTTTGTTGATCCCGATATCAGCTTGCCAAACTCTGTTGCCAAAACTGCCGCAATGTACGCTCCCGCCGGTCCACCGGCTGCAGCACCAAAGGCACCAGCAACTGCAGAAGCAAACAGTACCAATGGGGGAGCCTTGAGACCGTAAGCGATTGCTACACCGATGGCCGGACCCATTAAATCCATCGCAGTTTGCCCTACTGTAATCAACATTTCGATATCAAACTGCTCCCCTGCTGTTCTGATTATCAAACCGATAATCAATGATGCAAAAAGACCCAGTGCCATGTAGGAAAGTGCTGTAATTGCATAGGTCTTTATCGAGAGTTCAACCCCTTTTCTTTTCAGATACGAAATCATAAACCGCTTTAATTAATTTACTAAGTGGTAATTCGATCAGATGAGCCCAATTAAGGCTGCATTCAACTTTCTTTTTTATACGCTCAAACTGCCGCAATAATAGGGATAAAAAAGTACAGATTTATGCAACTTTATCCATGATGGCAACTACCACCCTCCCTTTCTTTCACAAAGCGCCAAAACCATAATTGCGAGATAAGAGAGTATTTTAGCTTCTTTTAGGGTTTTACCATATGAAGCAATCTACTATGCTCATTTTTTACTCATGTTTAAGAAGATTTCGCAACTCTCTTTAAGGAATCTTCACAAAAAATTATTAGATTTAAGGACAAGATGTAAGCGTTTTCATAAAAACGTCTCTCTTATTGAAAATAACGGATAGCTTTAGTGACTAATTGGAGACATTA
>Ga0102931_1001827_pt1 | contig 10568 bp, 8 predicted proteins | sample SalPonR1_C_D1_MG_FD_79282 | JGI IMG/M metagenome (GOLD analysis project Ga0102931, IMG submission 79282) | Salt pond soil microbial communities from South San Francisco under conditions of wetland restoration - Salt Pond MetaG R1_C_D1_MG | ecosystem: Environmental > Aquatic > Marine > Intertidal... | reverse complement strand
CGGACCGGGTTCCCGGCCTGGCACCAGGAGTTCGAGCAGAACGTCGACGGTTGGATCGGCGGCGACGTGGAGAGCGCGGCGGGCTGGTGCGGCACCGTGGAGCACCGCCCCAGCGCCGACGGGACCGTCGATCCGGCGTCGGGCGACGGATACGCCGTGGCGATCGGCGGTCCATGCAACGCCTTCTATCAGGAGCAAGGCTTCCCGCCCAACGGACCGTACTCGTACGGCGAGGCCTACTCCACGTCGTTCCCGAGCGGCGGCTTCGCGGTCGAGCTGGACGCCTACCTGGATCCCGAACAGCACATGGAGTTCACCTTCTGGAGCTCGTTCAGCAGGCTCGACGTGCGCGACGAGCCGGGCCCCCCGAGCGATGACGACCCGGAGGGCGACTTCGGCAACTGGATCAGCAGCCTCCGCTATCAGGCGGTTCCCGTCGAAGCGGGCGGGGGCGACATCGTCGTCGGCGACGGGGAGCTGACCGGCGCCGAGCACCGGGTCGACGAGGCCGGCTGGTACACGTTCCGGCACTCGTTCACGGAGGCCGCCGACGGTAGCGTGAACGCCGACTTCGAGCTCGCACGCCACGGCGAGGTCCTCTTCACCGCATCGCCCGACACCGCCTACACGCCCGAAGGCGCCGAAGGCCCGGCCTTCCCGCTGTCCGAGATCGAGGCGGAGAACGTCGGGACGGGCTACGTCTGGCTCGACCTGTCGGACGGCACCGAGCTGCCCATCGACCGGCACCGGGTGCGCACGCTCGCCCCATGATCGCTCGGGTCTCGGCCAACCCATCGGCCTGATGGCCCGGAACGATCCGACCCGGGCGAGGCCGTGACGCCACTCGGGACGCCCACGTTCCATGCCCGCCCGCGCATCGCGGGCGGGCGATGCTCGTTCGCGGTACGGGGCCCAGCCACCGCCCCGTCGACCGACCAGCGTGCTCCACGCCCGCGAGAGGCTGGACCGGCTCTCGATCCACCAGCGCTTCCACGGTGACGACGTGCCGGCGTACGCCCGCACCTCACGCCAGTCCGGGACGAGGGCGAGGCTGGCCGGACGGGCGACCCGGCGCGATCGCGTCTACGCCGAACGGCATCCGACGTCGTCCAAGGCGGGCCGGACGCGCCACGCCCTGCACGGGCGCTCTCCGTGCGCGCCGTGAGCCTACTCGCGCGTCAAGCCGTGCAGGAATCGCTCCACGACGCGCATGGCTTCGTCGAGCTCCGTGTCGGGCCGGTCGGCGTGCGCGATCAGGATGCACGCTTCGTGCAGGGCGCCGGCCAGCATCGTCGCCACGTGGGCGAGTGGCAGGTCGCGAAGGATGCGCCGGTGCACGGCGCGGCGGAGGTCGGCGCGAAGCAGCGTGACGCCGTGGTCGCTCTGGATGCGGTGCCAGTCGCTCCAGCGGAGGACGGCGCGACCGTCGATGAGCACGATGCGCTGCACGTCGGGCCGCGTGTGCAGCTCGAGGTAGGCGCGGCACCCCGTCAGCAGGTGGTTCCAGACCTGCACGTTCGACTCGGCCGCCAGCTCGCGCACGGCGGGACCGGTGCCGTTCGCGTCGCTCGTGGACTCGTGATCGAGATGCACCACGAACGCCTCCCGGCCGATCTCGCGCTGGACCTGCTCGAACACGGCGAGGAAGATCTCCTGCTTGCTGGCGAAGTGGTGGTAGAAGGCGCCCTTGGTGACCTCCGCCGCCGCGACGATGCCCTGCAGGGTGGTGGCGGCGTAGCCGTGCTCGCCGAACAGTCGGCGCGCCGCCGCGACGAGCTGCAGCCGGGTGGCGTCGCCCTGCTCCACGCGTTTCGAGGTCGTCGTCCGCATCCGCTTCAACCTCCGCTCCTTGACGTCCGTACCATCGGTACGCATAATACATACTACCGGTACGGACCGGGGAAAGGAAGGCGACCATGCCCAAATACGTGATCGAGCGCGACGTGCCCGGAGCCGGGGCGGCATCGTCCGAGCAGCTCAAGTACGACGCCAAGGAGTCCAACGCCGTCCTCCGCGATCTGGGGCCCGACATCCAGTGGCTCGAAAGCTTCGTGACCGACGACAAGATCTACTGCGTCTACATCGCCGACAGCGCGGACGTCATCCGCGAGCATGCCCGCTGCCTCGACGTCCCCGCGACCCGCATCTCGGCGGTCCGGGCCGTGAACGACCCGTCGAACGCGGCGTAGGCGGCAGCGCGAGTCGCTTCGCCACGCCCGCAAACCCAACGGCATCGGTGTCGCGACTGGCCGACGCGGTCGGCGACGAGCAAGGCGACGAGCGAGGCGACGAGGTGAAGCTCGTCGCCTTGCTCGTCGTCTTCTACCTCGTCGCCTTCCACCCGCCGCCGTGAAGCGTGCGCGGTACGCTCGTGGGTGCGAAGCGTCCGCGGGTTCGGGAAGCGGCGCTCGCAGGCGGGAGCGCTCGTGCCCGAGAGGTCCACCGTCCGTGTCGGTTTGGCCGGCCTCCTGGCCCTGGCTGCGACCTACGGCTTGGGGCGGCAGGCGTACGGCCTGTTCGTGCCCGACTTCCGCGCCGAGTTCACGATCGGCCTGGACACGGTCGGCTACGTGGCCGGCGCCGCGCAGTTGGGCTACCTGCTCGCGACCGTCGCGACCGGCGTGATCGAGGCGCGTTTCGGGCCGCGCCTGCCCGTGGTCGCCGGCTGCGTCCTGCTGGCCGTGGGCGCCGTGCTGGTCGCCACGGCGCAGACCACCGTGCCTCTCGCGGTCGGCGTGATCCTGGCCGGCACCAGCGCCGGTGGGGCGTGGGCCCCGTTCTCGGACGCGGTCGCCGAGCGCGTCCCGGAGGGGCGCAGGCGACGAGCGTTGGCGCTCGTGAACGCCGGATCTCCAGCCGGACTCCTGATCGCCAGCCTGCTCGTCGCCGTCACGGGAAGCTCCTGGCGCCTGGCCTGGGTCGCCTTCGCCCTCGTCGGCGTGGCGGCGGCCGCCGTGAACGCGGTGGTGCTCCCTTCCGGTGCGCCCGACCGCGTGAACGCGGCCGGGCAGGGATGGTCGGGCCTCATGGCCCCCGCGGCGGTCCGGCTGTTCGTCGTGGCGGCACTGGCGTCGATGACGTCAGGCGCCTACTTCGCCTATGCGCCCGAGGCGGCGCAGGCGGCCGGCCTACCGACCTGGATCGGCGCCGCCATGTGGGGCGCGCTGGGACTGAGCGGGCTCGCGGTCGGCGCGTTCGGCGGTGAGATCGCCGATCGCTTCGCCCTCGGTCGGCCGTTGGCCGTCACCTGGCTGGCCTTGGCCGCGGCCCTGGCCTCGCTGCAGGCGGTCGCGGGGACGCCTGCAGGGGCGCTGGCGTCCGCTGCGGTGTTCGGCGTGGCGTTCACGACCGGCTTCGCGTTCATCGCGATGTGGAGCCAGGAGGTCTTCCCAGACCGGCCCACCACCGGCTTCACGGCCACGATCGTGTGCATCGCGGCGGGGTTCGCGCTCGGCCCGGTGCTCTACGGCGTGGTGGCGACGTCGGCGGGACGTGCCGTGGCGCCGCTGGCCGCGGCCGTGCCGGCGCTCGTGGCGGCCGTCCTGTCCGTCGTGCCGCCCGGAAGGCGCCGTTCGCTATCGTGACGACATGACCACGACGCTCGACGCGCTCGTCTCGCAGCTGACGCTCGAGGAGAAGGCCGCCCTCTGCACCGGCGATGGGCCGTGGACGACCGTGCCCGTCGACCGACTGGACGTTCCCAGGCTGGTCGTCTCGGACGGTCCGCACGGCGTGCGGCGCCTCGCCGACCTGGACGAGATGGTCTCGCGAAGCCTCCCCGCCACCTGCTTCCCAAGCGGCTCCTGCCTGTCGGCCAGCTGGAACCCGGCGCTCGTCCGCGAGGTGGGCGAGGCCCTCGGCGCGGAGTGCGTGGCCCTGGGCGTCGACGTGATCCTGGGACCCTCGAACAACGTCAAGCGCACGCCGCTGTGCGGGCGCAACTTCGAGTACTTCTCGGAGGACCCCTACCTGTCGGGAGAGCTGGCGGTGAGCTACATCCAGGGCGTCCAGAGCCGCGGCGTCGGCACCGCCCTGAAGCACTTCACGGCGAACAATCAGGAGTTTCAGCGGTTCGCCATCAGCGCCGAGATCGACGAGCGCACGCTGCACGAGATCTACCTCCCGGCGTTCGAGCAGGCCGTCACCCGTGGGCGGCCGTGGACCGTGATGTGCGCCTACAACAAGGTGAACGGAACCTACTGCTCGGAGCATCGCGAGCTCCTCACCGGGATCCTCAGGGAGCGGTGGGGCTTCGAGGGGCTCGTCATGTCCGACTGGGGCGCGGTGCACGACCGCGTGGCGGCGCTCAGGGCGGGTCTGGACCTCGAGATGCCCGGCCCCAAGGAGCGGCGGGTGCAGGCCGTCGTGGACGCCGTTCGTGCCGGCGAGCTCCACGAGGAGATCGTGGACGAGGCGGCACGCCGGATCCTCCGCGTGGTGTTCGCCGCGCAGGAGACGCCCAAGGGAGGCGCGTTCGATCGGGACGCCCACCATGCGCTGGCGCGGCGCGTCGCTGCCGAGGGCATCGTGCTTCTGAAGAACGACGGCGTCCTGCCTCTCGAGAACGTCGGCGCCCTCGCGCTGATCGGCCGCGCGGCGAAGGAGCCGCGCTTCCAGGGCGGCGGCAGCTCCCACGTCCAGCCCACGCGCGTCGACGTCCCCTACGACGAGATCGAGAAGCTGGCGGGCGGGGCCGATCTGCGCTACGCCGAGGGGTACCCCGAGGGCGTCGAGGCGCGAGAAGACCTCATCGACGAGGCGGTACGGACCGCCCGCGCGTCCGAAACGGCGGTGGTGTTCGTCGCCCTGCCCGCGACGCTCGAGTCCGAGGGGTACGACCGTCCCCATCTGGATCTGACGCCGCACCAGGTCGCGCTGATCCGCGCCGTCACGGCGGTCCAGCCCAGGACGGTCGTGGTCGTGAGCAGCGGTTCGGCGATCGCGACGCAGGCTTGGTCCGACGACGCGGCGGCGGTCCTGCAGACCTGGATGACGGGCCAGGCGGGCGGCGGCGCGGTCGCCGACGTGCTGTTCGGACGCGTCGATCCGTCGGGTCGCCTGGCCGAGACCTTCCCCCGCTCGCTGACCGACACCCCCGCCTTCCTCCACTATCCCGGCGAGCTGGGCAAGGTGCGCTACGGCGAGGGGATCTACGTCGGCTACCGCTACTACGACGCCAAGAAGCTTCCGGTGGCGTATCCGTTCGGCCACGGACTGTCCTACACCACCTTCGCGTACAGCGATCTACGCGTCCCGGCGTCGCCGTTCGACGTCGCAGGGGGCCTCGAGGTGTCGGTGGACGTCACGAACACCGGCAGGCGGTCGGGCAAGGACGTCGTGCAGCTCTACGTCCGGGACGTCGATGCCGGGCTCGCCCGGCCTCCGAAGGAGCTCAAGGGCTTCGCGAAGGTCTCGCTCGAGCCCGGCCGGACGCAGACGGTGACGTTCGAGCTCGGCGTGCGCGCCTTCGCCTACTACCACCCCGGGCACGGACGCTGGATCACCGAGGACGGCGACGTCGAGCTGCTGGTCGGCGCGTCCGCGGGCGACATCCGCCTCCGCACGACGGTCACGCTGCGCGGCTCGCCGCCGCTTCCCTCGCTGTTGCACCGCGAGTCCACCGTGCGGGCGTGGCTCGACGATCCCCGAGGCAGGGCGGTCGCCGAGCCACGGTTCGCAGCGTGGGCGAGCGGCATGAGCGTAGCCTTGGGCGCCGGGGAGGACGGGAGCGCCGGCATGGACATGCTGGCGTTCATTCGGGACACGCCGCTCCTCTCGGTCCTGCACTTCATGGAGCGCCACGTCGAGATCTCGCCCGAGGACGAGGTGGACCGGCTGCTTCGGGAGGTCCACGAACGCGACGCGTGACGCGGCGCCGCACCCGCCGACGCGCCGGGGCTCGGTTCGGCGACCGAGTCGGCTCGCGTCGACCTCGGGGGCCGGATCAGGGAGGCGCGTGTCCCACGGGGCGATCGTCGACAGGAGCCGGCGCGGCAGGACGCAGGCCGCTCCGCAGGACCACCATCGCCGCCTGGGTGCGGTTCTCGACCGAGAGGCGGCGGAAGGCTCGCGTGAGGCAGTTGCGAACCGTCTTCTCGTGGATGCCCAGCTCCTCCGCGATCCCGCGGTTCGACCATCCGCGACAGACGAGCGCCAGCACCTGCCGCTGGCGTTCGGGTAGGCACGGCCCCTCCTCGACGTCGGGACCCATCGCCCGGACGAGCCGCTCGACGGTGGTGCGGCGCGGAAGCACGGCGTGAACCCGGTCGCTGCGTCGCGGGGCGCGGCGCACGTCGGAACGGACCACGACGACGCGTGGCCGCGCGGCGCGCACGGAGGGGTCGGCCAGGAGATCGTCGACGGTCCCGTCGGGGAGCACGTCGTCCGTCACGAGCACCGCAGGCGGAACGTCGCGCGCATGGGCGATGGCCTCGGCGACGGTGCCGGCCTCGGCGATGCTCGCCGTCCACCCGCGGCACGCCAGCTGGTGGGCGAGCCCGTAGCGGAACATCGGTTCCGCATCGCAGATGAGGACGTGGCGCACGGCGAGTCTCCTCCGGGTCCCGGGCCGGGTCGGCTTCGGGACGTACGGCCAGCGTAGCGGAACCGCGTGAAGCCAGGGTAAAGACGTCGCACGGACGTCGGTGCGATCGAGGACCGATACCGACCGTCCCGCGCCTAAGCCGTCCCGGGCCGATGCCGCTCCGAGGCCAGCGGCTACGAGGCTTCTGGCGTTTCGGACGCCGGGTCCGGCGCACGCCCCTCGACGATCACGCGCTGGCGTGGAAGGAAGCGTCCCTCCTCCCAGTCGCTCAGGAACGCCAGGAGCTCCTCGCGCAGGTGGCACGCGAGGCGCCACGCCGTGGCCGGATCCTCCGCGCTGCACAACGCCTGCAGCTTCAGAACGTCCTCGCCCGCCGCGATCACCTGAAGGCGCGGCTCTTGCTGTCGATCCCAATCGTCCGAAGCCTCGAGCAGCTCGACGTAGCGCCGTCGCACGTCGTCCACCGGCGTGCGGTGGTCGACGTAGAACCGGATCGGCATGACCATGTGCGAGCTCGTCATCTCCCAGTTCTCGAGAGGATGCGAGATCACGTACCGGTTGGGCACCGCGATGCGCCGTTCGTCCCACGTCTTCAGGATCACGAACGTGTAGGTGATGTCCTCGACGTACGCCCACTCCTCCTCGAAGAAGACCGTGTCGCCGATCTGGACGAGCTGCGTCAGGGCGATCTGGACGCCTGCCATCAGGTTGGCGAGCGACCCTTGCGCGGCGATGCCGAGCAGGATGCCGGCCACGCCTGCCGACGCCAGGAGGGACGCCCCCAACGCGCGCAACGCTCCGAACTGCGCCAGAGCCGCGCCGACCCCGACGATCACCAGCACGAACGACGACGCGCGCCGTGCGACGGACAGGTACGTGAGCCGGCGTCGCGCTCGGCGCTGGTCGTGGGCGGCGATGCTGTCGACGTGATGCTTGCCGACGTACTCGGAGAAGAAGTCGATGGCGCTCGTCCCCAACCACGTCAGCGCCACCACGAACAGGACCGCGAGCATCGACGCGACCCACCTCGCCGGCGGACCCGTCAGGCTCGGAAGGCCTGCCGAAGCGAGCCAGAACGCGGCCAGTCCTGCCAACAGCGCCAGTGGGCGCGCCACCTCGCTGGCCAGGCCCCGCATCCAAGGCCGCTGTGACGACGCCATCGACCGCTGGACGATCCGTTGCAGCAGCGACCCGATCCCTGCCGCGGCGACGACCAGCGCCACGAACAGCAGCCAGCGCGAGATCGGAGCGCGCGCGAACTGCTCGATCGCGCGGCCAGGGGCCGTTCGTTGCAGCCAGCCCGGGCCGTAGCGGTCGTACAGGGCTTCGGTCCGAGCGACGGTGCTGCGGGCGATCAGCCAGACGGGCGGCAGGTCCGGCGACTGCACCCGCTCCAGTCGCACCTCGACCGGCGGAGCGGTCCCGTTCAGGCTGCCGACGAGAAGGTTCCGCCGGGGCGAAGGCGCGACGCTCGCGGCCCTCTGGCCATCCCCGGCCGGACGCGTCCGAGACAGGTCGTCGGCACCGTCGGGCCGGTCCGGTAGAGCGCTCCAGTCGATGGCGAGCTCTCGCGCGAGCACGAAATGGAGCTTCTCGGCGAGCTGCGGGCCCCGCTCTCGCCATTCGTCCGCGGGCACGTCGGAGAGGTTCAGCGTGCGTGCCGCAAGGTCGAATCGCTCCGCTTCGCCTGCCTCCAGGAACGTCTCCAGCGCGCTTTGGGGCGTCCGGAGCCGAGCCGGGTCGACCTCGCTTCGGACCCAAGCCCCGAGGCCCTCGACGGCGTATGCCACCGGGTGCCGCGTATCCGCTTGGCCGGCCGGCTGGGCGAAAGCGACCGCGAAGAGCACGACCGCGAGGACCAGGAGTACGATCGGCGATCGACGTCCAGCGTGCGCTTCCTCGCGGTCGCGGTCGCGGCCAGCGTGCACGGGCCGAGGGCCGGCCATCGTCCAGCGAATCTCGCCCATCGTCCCGACCTCCGCGCCGTCGGCGCCCGATCCGGGCGCACGGAAGCTCGCCTGATCCCGCCGCCGTCTCCAGCCCCAGGGTAGCCGATCCGCGGGTGCGAGAGCGACTCGTTCCAGTGCGGCTTCACGGCCGTCGGGCAGCTTCGCGACCCTGTCCGCGCTCCCTGGCGCCGTCAGCGGATCGGGTCGTCCTGTAGATGCCTTGCCCAGAAGTCGGGTCGCAGGTAGCGATCGTACGTAGCTCGGTAGCCGAGCGCTCGCCCGATCGGCCCGAACACGGTCCATAGGGCCTTCTGCACCGCCCGCGGGGGATCGGCCAGGTAGAGAACGTCCTGCATCGCCTGGGCGAAGACCATCGCCTGCAGGAAATGCGGCGTGCCGTCGTCGCGTGTCTTGCCGTCCCGAGCAAGGCCGAACAGGGTCGAGAGAACGTGCGTCAGCTGTCCGGCGGGATGGATCGCCCCGGTGAACGTCACGGGCTGCTCGGACCGATTCTCGAACCCGTGCGCCGTTCCGGCGGGCACCGTCACGCTCTCGCCCGGAGCCACCTCGAGCGTTTCGTCACCGCGATGGAGCGTCAAGCGCCCTTTCTCGACCGTGAAGCTCTCCTGCTGGCTCGGGTGGACGTGGCGGGGCGGCCCGATCCCTCCGGGTGCGACCGTCAGCCGTCCCTCGAGGCGGCTCTGCGGGCCGTCGGGGTGCACCTCGAGCACCTCGATGCGTTCTCCGGTGACCGGGTTCGTGAACACGACACCGACCCACCGCTTCGACAGAGGATCCGTGATGGGTGTGCGCTCGTCCATGGCCATCACGCTGCTATCGGTGCGGAGGCGCGCGTCGCGACGGCTCCGTGCACCGTTCGGTGGAATGCGGCGAGGGGCGAGGGCCCAACGTCAGTCCGGCAGCTCGTATCCCAGGACACCGCCGAGCCAAGCCAAGAAACGGAACGCTGCCTGTGGCTGGTCGAACCCCGATGAACTCGGGCTCGTAGGCGGCCTGGAGCATACCCAGGAGCACCGCGCCGCGAAACGTTCGAGGCGGCATCTGGACGCCCCATTCGACCTTCAGCCGGTGGAAGCGCCGGAAGTAGGCCTCGTATCGCATGGCGGGCTCGTGCGCGTTGATCACTTCCACACGACCCTTCGCCTGGAAGGCGTGCGTGGTCCCGGGGGACCTCGTGCGACTGGCCTGCGGAGAGGACCGACCACCGGTCACCTTCGAGCACATGCAGCGTTCCCGACACCACCTCGTAGCGCTCCGTCGCGCTCGGGTGCACGTGCGGCGGGAGCTCCCCCGCCTCGGCGATCTCCAGCGGGTCCGAAAGATCGCTCCGTCGCTGTCTTCCGTCGACTCCAGAATCTCCCGTCGGCCAGGGAACCCCTGGACGTCGAGGATGCGGTCGCGACGGTCTGGTTGGGCGTCCATGGGCCATCACCTCACAGGAGGGAAAGCGGCGTCGACGTCGATCTCAACGTAGCGAGCGACACCATCATCGACGTCGTGTCGGGAACATGCAGCCACGTCGCGCGTGGCCCGCACCCGATCGTCGCCGCGATCAAGCGCCGTCGTCCTGACCGCCATGACGCGGCGGAAGCGCGCAGGTGCGCCGACCTCCGGAGCACCCGGTTTGCATCCCTTCCGCCCAGATTGCTAGCGTGAACGCGTCCGACTCAGGAGCCCAACCGGATCATGGGGGAGTGATTCTGCATGCTCGAACGGACACGACGCATCCTCGCGTTCACCCTGCTCGTCGGCCTGATGACGACCGTCCACGCGAGTGACGGCGGCCATCTCGTCCTCGACCTCGATACGCTCCAGGCGCGCCTCGATCAGACGACCCTGCACGCGACCGAAGTGCCGGGCGCGTACGTCGGCCCGGTCGACGAGGAGCTGTTCCTCGCGATCGTCGTCGACGACGCGACGGGACCCGACGAGGCCCGGTCGGTCCGCGGCTACGTGTGCAACCACGAGGTGGGCGTGTGGCTGCACGGGGAGGTCGACGGCGACGAGGTGACGCTGTCCTCGGACGACGGCGTCATCGAGATCGAAGGCACGAT
>Ga0102931_1001821_pt1 | contig 10579 bp, 8 predicted proteins | sample SalPonR1_C_D1_MG_FD_79282 | JGI IMG/M metagenome (GOLD analysis project Ga0102931, IMG submission 79282) | Salt pond soil microbial communities from South San Francisco under conditions of wetland restoration - Salt Pond MetaG R1_C_D1_MG | ecosystem: Environmental > Aquatic > Marine > Intertidal... | reverse complement strand
TAAATCGGAAGCGAATCATAAATCGTTTTGTAAAGTTTGATAAGTAACGTGAATTCAATATAAGAATTTGTAATAGAGTATCCCTCCGACAGCTGTCGGGACTCTTCCCCTTCTAAGGAGGGACTTTTTAACGTCAGTTCTTTATCTCGAACTGACGTTAAAGTAAGTTGTCAAAACCGGTATAATAAACCGATTTGCAAAATAACTATAAACAAACCGATTGGCACTCCTTTCAGATAAACCTTTTGTAAACATTTTGAAAGCTGACAATGGAAACTGTTCAGTGATTAGCATGTCAGGGCTTCGTTGTTTCAGTATTTAACTTTCAGATAAAAAGCCATACTGTTAGGAAGAACTGCTATTTTGAACTGAACTTCCGTATTATTGACAAACTGTAAAACTGACACACTGATTTACTGTAAATGAACATTTTTACCATTATTATCCTGGCGGCAATTCTGATCGATTACGTGCTGGGAATTACGTCAAACCTGCTCAATTTAAAAGCTCTTGATAAATCACTGCCCGATGAGTTTGAGGGCGTATATGACGAGGATACCTATACGAAATCTCAGAAGTACACGAAAGTGCGGACAAAGTTCGGATTTTTAACCGGAACGATCGATGTAATGATTCTACTTGGGTTCTGGTTCGCCGGTGGGTTTAACTGGCTCGATCAATGGGCGAGGGGATTTGAGTTTGGAGTGATCGGTACCGGTCTGATCTTTATTGGGGCACTGGTTCTGGGTAAAATGATCATATCCATGCCGTTCGGAATCTACTCTACCTTTGTGATTGAAGAGAGATTTGGGTTCAACAAAACCACACCCGGTACTTTTGTGATGGATCGTGTGAAGGGACTGCTGCTTTCTGTGGTGATTGGTGCGCCGCTTCTGGCCGGAATCATTGCGTTTTTTGAATATGGTGGTCCATGGGCGTGGGTGTATGCGTGGCTTGCGGTTACCGGTTTTTCATTGATCATGCAGTACGTTGCGCCTACATGGATCATGCCTCTTTTTAACAAGTTTGAACCGCTGGAGGACGGTGAGCTTCGTCAATCCATTGAAGAATATGCAGATAGTGTGAACTTTCCGCTTCAGGGAGTTTATGTGATGGACGGCTCGAAGCGATCATCCAAATCCAATGCATTTTTTACCGGTTTTGGAAAAAATAAACGTATCGCCCTGTTTGATACACTGATTGAAAAGCATACAACTGAAGAGTTGGTGGCGGTATTGGCTCACGAGATCGGCCACTACAAGAAAAAGCATATCATCAAAAATATGGGGATTTCAATTGTACAGACCGGTATAATGTTTGCACTGCTATCTATATTTTTGCAGGTGCCGGCGCTGTTTGAGGCCTTCTTCATGGATCAGATGAGTGTCTTTGCGGGGCTTCTATTCTTCGGTTTACTCTACTCCCCGATCGAAACGATTCTGGGGATTGGGATGCAGGTTCTGAGCCGAAAGCATGAATATGAAGCAGATCACTTTGCTGCTACAACCATTGAAGACAGTGAGGCGATGATTGATGCACTAAAGAAATTATCGAAAGACAACCTTAGCAATCTGACACCTCACCCGTTTTACGTATTTCTGAACTACTCGCATCCGCCGGTATTGCAGAGGGTAGAGGCGATGCGAAAAATTTAGCAAGTCATTACACAGGTTCAATATTCTGATTCACATGGAATAGATTATCCGGATCATACTTCGATTTTATCTTCCGTAGTCTTTCATAATTTTCTCCGTACGTTGCTTTGATGCGGTCATTACCTTCCTCCATCATAAAGTTTATATAAGCTCCACCCATATTGTGAGGGTGCAGTGCTTCCCAATATTCTTTAGCCCATTTAGTAATTGCCTCAGCATTATCCGGATCAGGATCCACACCGGCTATAACCATCGACCAGGTGGCGTCTCTTTTATCCCATGCTGTATCTTGTTTGTTCAGGCGGTGTGCAGCTCCATTTACAGGATAGATATGCATGGTAGAGTGCATGGTTGGAACCGCTCCATACTTTTTATGAACTTCGATTGATTCGTTATTTATTTCTTTTACAAAATCACCTTTCCAGTACCACTGCAATCCTTTAGGATAGAGGTCATCAAACATACTTTGAAGTGCAGGGTAGGGCATGCTTCCGGTAAATTCAAAGAGAGGCTCGGCAACACTGCGTGCCTGCCCGGCAAATTTATCGAACTGATTTTCCGGACCGGTGTAGCACCATAAAAGCCCACATACTTTCTCTCCATGAATATCTTCCGGAAATGGATCTGCCGGCGGTACTTCTGCAACCAGGTAAAATGCGTACACATCATCGGGCAATTTCGGCAACGAGTCGCGGTACCACTTCATCGTTGATTCAAGTTTGTCAAGCGGCCAGAACATCGGTCCGGCAACTACATTTTTAACTGGATGGAGTTTAAATTCAAAAGAGGTTACTACCCCAAAATTTCCACCGCCGCCACGTAGTGCCCAGAAAAGATCGGGATTCTCATTTTCACTGGCATGAACAAAACTTCCATCGGCTAATACCACATCAGCACTGATCAGGTTATCGATGGTAAGGCCATATTTTCGAGTCAGATATCCATGTCCACCTCCAAGTGTGAGTCCGCCAACACCGGTGGTTGAAATGACGCCACTCACAGTGGCAAGGCCAAATGCGTGTGTAGCGTGATCTACATCCCCCCATGTGCAGCCGGCTTCTACTTTTGCTGTTCTATTATTGGGGTCTACCCAAATACCCTTCATATCAGACAGGTCAATTACAAAGCCATCATCGACTGATGCAAGTCCTGGTCCGTTATGACCGCCACTTCTAACAGCTAAATCCAATGAGTTTTCTCTGGCAAAGTTAACGGATGCAACTACATCCGCTACATTCTTACACTTCATTATATACCGCGGATTTTTCTCAATCATACCATTATACAAACTACGAGCTTCCTCATATTGTGGATCATTTGGCTGGATAAGCTCACCGCGGACGCCGGCCAATAAGGTATCTACTGTATTTTGACTATCAACATTTACTGTGCTCATGCTAAATTCCTTGATTTAGTTTAAATTCCTGTTGTTTAACTTTGACATGAGGGCAGGCTCTTGATTTATTTCACTCCTCGAGCTACCACAAATTCTCCGGGTATTTTATACCCATCTCCATTTTTATAGGGTTCGATGGACTCTAAATATTCATTCTGAACAATGTCTTTGGTTTTAGTATCAAATTTCTGATAAGCCAGAGCCACAGGTCCGCCGACAAACGCCGCCATAAGTGCGGTTTTTGAGTCGTGATAGTGTAAATCTACATTGAAACGGTCAACTTCGACGTTCCGGAAACCTGCTTTTTCAAATGTATTTTGGAGTGTATTACCGGTTCCCTGTTGAAAGAAAAGCGGACACACATCGGAGGCTACCTGTCTATCAACAATTGGAAAAATCTCAGCCCAGCCACAGTTTTTTCGCTCCCCCAAAATTGAGATGGCAGCCTGACCACCCGGTTTTAGCAAACGATGCATCTCTTTTAAACCTGTCAATGGATAAGGAAAGTACATCAAACCCAGGCAGCAGATAGCTTTATCAAACAGCTTTTCATCAAATTGGAGCTGTTCGGCATCCATTCTGTGGAAGCTGATGTTATTTAAGTTTAGTTTTTGGGCCTCTTCCTTAGCTGTTTCAACCATCTCCTCAGACAAATCGATTGCTACTATTTTTCCTTCATTTCCCACCACTTTCGCGGCTCTGAAGGTAATAAGTCCGGTTCCGCAAGAAGTTTCCAATACGATTTCTCCGGGTTGCAGGTTAATCATTTCAAGAATTTTATCCTGTGCGGGTTTAAGCTGATCCTTCCAGGAATCATTATAATATTCAGCAGCTTTATCCCAGCCGTATCGTTGCACGCGTCGCTGTAGTTCTGGTTCCATTGGTATTTAGTTTTTGATTTTTGACCTGGGACCGAAGACTAATGACCGAAGGTTTGGCTTTTCCTCAGTCTTCAGTCACCTGTCGTTTTTCACTTTTCACCAGCTTCACCTTTCGCTTAACCTTTACCGGGTTTAAAAAATCCGCAAGTAAAGGACTGTGACTATCAGCCTGTTCAATTATGTTCATGATCTCTTCTTCAGAAGCTGGGCTGTCGACAGTTACTTTGTATCTCAAACACCGGTATCCGGGTTCAATACCATCTATTCCGTAGGCTCCGCGGGCATCTACATCAGCTTCCACATCTACTTCAATTTCACTGATGGGAACATCTAACCAAGCGGCCCATTTTGCGTAACCGATGGCCAGGCAGCTTCCCAGAGCTCCCCTCTGCAAAACACTCGGCCCCGGCCCGGCGTCATTACCGCCCTCCATTTCACCAACATCTGCTGTGAAGGTCCACTGTTTATGTTCAATATCACAGGTGGTTCCATCACGAACCCGTACTTTAGTAGTTGTGGTATACTGACCCTTCTCCGGTTTGATGGTTAACAGTTTCTTGACTCGCTCAAAGGATTTTTTCAGGGTTTTGGTATTAGACATTTTGTTGGTCTATTTATTTTCATTTTCTGGGAACGCATCAATGGGTTCTTCAAAAGCGATAAATAGAATGCAGGGTTCTTCCGAAACACAGGAGGCGCTGTGTGGTTTTTCAGGCGGGCCGTACCCATAGTCACCAGCAGTCATTAGAGAAGGCTGTTGTCCCTCATAATTTACTTCCAGGTCTCCTGAGATAAGAATCATCCGTTCGGCGGACGTGTGTGTATGTTCAGGGACAGAGGATTTACTCTGTAGTTTAAAAAAGATATCTGCATTTGGATTTGCAGGATTGCCGTGGAGGACACTGATTCTGCAGCTTTCCGGCATAAATTCTGGGCAGCGTGCCCATTGGAGCTCTTCATCTTCAGCACTGTAAACGAGTGCTGACTCTGCTGAAGAATTATTTTGAGCTATCAGAATAAATGGAAGTAAACAGAATATTATCAAAAAGAGTGATTGTTTAAGTAAGCGCATGGTATGTAATAAGTTATTTGGAATTAAAAATTAAATGGATCGATGATTTTCGATTAATTTTGAACAAAGTTTCTCAAGTCGTTTTGCTGCGGATCGAGATTCGTGGCCCCGTGTTTAATTAAAGCCTCCACAAATCGTCTATGAAGATTTTGTTCGCCTTCCATTTTTGCGGCGAGAGCGGCTCCCATTAACGTATTCAATCGGCCAGGCCAAAGTTGATTTGATTTTTCGTAGGCCCTAAGTGCATCAGCGGGACGATTAAGATCCATGAGAAGGTCGCCAAGAGCTTCATTTGTTGGCAAAATCGCGCCCGGAGTTACGGGATGCTTTTCAATTGATTGCTCAATTTCTGTGGCCTTTCGGGTAAGGGTTAATGCTCTCTCAGTCTCACCTTCAGCATAGGCTATCCTGCCTGATAGCACGTACCGGTCGGCACTAATGTATGCTGCCATGTTTATATCACCTCTTTCAGTGGCAGTCTGTTGAAGTGTTTTCATTTTTGCTTCAGCCTCTTTTGCTCTATTGGAATCTCCGGTGTGGGCAGCTCCCAGACCGCGGGCAAACCATGTAATCGCTTCAGCCCAGGGAGATTCATCCCATGGAAGATATCCGGGTGATCGGGGTGTGATATTCGCTGCACGCTGCCAGTCGCGCTGTTCCACGGCGAGGCGTGCAGGTGTTGCGGCAAAATGAAACGTACTGATGAATGAGGCTTGGAACCGTTCTTTAGCTAGTGCTTCTTCATAAGCCTCTTCAGCTTTTCTGTCTTCACCACGCTGCAGATAGGCGTATACCAGGTAATCAATTGCATGAATGTAATGGTGGGATTCGGCACCGTCCACGGGGTGTTGAAGTGCGGCCTCTGCTGATCGCAAGTTCCAGCGTATAACCGATGGCCAGTCGCCAAGACGAACATAGATGTGAGACGGCATATGCAGGGCGTGCGGTACCTGTGGGGCGATTTTACTGTATGCTTCGACAATTTCAAGGGCGTTGTTTCCTCGTCCGTCAGCATCCGTTGCGTGAATGGTATAATGTATGGCCCCCGGATGTGCACTGTTTTGATTGAATACGTCACGCAATATTGTTTCAGCCTCATCAAGTAATGGAGTCGGTGAATCGGTGAACTGAGCTCTCGTTATAAGTGAGAGTCCGTAAAAAGCGGCGATATCCTGACTCCCGGGAGATGTTTCAAAAGCCGCATCCAGGGCGTCTGTCCATCGATTGATCCGGGTTCGGAATTCAGCTGATTCAGGGTCGCGGAAAAAATGTTCTGTGGCACCGATCAGAAGCCGTTCACTTTCGGTAACATCCTCTGAAACTGCCTTTTTGATATGACTCCATCCCATTTGCAGATCCTCATCGGACGGCCGTGTCCCCCAAAGTGGTTGAAACAGGGTAGTGGCAACTCCCCAATGTGCCATTGCACATCCGGGATCTTTTTCAAGTATCTCGTTAAAGAGTTCTCTGGATGAGGCGTACATCATATGATGCAGCATGCCGAGGGCGTAATTAAAATCTTCCTGCACATTCTCCTCGCAAGACACATTAAAATGGATATCTCCGATTTCAGAATTCTTTGATGCATGGGCATCATCATATTGATGATTTTGCTGAGCAGATAAAGGTTCAATGGAAATAGAGAGCAAGAAAAACAGGGCTGAAAGAATGAAGAAATTTATTTGTGTATTTATCATATATGTATGGTTCTTTTAGATATATTTGACTGAATAAGGATTATTGGAAAAAATGGATGTTGTTTGTTTTCTTATGTAAATAACAACGTTTTGAAGCAGGGATGAGAGAACCCTTCTATAATGATAAAGCCGAAAAAAGCTGAAGAGTCTATCAAATAAGATTAGCCACAAGATTTAAGGCTAGGATTTTTTCCAATCGAAGAGGGAACTAATTATGGAAGAAGATGACATTACAGTGCTTTTGCAGAAGCATACCGCCGGTGATGAACATGCATTGGATGAACTGATACCACTTGTATATAATGAGATGTACAAAATGGCATATGGCCGCTTGATGGGGGAACGTCCCGATCACACCTACAGCGCTACTGCCCTGGTACATGAGGCCTACCTTAAGTTGGTGGATTTCAATCGGATCGACTGGCAAAACCGGAGTCATTTTTTTGCAATTGCCTCGCAGGTGATGAGAAATATCCTGGTAGATTATGCTGTAAAGCAGAACGCGCAAAAGCGGGGTGGAGACAACCACAGGGTAACACTGGGAGAAGAGCATATAAAACGGGAAATGAACCTGGAGGAGATCATCTCTGTAGACAATGCGCTAAAAAAACTTGCAGAAATTGATGAACGTCAGGCTAAAGTGGTGGAGTGCCGTTTTTTTGGTGGGTTAACGATTGAAGAAACAGCAAACACGCTGGGTATCTCAGAACCAACCGTCAGCCGTGATTGGAAAATGGCCCGGGCTTGGTTGAATAGAGAATTGAGCCTTTAGACGTGAGTCCAGATGCAAAAATTTTCTAATCTAATATTTCAAGACACATGATTCACGACTCAAATTGGAAACAAATAAAACAGATCTTCACCGAAGCCCTTGAACTTGAGGAGGGGGAACGGAAGCTGTTTATCCGGAAAGCATGTGAGGATGACGATAAACTGAGGGAAGAAGTATTGTCTTTACTGAGGGCTCACGAGGAACCCGGAGCGCTTGATCGATCGATGGATGAAATACGGATGTCTGCTGTATCAGATGCCAGAGTTGGATATATGAAAGGGGAGGAAATCGGGAAATACCGGATTATCAAAGAGCTTGGTCATGGCGGAATGGGAAGCGTGTTCCTGGCTGAACGGGCCGACGGAGAATTTGAGCAGGAGGTTGCTTTAAAACTGTTACGTGACGCCTTTGCGAATGAGGAGCAGGTGAAGCGTTTCAAGAGTGAGCGGCAAATACTCGCGTCACTTAATCACGATCATATCGCCCGATTGCTGGACGGAGGGGTAACCGCCAACGGGCAGCCGTATTACGTGATGGAACACGTAAAAGGCACTCCAATCGATATTTACTGCAGCGGCCGCGGGTTGGATATTAAAGAGCGACTGAATCTTTTCCTGGATATCTGCAGCGCGGTTCAGTATGCACACAGCAAGCTGGTTGTACATCGCGATCTGAAGCCATCCAATATTCTGGTGACGGACGATGGCCGAGTGAAGCTGCTCGATTTTGGAATTGCAAAAGTGCTGGGTGATGATTTTGACATAGAAACGTCTGCCCCACTCACAAGGCCTGGAATGTTACCGCTCACACCCTCTTACGCCAGTCCTGAACAGATCAGAGGAGAACCCATCACCACCGCTTCTGATATCTATCAGCTGGGGGTGGTTCTTTATGAGCTGCTTACCGGTAGCAGGCCATTTAATCTGAAAAATAAGTCTCCCGGACAGGTTGAGAAAATTGTGTGCCTAACGCAGCCTGCACGGCCCAGTACAGTCGGACTTAAAGCAGCAAAACATCTCGATAAGGAGGATCAGTCTAAAACGTCACTAGCAATTGAAAAGAACCAAAATAGATGGAAAAACCGGTTGAAAGGCGACCTGGATACGATCACCCTGATGGCCCTTCACAAAGAGCCCGATCGACGATATAATTCTGCCGAACAATTCTCAAATGATATAAAGAATTATCTTCACGGTCATCCGGTCTCGGCTTATTCTGACTCTAAACTGTATCGTATAAAAAAGTTTATCAGTCGGCACAAAACGGGGACGGCTTTTTCGGCTGTTATTCTTACTCTTATAGTTGTATATGCAATAAGTATTACCTGGCATTCGCAACAAACGCAAGCTGCCCTGGAGCGGGCCGAACGCGAGACTGAGAAATCAGAGCAGGTGGTTGATTTTATGATGGGTATGTTTGAGGCAGGTGATCCGCGGGTTGAACCTGCAGATCAAGTAACAGCTAAGGAGCTTCTAGACCGCGGACTTGAGGAGGCGAATATGCTCGATACTCAACCCGAGGTGCAGGCTAACATGTATAATGTGATCGGCCAGGTTTACGTCAGTCTCGGAAGGTATGCTGATGCAGCGGAAATTTTGGAAAAGGCTGTTGAGATTCACCGGCAGAACGTTGGTAATCATAATAATCATGTAGCACATTATTTAAATGATCTTGCTGTTGCGCAAACCCGCCTGGGAAACTATGATAAAGCCTATTCTCTTCACAGTGAGGCGCTTGAGATGTTTAAACAGGATTATGGAAGTAATCACCCGGAAGTTGCAAACTCAATGCTCACAATGGGAGCGTGGATTCCGGTCACAGGAATTGACGAAGCTGAATATCTCCGAAAAGAGGCGCTTAAGATAAGGAGAGAACTGTACGGAGACGACCATCTGTTGACTGCCGATGCCCTGATGCAGGTAGGGAAAATTGAGAGGAGTAGTGCAAAACCGGATAAGGCAATTGCATTCTTTCAAGAGGCGCTGGAGATCCGAAAGAGTAAGCTTGGACCGGAGCATCCGGATGTGGCAAAATCTCTAACTTTTTTAGGGGATTTATATCATTTGTATGATATAGATCAGGAAAAATCGGAAAAATACTTCAGAGAAGCTCTACGGATTCTGACAGAGGTGCATGACTATGATAAGAGTGAGATTCTTCACCCCCTTGCCGGACTCGCGTCTCTGCTGTTGGATCTGAAGAAGTATGATGAAGCAATTGATTTGTATGTGCAAAATTTACAGATCCGAAAAGACGTATTTGGAGATAATCACCCATCAACGGCTGAAGGATATGGTCATATGGGTACAGCCTACAGGAGTGCCGGCGTTCTGGATAGTGCGGAGTATTACGGACGCAAATCTCTTAATCTCTGGATAGAACTGCTGGGACCAGATCACGTGGTAGTTAGTGGTGCTTCCGGGGGACTTGCAACAACTCTTGCCGAAATGAGAAGGTTTGAGGAAGCTGAGTCTTTACTTGAAAGAGCACTTGAGATACAAACGAAGCATTATGGTGAAAATTCTGGTGCACTTGTGCGTGGCTCACTTGCCAAACTGTATAATCAGATGGGCCGATATGAGGCTGCAATAGATCTTTACCGGGAAGCGATCAAGATAATGGAGAATCATGGTGGAGAAGATCACTATGATACACATCGGCTGGAAAGAGAGCTAGAGGAAATGCTTGCGGACACTAGGAATTAGCTTTGAGCCAAAATCTATATCCGTGGATATCTTGAAGTACCTTTAACCTGAATTCTATCTTTATCATGTCGAATATCTTTAATGAGAGTCTGAGACTGGTCAAAAAAGATCGACAGTAAAACATCTTCCTATTTTTACAAAACCATATACTATGCTGTTCTAAAGGATAATTCAAAAATTGTACCCCCACCTTCGGGTAGTGGTTTATAAAAATACTCACCTTCTAACTGTTTGGTAAGAGTTTGGATTAACTCCAGACCGATCGATCCGGAATTCGCTTTATCAACGGGGTCTGAAAATCCTACTCCATTATCACTGATTATAAAATTGACCTTATCTCCGCTCTTTTTAAGACTGATTTCGATTTCACCTGTGTCTTGATCATTAAAAGCATGTTTCAG
>Ga0102931_1001819_pt1 | contig 10585 bp, 7 predicted proteins | sample SalPonR1_C_D1_MG_FD_79282 | JGI IMG/M metagenome (GOLD analysis project Ga0102931, IMG submission 79282) | Salt pond soil microbial communities from South San Francisco under conditions of wetland restoration - Salt Pond MetaG R1_C_D1_MG | ecosystem: Environmental > Aquatic > Marine > Intertidal... | reverse complement strand
GGGGAGGGTCTCGGGGCGGGCCAGGTCCGCGGCCAGCGGGCTCGCCAGGTCCCAGTCGAGGAGGGCGCCGTCCCGCTCCGGCCGGCGGGCGGCGACGCGCACCGGACGTCCGTCCTCCATCAGCCGGCGCGCCGCGCGTCCGCCGAGAAAGCCGGTGGCCCCGAGGACCGTGGCGGAGCCGGCCATGCCTCAGAGCCCGAAGGGATAGGTGTCGGCCTCGCCCTCGCGCGCGTGCTCGGGGCCGAGGGGCGTCACCGCGCGCGTCTCGTCGAACCAGACCCAGGCGTCGAACTGGCGCGCGGGCGCGGCTTCGACGTAGTGGCTCGCGCGTTCGGTCTCGGGCCGATAGATCACGCCGATGAAACGCTCCGGCATCGCCTCCGAGAGCCGTTCGCGGAGTTCGGGATCCCGCGCCATGTCGAGCAGGAAGCGCGCCTCGCCGGCGTCGTGGCAGGCCCGCTCGAAGCTGCCCTCGAGCGAGGGGCGCACGCGCTTGATCTCCATCTCGCCGTCCCAGTCGCTGGCGGCGGCGACCGTGCCGCCATGGGCGCCGAAGCCGATCAGCGCCGCTTCGGCGCCCCAGCGCTCCCGGCAGAGCTGGCCGAGATCGAGCTGATCGCGCAGCACGCCCATCTCCGTCGCCCGCGCGTCGCCGATATGCGAGTTGTGCGCCCAGACCACGGCCTTGGCGTCCGGCCCCCGGGCCTCCAGCAGATGCTCCAGCGTCTCGAACATGTGCCGGTCGCGCAGGTTCCAGCTCTCCGGCCCGCCGTAATACATCGCGCGATAGTACCGCTCGGCCGAGCGGATCAGACGCGCGTTCTGGGCGGCGTCGAGAAAGCGGTCGCCGTCCTTTTCGGCATAGTCGATCCGCCGCTTCAGCAGATCCTGCAGCTGCGCGACGACCGCCTCCTCGCAGGCCCGGTAGCCGCGGCTCAGCACGGCCCGCCCGTAGGTCGCCGGGTCGCGCTGCCAGGGCGTCAGGCAGCCGTAGCGCTCGCGCGCGGTGCGCGCCGCCTCCGGGTCGACCTCGTCGAGATAGGACAGCACCGCGGCGATCGAGGCGCGGAGGTTGTAGATGTCGAGGCCGTGGAAGCCGGCCCGCCGCGTCTCGTCCGCGAGGCCCTCGTTGTGGGCGCGCAGCCAGCGGACGAAGGCGTCGGTCTCGAGGTTGCGCCACATCCACCGCGGAAAGCGGCGGAACGCGCGCTCCTCGGTCTCCCGCGGGGCGTGATGGCGCACGTAGCGGTCGACGGCGGCGGCGTCGGGCCAGTCGGCCTCCACCGCGACGAGGTCGAATCCGTGACGCTCGATCAGCCGCCGGGTGATCGCCGCCCGCGCCCGGTAGAACTCCGAGGTGCCGTGCGTGGCCTCGCCCAGCAGCACCACACGCCGGTCGCCGAAGCGGTCGAAGGCCGCGGCGAAGTCCGGATCCTCGGGATCGGGAAGCGGCTCGGCCGCCGCGGCGATGGCGTCCGGGAGCGAGGGGCGGCCCCGCGTCCCGCCGAGGGCGGGCGTGGCCGCCCAGCCCTCTTCGCCGATCAGGGGCACGAAGCGCACCGCGCCGAGCCGCTCCTCCTCGAAGGCGTCCGCTCCGGTCCGCACCACCCGCAGCAGCGTCTGTCCCTCGGGGCCGGCGACGTCGCCGACGGGGATCACCAGCCGGCCGCCCTCCGCCAGCTGGCCCTTCAGCGCGTTCGGCACCGACGGGCCGCCGGCCGAGACCACGATGGCGTCGTAGGGCGCGCCCTCGGGCCAGCCGAGGGTTCCGTCGCCGACATGGATCGTGACGTTGTCGCGCCCCGCAGCCTCGAGCCTCTGCCGGGCCGCGCGGGCCAGAGCCGGGTGACGCTCGATCGCGTGCACCTCCTCGGCGATGGCGCCCATCACCGCGGCCGCGTAGCCGGAGCCGGCGCCGACCTCCAGCACCCGGTCTCCGGGCCGGATCGCCGCCGCCTCGACCATGACGGCCACGATGTAGGGCTGCGAGATGGTCTGCCCCTCGCCGATCGGCAGCGGCGCGTCCTCGTAGGCGAACTCCTCGAAGCCCGGATCCACGAACAGCTCCCGCGGCGTGGCGCGCATCGCGTCGATGACGCGCGCGTCCGATATGCCGCGCGCCGCCACGTGGGCGTCGACCATCCGGGACCTGGCGTCGGACATGTCGTTCATGGGAGCCTCCCCGGCCATGCGTCGGTCCGTGCGTCGCGGCGTCAACGCGCCCCGGCCGGGACGGTTCCCGCCGGCGCCGGACGCGCCGGACCGCTGCGCGCGCCGCGTGCCGAAAAGACGGAGGGCGCCTTGCCGGGTGGTTCCGCCGTGCACACCTGCCCATGCCATGTCTGCAGGAGATACGTCCCCGACGTCCGACCTCGCGGAACGGCGCTGGCACGCCCTGAGCCCTGAAGACGCGCTCGAAGCGCTCGACGTGGAGGCGGGACGCGGCCTCGACGAGGACGAGGTGGAGCGCCGACGCCAGGCGCACGGCGCCAACCGCCTGCCGGAACGGGGACGCGAGACGGCATTCGCCACCTTCCTGCGCCAGTTCCGCGATCCGCTGATCTACATCCTGCTGCTCGCCGGGGGCGTCTCGCTCGCCATCGGCAGCGTCTCCGACGCCGTCTTCATCTTCGCGGTGCTGCTGTTCAACGCCTCGCTCGGCGCCTATCAGGAATACCGCGCCGAAAGCGCGGCGGAAGCGCTCAAGCAGGTCGTGCGGATCGAGGCCGAGGTGCTGCGCGACGGTCGCCGCCGCAAGGTCGCCAGCGAGGCGCTGGTGCCCGGCGACGTCGTCGTGCTGCGCGCCGGGACGGCCGCTCCGGCCGATCTGCGGCTGCTCGAAGCGCAGGATCTGAGCGCCGACGAATCCATGCTCACGGGCGAATCGGTGCCCGTCCGCAAGAGCGCGGACGCGGAACCGGCCGAGGACGCCCCGCTCGGCGACCGCGAGACGATGGTCCACGCGGGCAGCTCCGTCGTCGCGGGACAGGGCAAGGGCGTCGTCTGCCGGACCGGCGAGACCACCGAGATCGGGCGCATCGCGGAATCGCTGGTGGAGGACGAGCCCCTGCCGCCGCTGGTGCTGCGCATGAAGCGGTTCACGCGGGTGATCGCCATCGCGATCCTCCTCGTCATCGTGGTGCTGGGCCTCGTGCAGCTGGTCCGCGGCAAGGAGCTGGTGGACATCTTCTTCCTCGCCGTCGCGCTCTCGGTCTCGGCGATCCCGGCCGGCCTGCCGGTGGCGACGACCGTCGCGCTCTCCGTCGCCTCGAACCGCATGGCGCGGCGCGACGTCATCGTGCGCAAGCTGCCCGCGGTGGAGGGACTCGGCGCCTGCACGCTGATCGCGAGCGACAAGACCGGCACGCTGACCGAGAACGAGCTCACGGCGCGGATCCTGCGGCCCCTCGGCGGCGAGGAGGCCGAGGTGGGCGGCGGACCGCGCGAGATGGAGGGCGGCGTCGAGCGCGACGGCGAGGCGCTCGATCTCGAGGCGGAGGACGCGCTGCGCCGGATGATCGTCACCGGCGCGCTCTGCAACGAGGGCGAGGTCGAGGAGACCGGGGACGGCCCTGAGATCCACGGCGACACGGTCGACGTCGCCTTCCTCGTGCTCGCCGGCAAGGCCGGCGTGGCGCGGGACGACCTGCTCGACGAGCGGCCCGAACTCGGCCGCATCCCCTTCGACTCCGAGCGCCGCTTCGCCGCGAGCTTCCATCGCGAGGGCGACGGCGTCGCGGTGCACGTCAAGGGCGCAGCCGAGACCGTCGCGACGCTCTGCGACGTGGACGCCGAGGCCGTGCGCGAGGAGGAGGAGACGCTCGCGAGCAAGGGCTACCGCGTGCTCGGGCTCGCGCGCGGAACCTCGGACGAAGCCGCGGCGGAGGCGGCGGATCCCGACTCCCTCACCGGCCTCGAGTTCCTCGGCCTCGTCGGCCTCATCGACCCCGTCCGCGCCGAGGTCCCGGACGCCGTCGGCAGATGCCGCGACGCGGGCGTCGAGGTGCGGATGGTGACCGGCGACCACCCCGCGACGGCCCTCGGGATCGCGCGCGAGCTCGAGTTCGCCGAGGCGCGCGATCAGGTGCTCGCGGGCGCCGATTTCGGCGAGGGCGAGAGCGAGGAGGAGGCCGGGCGCATCCGCGAGGCGCGCGTCTACGCCCGGGTCGAGCCGCGCCAGAAGACCGCCATCGTGCAGCGCCTGCAGGAGGCCGGTCATTTCGTCGCCGTCACCGGCGACGGCGTCAACGACGCGCCGGCGCTGCGCGGCGCGCATGTCGGGGTGTCGATGGGCGAGGGCGGCACGGACGTCGCGCGCAGCGCCTCCGACCTGATCCTGACCGACGACAACTTCGCCTCCATCGTCGACGGCATCGAGGAGGGGCGCGTCGCCTACGACAACATCCGCAAGGTGGTGTGGCTGCTGATCTCGACGGGCGCGGCGGGGCTGCTGCTCTTCGTGCTCGCGGTGATCTTCGACACGCCGATGCCGCTGACGCCGGTGCAGCTCCTCTGGATGAACCTCGTGACCAACGGCATCCAGGACGTCGCGCTGGCGCTGGAGAAGGGCGAGCCGGACGTGCTGAAGCGCCGGCCGCGCCGGCCCGACGAGCGCATCTTCAACCGGCTGATGATCGAACAGGTGCTGACCTCGGGCCTGTACATGGGCCTGGTGGCCTTCGCGGTCTTCCACTACCTCGTCGAATGGATGGGCATGGACGCCTTCGAGGCCCGCAATCATCTGTTGCTGCTCATGGTCCTGTTCGAGAACGTGCACGTCTTCAACGTCCGGTCCGAGACGCGTTCCGCGTTCCGCGTTCCGCTGTCGAACAACGTCTTCCTGATCGGCGCGGTGATCCTCGCGCAGGGGGTGCACGTCGCCTCCATGCACATCCCGGGCTGGCGCGACGTGCTGCAGATCGAGCCGGTCTCGATCGCGACATGGGGGGTGCTGCTGGCGATCACGCTGAGCAAGTTCGCCGTGGTCGAGATCTACAAGCACGTGCGCGGGCGGGCGCTGGCGGAGCGCGCGGCGACGGCCTGAGCGGGGTTTCGCGCCGCTTCAGCCCGTGGCGTCCGCCGTGCGGCGCGCGATGCGGAACACGCGGAATTCCGCCGGCTTCAGCGGCGCGAAGCCGACCTCGCAGACGACCCGTCCCGCCGAGAGGTCGGCCTGCGTCGTCGTCTCCCGCCCGCAGCGGACGAAGAACGCCTGATCCGGCGTGAATCCGGCCAGTCCGCCCGCGCGCCACTCCGCGCTCAGGAAATCCGAGACATCCGTCCGGATCCGGTCCCAGAGCGGCTCGTCGTTCGGCTCGAAGACCACCCAGTCGAGGCCACGGTCGATCGAGGCGCGCAGATGCAGGAAATGGCGCCGAACGCTCACGTAGCGCCATTCGGGGTCCGAGGAGAGCGTGCGCGCGCCCCACACCGTCACGCCCCGCCGTCGAAGGGCCCGGATCGGGTTGACGCCCGCCTGCGCCAAGACCGCCCGCTTGCGGCGTCCGAGCCGCCGCGCGACGCCGTCGACCCCGTTCAGCGTCTCGCCGGCCGGGGGCTTCCAGACGCCGCGCGTGGCGTCGACGCGGGCGTAGAGCCCGCATACGGCGCCGGAGGGCGGGGTCTCCAGCGTTCCGGTGGAGGACGGATCCCGGACCTCGATCCAAGGGTGGTAGAGCGCGGCCGAGCGCGCCTCGAGCCCTTCGGCGAGGCGTCGGACCCGCCGCGCCCCGGCGCGAGGGGGCGGGTCGAGCACGGCGAAGCGTCGGCCCGCCGTCTCGGCGTGTTCGGCCAGGATCCGCCGCACCGCGTCGCCTTCCGACGTCGCCGCCGACGCCGGCGCGGCCGCCACCGTCACCTCCTCGAGGGCGCCGAGCACCTCCAGCGCGTCGCGGTAGGCCGAAGCGGGCGGCGGCGCCGCGCCGTCCGAGCCGCCTTCGAGCGCGACGTCGGCCCGGCCCGCCCCGTCCTCCCCGACCAGCGCGCGCCTGAGCGCGAACGGCCCCACGCCGTCCGCGATGCGCAGTTCCACCGGACTGTCGGGCGCCGCCGCGCCGACGGGCGGCCTCGGGCCGAGAACGTGGCCGACGAAGCGGGGATGGCGGGGATCGTGTCCGAGGTCCGAGGCCGCGAACGCGACGCCGGACTCGTCGGCGATCTCGATCGCCAGAGTGAGCAGGCTCACCGGCGCCGCGTCGTCGAGGGCGTCGAGCGCCGACGGATCGCCGCCCGCGCTCGTGTCGGGCGCCGCGCCCGGCAGATGCAGCGACCCGGCGTGGAGCACCATCGCGCCCGGCATGCGCAGCGCTTCGCGTTTGGCGAGGACGCGCGCCTCCTCCCTCAGACCGACCGAAAAGGCGACGCCCGCGCGGCCGCCCACGGCGCCGCCGCCCGGATCGCGGGCCACCAGCGCCACGCCCGATCCCGGCCCGTCGAGGGCGTCGCCGCTCGACGCCGCCGCGGCCCCTTCGCCCGCGACGCGCGCCACGTGGAGCCGCGCCCCGCCGTTGGCGAAGAACGCGCGCACCGCGAGCGCCGTGTGGTCGATGGCCTCGACGCCGCCGAAGCGCAGTGTCCGCGCCTTGCCGTGCAGCCGCTCGAATTCGGCGAAGGACGTGAGGGGAACCGGCGGCGGAGCCCCCGGGGCGGTGATCGGGCCGCGCGAGGTCGGCCCCACGAAGGCCGCGGCGGTGGCGACGCCGGTGATGCGGCGCCCGACGAAGCCGGACCGCGCGACGAACGCGCCCGGCTCTAGCCGTTTCGGCATCGCGCCCTCCTCCGCCTGCATCCGGCCGCGCGAAGCCTGGCCGATGCGGGGGCCGCGGACCGGTCCCCGGTCTTCGAGCCGGCCGGCGACTCAGGCCTCGAGCATGCGGCGCAGGAGTTCGACGTCCTCGGCGATCTGGGCGTCGGTCTCCTTCAGCTTCTCGATGGTGCGCACGGCATGGATGACGGTGGTGTGGTCGCGCCCGCCGAAGCGCCGGCCGATGTCGGGCAGGCTCTTCGAGGTCAGCGTCTTGGAGAGATACATCGCCATCTGTCGCGGCCGCGCCACCGCCCGCGCCCGACGCGGGGAGAGCATGTCGTTGATGCGCAGGTTGAAATGCGTCGCGACCTTGCGCTGGATCTCCTCGACCGTGACCTTGCGGTCCGAGGCGCGCAGCACGTCGGCGAGGCATTCCTGCGCCATCTCCAGATCGGCCCGCCGGCCGACCAGCGAGGCGAAGGCCATCAGCCGCGTCAGCGCCCCCTCCAGCACGCGGACGTTGGAGGAGATGCGGTGCGCGAGGAACTCCAGAACGCGCGGGCTGACCTCGACCTCGGGATGCGCGGCGGCGAGCGCCTCGACCTTGGACTGCAGGATGCCGAGGCGGAGTTCGTAGTCGGTGGGGTGCAGATCGACCACGAGGCCCCACTGCAGGCGCGACTTGATGCGCTCCTCGAGCCCGTCCATCTCCACCGGATTGCGGTCGCCGGAGATGACCACCTGCTTGCCCTGATCCACCAGGGCGTTGAAGGTGTGGAAGAATTCGTCCTGCGTCGAGTCCTTGCCGGCGATGAACTGAACGTCGTCGATCATCAGCACGTCGACCGACCGGAACATCTGCTTGAAGGAGATCATCTCCTTCGAGCGCAACGCCTGGATGAAGCGGTACATGAACTGTTCCGCCGTCAGCAGCATCACCCGCGCCTCCGGGCGCAGCTCCGCCAGGCGCCAGCCGATGGCGTGCATCAGGTGGGTCTTGCCGAGGCCGGAAGCGGAATAGAGGAACAGCGGGTTGAAGGTGACCTGCTCGCCTTCCGCCACGCGGCGCGCGGCGGCATGGGCGAGTTCGTTCGGCTTGCCGACCACGAACCGCTCGAAGGTGAAGCGAGGATCGAGCCGCTGCGACGGCGAGAGCCCTGCGTCGCCATCGCCCGCGGCGGGCGATGGGGCGGCGGCCGGCGTCGACGGCCCGGACGCGGACGTGCCGGCGGGCGGTTCCTCCGGTGACCCGTCCATCGCGCAGACGGCCGCTGCCGTGGGCGCGGCGTGAAAGGACAGGCGGGTGACCTGCGGCAGCTCGCGCGCGACGCGGCGGAGCAGCGACTCGCCGTAATGCCGCTCGACCCAGCCGGAGATGAAGCGGGTCGGCGCCGCGACGCGCGCGGCCCCGGAATCGACGCCGACGAGCTCGAGCCGCAGCAGCCAGTTCTCGTATTCGTGGGCGCCCACCTCCTCGCGCATCCGCGCGAGCGCGCGCGCCCAAGCGTCCCTCAAGGCGGCGGGGCCGTCGGGTCGGGAGGGACCGGAAGCGGCGGGCGGCGGGGTCCGGGGCATGCGGTCTCCTTCTACGCGGTCACCGAGGTCGCGCGAGGGCGGGCTCGGGTACATGGTCGGGGCTACGCGGTCACCGAGGTCGCGCGACGGCGGGCTCGGGTACATGATCGGGTCTACGCGGTCGCCGAGGTCGCGCGACGGCGGGCTCGGGCACACGGTCAGGTCTGACGCCAGGGGAGGCCGCGTCGGCGCCAGCCGTCGACCTCGCCCCGCCGCCCGTCGGACGAGAGCGCACCCTCGAATCCCTCGGCGACGTTGACGCAGCGCACCTGACGTCCTGCCCCCGCGAAGGCCGCCGCGACGGCCGTCGCGGCCTGCTGCGAGCGCGCGCCGGAGCGGCAGATGAACTGGATCTCCTCGACCGGCGCGTCGCCGAGTTCGGCGGCGAGACGGTCGACGAAGGCCGGGTTCGGCGCGCCGTCAGGCCAGCCGCGCCATTCGAGAAGCACCGGAGCGAGACCGAGGGTCGAGAGATCCGGCACCCCCACGAAGGTCCATTCGGCCGTGGTGCGCACGTCCACGAGCACCGACCCGCCACGCTCGAGCGCGGTCCATGCGCCCTGCGGGTCGCGCTGCTCTATGCCGTCGACGGTACCCTCGGCGCTCACGGCGTCATCCCCTCCTTCGATCTCACGAGTCGGGGGCAGACTACGGGGAGCGGGCCGGGCTCGCAAGCTTGGATCCAGTAGTCGCCAAGCTTCGAATGGAAAACGGAGCGAATTCAAGCCGCAACGGAAAGTAATGAATTCCGTGATGGAAATCGCGCCCTCAACTCGGGCGCCGGGCTCATGCGGAAGTTCATGGGATTTGGGTGCGCGGTGGCCACGATCGCGGCTCGCTGCTGGCCGTCACTATAATCCACTGTAGAAGCGACTCGCAACGGGACGAAACCGCGAACATGACGAAGCGATGACGAAGTCATGACAAAGCGGCCGCGCGGGCGCCGCGCGGCCGACAGTCCGGTCCGACCGGATGCTCGTCTTGCGTCCAGGGGCGCGCCGGAGCGGCCCCGAACGCGATCAGGCCGAGGCGGAGATCGCCTTCACGCGCTGCGCGAGGCGGGACACCTTGCGCGAGGCGGTGTTGCGATGGAGCACGCCCTTGGTCACGCCGCGCATGATCTCGGGCTGCGCGGCGCGCAGCGCCTCGGTGGCCGCGGCCCCGTCGCCCTTGGCGACGGCTTCCTCGACCTTCCGGATGAAGGTGCGGATGCGGCTGCGCCGCGCCCGGTTGACCTCGGTCCGCCGCTCGATCTGACGGATGCGCTTGCGCGCGGAGGGGGAGTTGGCCATGCGTCGGTCCCGGCTCTCTCTGGTCTGTTCTGCGAGCGGCGCTGATACACGCGACGCCGCGCGGGGTCAACGGGGCCGCGGCGGGGCGGCCCGTCGGGCGGTCTCACTTGCCGCGGAAATGCGGCTCGCGCTTCTCGACGAAGGCCTGCATGCCCTCCGACTGGTCCTCCGAGGCGAACAGGGCGTGGAACGTGCGCCGCTCGAAGCGCACGCCCTCCGAGAGCGTGGTCTCGTAGGCGCGGTTCACCGATTCCTTCAGCGCCATCGAGGCGAGGGCGGACTTGTCCGCGATCTTCTCGGCGACCGAGAGCGCCTCGTCCAGCAGCTTGTCGACCGGCAGCACGCGCGAGACGAGGCCGGCGCGCTCGGCCTCCGCGGCGTCCATGAAGCGGCCGGTGAGGCACATCTCCATCGCCTTGGACTTCCCGACGAAGCGGGTCAGGCGCTGGGTGCCGCCGATGCCGGGGATGACGCCGAGATTGATCTCCGGCTGGCCGAACTTGGCGGTCTCGGAGGCGAGGATGAAATCGCACATCATGGCCAGCTCGCAGCCCCCGCCGAGGGCGTAGCCGGAGACGGCGGCGACGATCGGGGTGCGCACGGCGGTGATGCGGTCGTGTCCGTCGGCGAAGAAGTTCTCCTTGAACATCCGCACGAAGGACTTCTCCGACATCTCCTTTATGTCCGCCCCGGCGGCGAAGGCCTTTTCCGAACCGGTGAGCACGATGCAGCGGATCTTCTCGTCCGCGTCGAACTTCGCCAGCGCCTCGGCGAGTTCGCCCAGAAGCTGGGAGTTGAGCGCGTTCAGCGCGTCCGGGCGGTTCAGCTTGATCAGGCCCACATGGTCGCGGGTTTCGACGATCAGGGTCGCGTAGGCCATCGGGGCCCCCCTCCGGCTGATGTTTCGGGCCGCCGGCGGCGACGCCGCCGCGGCGAGCGCGGGTCGTAATGGAGGGCGGGGCGCCGTTCAAGC
>Ga0102931_1001794_pt1 | contig 10636 bp, 10 predicted proteins | sample SalPonR1_C_D1_MG_FD_79282 | JGI IMG/M metagenome (GOLD analysis project Ga0102931, IMG submission 79282) | Salt pond soil microbial communities from South San Francisco under conditions of wetland restoration - Salt Pond MetaG R1_C_D1_MG | ecosystem: Environmental > Aquatic > Marine > Intertidal... | reverse complement strand
GCTTGCGTGCGCGACCCCCGGCTGATGGTAAACACCTGCGCCAGCCGAAACACATCGCGCGTCACTGAAATATCCATGCCCCGCACCTTTCTTCTTGCCCAAAATATCCCCGCCGGAGGCATCCGACGGCAACCAACAGCACCAAGATCAGATCACAGGGCGGCCAGCGCATCCACCAATTTGCCCGACCCAAAACGATACGGGTCCGTCGCGGGCAGGCCCATGCGCGCCTCGACCTCGGCCAAATAGGCCTTCGCCTCATCCTCGCCCATGTGCTGCGTATTCACCGATACGCCCACCACCTCGCACCCCGGGTTGGCAATCCGCGCCAAGGGCAACGCGGTATCGCGCAACTCTTCCAACGTCGGCAGGGTATAATCCGGCAGGCCCCGCATGTGCGCGCGGGTGGGCTCATGACACAGGATCAATGCATCGGGCTGCCCACCATGGATCAACGCCATGGTCACACCCGAGAACGAGACATGAAACAGGCTCCCCTGCCCTTCGATCAGATCCCAATGATCCTCGTCATTGTCCGGGCTCAGCCACTCGACCGACCCGGCCATGAAATCGGCAATCACCGCGTCCAGCGGCACACCGTCCCCGGTGATCAATATGCCCGTCTGACCGGTTGCGCGGAAGGTGGCCTTCATACCACGTTCATGCATATCCCGCTCCATCGCCATGGCGGTATACATCTTGCCCACCGAACAATCGGTCCCCACCGGCAGGCACCGCTTGCCGCGCCGTTTCTTGCCATCGGCAATCGGATACTCCACCTCCGGCACCCGCACGTCATGCAACGAGCGGCCCGTCGCCTCGGCCACCGCCACAAGGTCCGGCTCATCGCGCAACAGGTTGTGCAGCCCGGCGGCAAGGTCAAAGCCTTCCTCAAGCGCCGCCACCAAAACCTTTTTCCACTCTTTCGAGATCACGCCACCCCGGTTCGCCACACCGATCACGAGCGTCTTGGCCCCGGCGGCCTTGGCCTCTTCCAAAGTCATATCCGTCAAGCCAAGGTCGGCCCCACAGCCTTCAAGCCGCAACTGCCCCACGGCATTCTCGGGCCGCCAATCGCGGATACCGATCGCCACCTTGGCGGCCAGCATATCGGGCGCATCACCCAAAAACAGCAGGTAAGGGGTCTCGATCATCGACATGGCAGCACCTCTCAGTGGGAATCACGGTTTCGCGCTCAGTTTGCGACGCGATCTACGCGAAATCCTACGGAAATCCCACAACCCCGCCAAGACAGCGCAAGAATCTTCACATATAAAAAATTTATGTCGAAGATTCTCCCTCTTCATCTCTCTGATCCTCAACCGCCATGGTTTCGGCACTCCAATAGGCGGTCGGCGGCTGGCCAAAGCTACCGACGGTGACAACCTTGCCCGTCTCCTCGGGGATATCACGCTGCACCCGGCGCAGGATCGTCACCATCAGGGTCAGCGCGAAAAGCGACAGCAGGTAAACCATCAACCCCGTGCGTCCGGTGACATCCATCACCGCCGGACCTGAAAACATGCCAATAAGCAAGCCCACATTCAACGAAAAGGCCATGGCGCCCCCCGCCGCGACCACCTGCGAGCGGCGTAACTGATCGTTGGCATGCGCAAGGCACACCGAATAAACCGGCACACAGGCCGCCGACATGATGGCAAACCGCAGGGTCAAAGCGGCCTCATCCTCTTGCAGCAGGGAATACCCCGCCACCAAACCGCCCAGCGCCGCCAGCCCGATCAGCGCCCCGCGCCTGTCGAAGCGATCCGCGATAAAGGCCGCCGGATATTGCGCCACCGCCCCGGCCAGCGTCAGCGCCACGGAAATCCCGGCCGCCTGTCCGCGCGTCATACCCAGATCCAGCCCATAAAGCGGCCCCGATGCGAACAGCGCGCCCATAATAACCCCCGACAGGGTCGAGCCAGTCACCGCAATCGGTGAAATCCTGAACAGGCTTCGGATCGGCATACGCTCGGGTGCCTCGTATTCCGGCGGGTCGCCCGCGGTCAAAAGAAGCGGCACGATGGACAACGAAATCAGGATGGACACCGTGCCGAACAGCACCATGACAGGCGCCCCCGGCAACCCGATCAAGGATGTCCCGAAGGCTTGCCCGCCGAACTGCGCAAAGAAATAAACCGAAAGAACCTGCGCGCGCTGATGGTTCTCAACCTGCCCATTGAGCCAGCTTTCGGTGATCACATAAAGCCCCGGAAAACAAAACCCGGCCAGCACCCGCATCGCCGTCCACGTATAGGGATCGTCGGTCAGCAGGTGAACAATCGCCGAGATCGAACATAACGAGGCCAAGGCCGCAAAGGCCCGCACATGGCCCGATCCTGCGATCATCCGCGGTGCGATCACCGTTCCGATCAGCGCCCCGGCCGGATACCCGGCCTGCATGATCCCGACCACGGTCGAGGAAAACCCAAGTTCCGACCCCCGGATGGTCAACAATGTCATCATCAGTCCGTTTGCCACCATCAGCATCAGGATGCCGGCGAACAGGGCCCAGTTATCAATCAACGCACGTCGCATATCCGTGCCCTCCCACAGAATGCCCGCAATAGCCCCACGTTTTGCGACAAATCCTGTCGCTGCCCTACAAATGAAGCGCGTTGGCTCTGCGCGAAGAAGGCTGCAAGGCCTGATGAGCGCGCGGTCTGTTTATCTGCTGCACTGCCGCATTCGGCACCGACGGAATACCGACGCAATACCGACGTTTTACAGATCCGTAATTTTACATGATTTCAGAATGTTAACCATGATACCCCTCGAGCTACCACCTTCCACTATGCTGCACTGCGTCACAAAACCGGGTTGCAGGTGGGTATGCAATTATATACCGCTGGCGCAACCGTTCTTGAAACTTTTGCAAAGGTGTCAAAGATGAGCTTCCGCCTCCAACCCCCCGCCCCCGCACGCCCCAACCGTTGCCAACTCTTTGGCCCGGGCTCGAACACCAAGCTGTTCGAGAAAATGGCCGCCAGCGCCGCCGATGTCATCAACATCGACCTCGAAGACTCCGTCTCGCCCACCGACAAGGATATCGCCCGCGAAAACACCATTCAGGCGATCAACGATGTCGACTGGGGCAAAAAGTACCTCAGCGTCCGGATCAACGGGCTGGATACCCCGTTCTGGTACCGTGATGTGGTTGATTTGCTTGAAAAAACGGGCGACCGCCTTGATCAGATCATGATCCCCAAAGCAGGCTGCGCCGAAGACATCTATGCCGTCGACGCGCTCGTCACCGCGATCGAAGCCGCCAAGGGCCGCTCCAAGCGGATCAGCTTTGAGGCGATCATCGAATCCGCCGCCGGCATCGCCCACGTCGAAGCCATCGCCGCCGCCAGCTCCCGCATGCAGGCCCTCAGCCTCGGCGCCGCCGACTTCGCGGCCTCCATGGGCATGGCCACCACCGGCATCGGCGGTACGCAGGAAAACTACTATATGATCCGCGATGGCGAGAAATACTGGTCCGACCCGTGGCACTGGGCCCAAACCGCCATCGTCGCCGCCTGCCGCACGCACGGCCTTCTGCCCGTCGATGGCCCCTTCGGCGACTTCTCGGATGATGACGGCTTCCGGGCACAGGCGCTCCGCTCCGCCACCCTTGGAATGGTCGGCAAATGGGCCATCCACCCCAAGCAGATCGCCCTTGCCAACGAGGTTTTCACCCCCACCGCAGAGGCCGTGCAAGAAGCCCGGGAAATCCTGCAAGCCATGGAAGAAGCGACAGCACGCGGCGAAGGCGCGACCACCTACAAGGGCCGTCTTGTCGACATCGCCTCGATCAAACAGGCAGAGGTGATCGTCAAACAGGCCGAGATGATCGAGGCCATGTAAGCCACTGCAATAGCACATGAAAACCCCGGTGCGCCTTGGGCCACCGGGGTTTTCTTTTCTCTATCGCTCGGATCAGGCCGCTGTCGGCAGGATCACGATCTCAACCCGGCGGTTCTGGCGCTTGCCATCCTCGGTCAGGTTCGAGGCAACCGGTTGGTTCTCGCCCCGGCCATAGGTCTGAATACGCTCGAAGGCCACGCCGCCATTCATCAGCACATCCGCCACGGCGTTCGCCCGCCGCTCGGACAGCGCCTGATTATAGCTTGCTGCGCCGGAGTTGTCGGTGTGGCCAACGACCTGCACCGTCGAATCCGGATAAGACCGTAGGTTGTCCGCCACCGTCAACAGATCAGACCGCAACCCCGGATAAATCGTGGAACTGTCCACATCGAACAGGATATCCTGCGGCATGGTCACGATCAGGCGGTCACCTGTATTGGTGATCTGCACGTTGTCATTGTCCAACTGCTGGCGCAGCTCGGCTTCTTGCTTGTCCAGCGCATTGCCAACCGCAGCCCCACCGGCCGCACCAACCGCACCGCCAAGGATCGCACCCTTGGCCTTATCATCACTAACCAACGCGCCAAGCCCGGCCCCGATCACACCACCAAGAACGGCGCCGCCCTTGGTGTTTTGTCGCGGGTCATTGCCCACGGTGGCCGGATCGGTACAGGCCGTCACGGCCATCAGGGACAGACCCGAAAGGGCCAGAATAGTCTTTTTCGCTCGCATCATTATCGCCTCGTGAAATGGTGCCCGAACGCTCGGGCTTATTGTCAAAATAAGCAACCTGCACGCAGTTCCCAAGGTAAAACCGAGGGGAAATCGGCGGCATTTCGCGCAATTTTTGCCGCTCAGGCCTCGGCCCTGGCACTTTCCCAAGCCAGAATGGCGCGCTTCACCGGCAAGCCCCAGTGATAACCGCCCAAGGCCCCCGACTTGCGCAAGGCTCTGTGGCACGGGATCAGGAAGCTAACCGGGTTACGCCCCACCGCCGTTCCCACAGCGCGGACCGCGCGCGGTTTGCCGATGGCCTGTGCGATATCGGAATAGGTGGTCACATGCCCCGAGGGTATTTGCAGCAAGGCTTCCCAGACCTTGATCTGAAACGGCGCGCCGATCATATGCAGCGCCGCCTCGCCCCGTCCGGCAAACGCGGCATCAACCCAAGGCGAAATCGCCCCCGGTGCCTCGTGGAATGCCGCATCGGGCCAACGTCCGGCCATATCCTGCCACGCCCAATCCCGGCCAAACTCTCCGGTGAACGCAAGCCCGCAAAGGCCGCGGTCCGTCCCCATGGCCAAGGCCTCGCCAAAGGGGCTGTCGAACCAGCCATAGCGGATGGTCAGGCCCGCACCGCCCCGGGCGAACTCTCCGGGGCTCATCGCCTCCCACCGCAGAAAAAGGTCATGCAATCGCCCGGTGCCCGAAAGCCCCGCTTCATGCGCGGCGTCCAGAACGGTGTGCCGCTCAGCCAACAGCACCTTGGCATGACCCAGCCGCAAATATTGCTGATAGCGCTTGGGGCTGACCCCCACCCAAGCCGAAAACAACCGCTGAAAATGCGCGGGACTCATCCCCATTCGCGCGGCCAGATCCTCAAGCGACAGCGGCGCGTCGGCTTCATCCATCAAATCAAGCGCGCGACGCATGACATTATAATGGTAGGTCTGTTCTGATGCGGGCTCTGACATCGCGGGTCCTCATGTCTGTTAATCCCAGAGTAAGCGCCCGCGCATCACACCGCGACCCGAATGTTGCGCATACCAATCTTTCGGGGCATACGGTCCCCCATGGCCAAGCAGCTTGATTATCACACGATCCACGAGATCTTTACCCGTTTCCACGAGGCCGAGCCCGAACCCAAGGGGGAGCTTGACCACGTCAACGCCTACACCCTTGTCGTGGCCGTCGCTCTTTCGGCACAGGCCACCGATGCGGGCGTCAACCGCGCCACGCGCGAACTGTTCAAGATCGCCGACACCCCGCAGAAAATGCTGGACTTGGGCGAAGAAGGCCTGATCGAACACATCAAAACCATCGGTCTTTATCGCAACAAGGCCAAGAACGTGATGAAGCTGTCGAAAATCCTTGCCGAGGAGTATGACGGCATCGTCCCCAACTCCCGCGCCGCGCTGCAATCTTTGCCCGGCGTGGGCCGCAAAACCGCCAATGTGGTACTCAATATGTGGTGGCACTACCCGGCGCAGGCCGTCGACACCCATATCTATCGCGTCGGCAACCGCACCGGCATCTGCCCCGGTAAAAACGTCGATGCCGTAGAGCGGGCGATCGAAGACAACATTCCTGTGAACTTCCAACAACACGCCCACCATTGGCTCATCCTGCACGGGCGCTATCATTGCAAGGCGCGAAAACCGATGTGCCCCACCTGCATCATCCGCGACCTCTGCCAATTCGAGGACAAGACAGAATGAAAAAATACCAAGCCGTCGGAATCGGCAACGCCGTGGTCGACGTGATCTCCCAAGCCGACGATCATTTCCTGACCCGAATGGGCATCGACAAGGGCGTCATGCAATTGGTCGAACAAGAACGCGGTGAGTTCTTGTTGGACCAGATGCAAGACCGCACCCAGATGCCCGGCGGCTCGGTCGCCAATACCATCGCAGGGCTGGGGGCTTTGGGCCTGACGACCGGCTTTATCGGTCGGGTGCATGACGATGAACTGGGTCACTACTACGCCAATGCCATGACGGATGAAGGCATTGATTTCGTCAACACACCCGTACCCAACGGCGAACTGCCAACCTCGCGCTGCATGATCTTCGTGTCGCCCGATGGCGAACGCTCGATGAATACCTATCTCGGGATTTCCTCCGAACTCGGCCCCGATGACGTGGACGATGATGTGGCCGGTGCCGCCGAGCTGCTGTTCCTCGAAGGCTACCTTTTCGACAAAGCCAAGGGCAAAGATGCCTTCCAAGCCGCGGCGCGTGCCTGTCGTACAGGTGGCGGCAAGGCCGGGATTTCCCTGTCTGACCCCTTCTGCGTTGACCGCCATCGTGGCGATTTCCGCAAATTGCTGGGCGAATTGGATTTCGTATTGGGCAATGAACACGAATGGAAATCGCTCTTTGAAACCGATGATCTTGGTGCGGCCCTCGAACAAGCGGCCAGCGAAAGCGGCCTGATCGTCTGTACCCGCTCGGGCCATGACGTGGTGATCACCGAAGGCAACGACAGTATCAGCGTCCCGGTCAGCCCGATTGCCCCGCTCGACACCACCGGCGCGGGCGATCAATTCGCCGCCGGTTTCCTGTTTGGCATGGCCAGCGGCGCGCCCTTGGCTGTGGCCGGGCGCATGGGCTGCATTGCCGCAGGCGAGGTCATCACCCACTACGGCGCGCGCCCACAGGCCGATGTGAAAGCGCTCTTTGCCGCCGAAGGATTGATCTGAGCCTCCGACGACCCCTCAAACGGAAGCCGTCGGATTTGGGTATTTTTACCAAGAAAAAACCAAAAGGTGCGCCCTATCCCCATCTTCGGGAAAAAGGGCGCACCGTAAAAGCAAGCCTTGCCCGGTGGCGTCGTTCGGACCGCTGCCGATGCAAACCAACCAAAGCGCGGCGGCTTTTCCTTGGGCGGTCATCGGCTCCCCAGCCTGTACCGCACAACCACTTTAGTCAGAGGATGGTTAACAAAGCGTAAGCCGCTTTTTCTTGGTGAAAATACCCCGGGGGAGGCATTGAAAATCCCGATTTTCAATGTCGGGGGCAGCGCCCCCAATCACTGGATTTCAAAGCTCACTCGCCCAGCTTGGCGTGTACCTCGTCAAGGTCGATCTCACCAATGGGCATCTTGTTCGAGGGATCATCAAAATCGTATTTGAACAAGTCGAAATCGCGGTGATAAATCTCTTTCACCAAGTGCATCGACAGATCGTCGAAGTAATCTTCAACCGGATGCGCCCGTTTGGGGCCATGCCCCTCACTTTCGTTGAAACGCGGAATGGTTTTCAGATCGACATCGTGCTTGGTCTTGATGGTGTCCAGAACCTCGCTCATCCCGTTGTTAAAGGACTCGGTCCAAAATATATTGTCGTAGGTGCCGCCATTCACGATGAACGTCGACACATGCCCCGACATTGCCGACCAGTGAATATCCGGATCCATGGGCCGCCGCCAACGAATGGTATCGCGGGCGAACAAGAGAAAGCGGCGGAAGCTCTGGATTTGGTCGAACTCCTGTTTGCCATCCTCGCCGCCCACTTCGATCCCATATTTCTGGATCAAAAGCGGCACCAGTTTTCCGCGATAGCGTTTGCCGTTGCGCTGAATGCCGCAAATCTTGTCGAAAAACGACGACAGGATGCGCGTGTAAGGATTGCGCACACAGGTAAATGCGTAAGAGGTATGCGTTTTGACATTTGCCTTGATCAAAGGCTGGCTGTCTTCCCGCGCCCATTTGTGCAGGCCAGTTTCGGCATCGTGGATATCACCGTCGAAGAATTCGCCATGATCCGAGTAATACATGATCTGACCAATGGTTGAACAGGCGCACTTCGGCACCACGCGATAGACCACGCTTTCGCTTTCGGTCATCCATGTTCCGGGAAATCCCATGCTCGCAGCCTCCGCGATAAAATCCCTTTTTAGGGTTGTTAGGTATTTAAACCTTTAAAAAATACAAAGAAACCCTGTTTATTCAGGGGCTGTTCAGGACTATCAATGTAAACAACAAGATGAACAAAGGTAAACTGTTTCGAGCATGGCAAAAATCGCGTTCATACTTCTGTGCCACAAGGATCCGGACGCGATCATCAAACAGGCCAATATGCTCACCGCTGCCGGTGACTATATGTCGATCCACTTCGACGCCCGCGCCAAGCCCGAACACTTCACCAAGATCCGCGAAGCCTTGGCAGAAAACCCCAATGTCACCTTCGCCAAACGCCGCATCAAATGCGGCTGGGGCGAATGGTCATTGGTACAGGCCACGCTTTATGCGGTCGAGGCCGCCGTCGATCAATTCCCGCGCGCCACCCATTTTTACATGCTGTCCGGGGATTGTGCGGCGATCAAATCGGCCCACTACGCGCATGAATTCCTTGATGCCAACGATGTCGACTACATCGAAAGCTTCGATTATTTCGAAAGTGACTGGATCAAGACCGGCATGAAGGAAGAGCGATTGATCTATCGCCACTTCTTCAACGAACGCTCCCAGAAGTGGCGCTTCTATGCCACGTTCAATCTGCAAAGGCGCTTGGGCCTCACTCGCAGAATTCCAAGCGATATCCAGGTCCAGATCGGCAGCCAATGGTGGTGCCTGCGCCGCCGAACCATCGAATGGATCATCGACTTCACCCGCCGCCGCCGCGACGTGATGCGTTTTTTCCGTACCACGTGGATTCCCGATGAAACCTTTTTCCAGACCTTGGTGCGCCACCTCGTGCCGGAAAACGAAATCCGCACCCGAACCCTGACGTTTCTGATGTTCACCGACTATGGCATGCCAGTGACCTTCTACAACGATCATTACGACCTGCTGCTCAGTCAGGATTTTCTCTTTGCCCGCAAGATCAGCCCCGAGGCAACCGAACTCAAAACCCGGCTGGGCGCGCTTTATGCTGATGACGATGCAGAGTTCCAAATCTCGAATGAAGGCCGCAGCCTTTTCAAATTCCTCAGTGGCCGGGGCCGCATCGGGCGTCGCTTCGCCACCCGCTTCTGGGAAACCGAAAGCACCCTTGGCCGGGATCGTGAGTTGATGATCGTGGTCTGCAAGAAGTGGCATGTCGGCAAGCGACTGCTCGACAAGATCCGGCAACTCACCAACATTCCCACGGTCGAGTATCTGTTCAACGAGGAATCGACACCACTTCCCGATCTTGGCGGCATTCAGGCCACCCTTGGCAAACGCACCCGCCACCGGCGCGCGCTGATGCGGATGCTGTTCGACTACTACGACACCGACCGCCTGATCGTCTGCATGGATCCGGGCAACCTCGACCTTCTGCAAGATTTCTGCGGTGATCGGTCGACCACAAAGCTCTTGGAAATCCAAACCAAGTTTTCCGACGATTACCTGATCGGGCACGCCATGCGCGTGGGCCTTGCCGGTGAACAGACACCAGACGAAACGCTTGAGCGCCTGCTGCCCACGATCCGCGCCGACATGGTCTTTGAATCCGACCGCATCCGCGATGCCGAGTTCGAAAATCACAATATTCTGCGTGAGGGTGACCATACCGACCAGCACGCAAGCGCGATCGCCCCCTTTCTTGATGTCCCCCATGACAAGGCGCTAGAGATTGCTCAGACCCATCATCTCTTTGCCGATTAAGGACGTTCACATGCCCTATAGCTACGACGATCAGAACATCTTTGCCAAAATCCTGCGCGGTGAAATTCCGAATGACACCGTGTTGGAAACCGAGCACAGCCTTGCCTTCAACGACATCCAACCACAGGCCCCGGTGCATGTTCTGGTGATCCCGAAAGGCGCTTATGTCTGCTACGATCACTTCGCGCAAACCGCGTCGGATGCCGAGATTCTCGATTACACCCGCGCCATTGGCGAGGTCTGCAAACTCAAGGGTGTCGAGGATGACGGCTTCCGGCTGATCTCGAACGCGGGCGAGGCGGGCGTGCAAGAGGTACCCCACCTGCATGTGCATATCCTTGGCGGGCGCCCCTTGGGTCGAATGTTGCAAAAGGCCTGATTGCGAGGGGCTTGGCGCACCCTCGCTTCACGCGATCATCGTCAATGTCGCCTCACAAGGGCGTCCCTCATAGAACACGCGCAACCCCTCGCCAAAGGT
>Ga0102931_1001789_pt1 | contig 10645 bp, 7 predicted proteins | sample SalPonR1_C_D1_MG_FD_79282 | JGI IMG/M metagenome (GOLD analysis project Ga0102931, IMG submission 79282) | Salt pond soil microbial communities from South San Francisco under conditions of wetland restoration - Salt Pond MetaG R1_C_D1_MG | ecosystem: Environmental > Aquatic > Marine > Intertidal... | reverse complement strand
ACGTATCATTATTATTCGGATCCAGCCATTCACTCCATTCCTCTTTCAACAGCATGGCGGGCATGCGATCGTGCAGTTCCTTCATCTTTTCATTGGCGTCGGTGGTGATGATCGTATAGGTTGGGATCTGTTCTTTACCGTCCGGTGATTTCCACACATTGTATAAACCCGCAAAAGCAAACAACGGTTCATGACTCGGATAGATATAGTGCGGGACCTTATTTCCCTTTTCTCCTTTCCATTCGTAAAAACCCGATGCCGGAACCAGGCATCTTTGCTGCTCAAAATAGGGTTTATATGATTTTTTGCTCTCCAGGGTCTCCGCACGGGCATTAATCATGCTGTAGCCTACGTTTTTCTCTTTTGCCCAAAAAGGGAGCAATCCCCAGCGAAATGGCTGCAAGCTTCTGCCGCCCTCCCGGTTTTGGCCCACCACCGGCATATTTTGAGAGGGAGCCACATTATAGTTCGGTTTAAGCTGGTCCAGCTCTTCGCCGTCTGCGTCAAACCACTCTTCCAGCTTCTCTTTATTTTCTTTAAGTGTATATCTGCCACACATAACTGTTTATATCTCTGCTTCCCATAAATTATACCTGCAGGATCTTATGCTTAAGATAACAAACCTTGCTATTCCGTTGCCAAGATCTCGGAATCATAAACACGAACGTTCGCCCATAGATCTTCATATTCATCAATAAATGCTAAATGATCGGGATGCTCGGCGTAAACTTTATAATCTTCAAGGTTTTCAAACCACGAAAAGAACGAATACCCAAAAGAGTGATCCGTAACGTCTCTTTCTTCGGTATTACCCGGCACGCCAATCTGGTAGCTATACACTTCTTCTATGGAAAGCAATTTTTTTAGTCCCTCTTCAAACCTTTCTCTGTCTTCTGCAGTAACATCCTCTTTCAAATAGAAATAAACCGTGTGCTGCAGCATACCGGCTGTTACTGAAGGTTCATTGCTTGACTTTTCCGGCTGCTCGGTTTCCGGGGTGCACGCCGTTAAAGCTATCATTAAAAAACTCATAATAAGTAAGCTGTGTAAGTAGTCCATTATTTTCCGGAATGTTGATTATTTTAGATTACAGTAAATACTAAATTCGATTGTATCGCTTTATAAGGAACAATTTGTTGTTAATTCCGGCAAAAGCGGGCTATTTTAACGTTCATCATTGATAGAAAGAGAGGATAAATTTTTCTAATCTCAATAAATATTTATCAAAAGAGAATTTTATTTCCATTTGCAGCGTTAACTTGCATCATATGAATAGTAATTACTTGTCTAAAATACGACGTTACATTAGAGAACCCGTAAACGGTTTAACACATGGTCTTGGGGCAGTCCTGGCACTGGTGGGATTGATAGTATTATTGCATGATGCTGTTATGCAGGGTTCCATCAGCCATATTGTTGCCTTTTCCATATTCGGGGCCAGCATGGTTTTACTCTATACCTCCAGTTCTCTGTATCATTCCCTTCCGGTTAAGGAGAAAACACTGAAATTCTTTCAAAAGCTCGACCACAGCATGATTTACGTCCTGATTGCGGGTTCCTACACTCCAATCTGCCTGATTGTGCTTGAGGGCAACTGGAAATGGGGAATTTTTATTACCGTCTGGAGCCTGGCACTGCTGGGCATCATCAAGAAGTTCCTATTCATGAAAACGCCCCGGTGGATTTCTACTTTGCTCTACCTTGGTATGGGCTGGATGGGGGTTATTCTGTTTCCAACTCTCTTTGATAAACTTCCTGCAGCTTTCCTTGGATGGATTATAGCCGGTGGACTGGCTTATTCCCTGGGTGCCGTCATTTACGGTTTGGAAAAGCCCAACCCTATACCGGAATGGTTTGGACACCATGAAATCTGGCATCTATTCGTGCTTGCCGGCACCTTCTCACACTTTTGGGCTTTTTATTCCTACCTCTCTAGCTACGGCGTTTAAGAGTTGTTTCCACCCCAAGCTACCCTATCTGCTAAATGGTTCCCCCCAAATGGAACACGAAATACACGGGTAGAGCTGATTGTCGCAGTTTTTAATTATTTATCAGCCTTTCAATAATCTGTGAAATTCGGTTGCCACTGCTTTAATAATTTGCCGGTTTATTCTGTTATTATATATTTAACAGCTGTCACATTGAAGAATACACACAGACCGAGAGCAGGTCGATAGGGCAATAATGAAACATCTCACAGGCATATTACTTTTTCTGATCCTACAAACGTCGGCCTTTGCCCAGTTTTACCCAACCCAGTATCGTCCGCCCAACCTTCAGTGGCAGCAACTGAATACGCCCCACTTCAAGATTGTTTTTCCCAACGGAGAAGATTCCGTTGCCTGGCGAACCGGACGCATTCTTGAAAGCGAATACCGTGAGGTGCAGGAACTGGCTGACGGGGCTTTAACCGGCTTTCCCATTATCCTAAATAATTATAACGACCGGTCGAATGGCTTCGTCACTCCAATTCACTTTCGCTCGGAAATAGAAATTCCACCCATCAAGGGTAAGGCATTAAATCCGCAGTCAGGCACCTGGCTTGAAGCCGTAGAACCGCACGAGCTGGTTCATGCCCTCCACTTCAGCAATACCGGCGGCTTTGGCCTCGGGGGACTGGTTAACCTGTTTTCACCCGACCTGGCTCGATCGTTTCACAGTGCTATCCCTTCCGGCGTTACCGAAGGCCTTGCTACTTTCCATGAAACAGAGTTCGTGGCCCCCAACGGCGGGCGCGGGAATCACCCTTTTTTCTATAATCAATTCAATGCTGTTTTTAACAGTCCCGACCCGTGGACTATGGGTCAGATAGTCCATTTTCCGGAGCGCACCCGTCCATTTAACCGGCACTATATCGGAGGATATGAATTTACGGCCTGGCTGCAGAAAACCTACGGTAGTGAAACCTCGCGCAAAGCCCTTAATTTTTATATAGACCTGCCATTTCTCGGCTATGGAGTGGCTTTATGGCACACCACAGGAAAATGGCCGGCCACACTGTATGAGGAATTTGAGCAGTCTAAAGCTGAAAACCTGAACAAGAGCATCGAAAATAAAACTTCCATTTCAGCCCTTAAGATCCCATTAAAAGGTGCTTCGGTCCACAGGCCCAAATGGCTGGACGGCAACACCCTGGTTTTCTATGCTTCCTTTTATAACGGAAGGCCGGGATTTTATGAGTATGACCTTGACTCAGGTAAGCTCAGCCAAATAGCAGCCACAAACTCAATAACCGATTATATCTACGATTTATCAGAAGATAAGTCCACGCTGACCTATGCCTATTACCGGTCCAGTCCGCTATATGACCGCACTTTTATTTCCGAACTGGTAGAGATTGATCTCACCGACTACAGCAGGAAGCGGCTTTCGCAAAACGGCCGGCTGTATGCGCCCGAGATTAGCGGGGGCGAAACCCGGGCCTTGCAGACATCCGGGGCTTCCAGCCGGTTGGTTCGTTTCAACACTCAGAATAATGACGCCACGACCATAGCCGACCTTGGCAAACATCAGATCATTGAAATGGCGGTAAATCCGGGTAAGCCGGATCAATGGGCTGTAATTGTCAATAAGCGGGGCATTCAGGGCCTCTGGCTGGTCTCCCGGAATTCCCTTCAGGACGATCTTGAACAGGCACCCGACCTGTCATTTATGGGTGGGTCTGTTTATGATATTTCCTGGCACGCCACCGGTCAGAAATTGCTTCTATCCTCAGATCACACAGGTACCATGCAAATCTATGAGTATCATTTACAGCAGGAGCGGCTGGAGCAACTGACCCAAAGTGCTTATAACGCCTTTGAGGCTGCTTACAGTCCCAGTGGAGACAGCATTGCATTCATCATGCAAAAGGGTAATGAACAGCTGCCTGCGGTTATAGGAAAGGAATCTTATATAAATAAAAGTGTCGCACCAGGCTTGTGGAAGCCGAATAAACAGAAACTGAAATTTATGGATCGGCCCGAGCTGGGTTCCGATATTGACCCGGAAGAACAGGGCTGGCAGCAGTCTTCTTATCAGAGTGGCATCTCATGGCTAAAACCCAGGGCCGTTCTCCCTATTATTGAGGAAGTGAGCAACACCGACTCCTACCAGATCGGGGCTGTCGTGCACAGCAACAACCTCCTACAGAATCAAGCCTATTCACTGCGGCTTACCGGATATGAAGAGCGGCTTTGGTATGATTTCTCATACAGGAACAAGACTTTCTATCCCGGTTTTAAAGCACGCGCATTCAGTGAACCGGCTTTCCGGAATCTTAACTTCACAACCGAGCAGGAATCTTTTACCCTCCCAGCTGTAAGGCAAGAGCGCAGTTTTTCCTTAAGCGTGCCTCTTCGCTTCAACCTGGAACGCAATGTATACCTGACATCCTTCACCATAGAACCGGAAATTCGCCGTTCACAGATCCGTTATTTTGGTGCGGGAGGCGGTAGTGCTCTTTCCGATTTTGGCAACCTCACTATCGGTAATCTATTCAGCTCATTCAGCTACCGGCTGCAGCAAAATATCAGGGATATTCAGCCTAATTCCGGAGTGGTATTGTTTGGCGAAATTGAGCACTATTTTTCCACAACCGATCTGACGTTTAACGTTTCTGATCAAATATTCAGACAGCAATTTGTTAAGCCTACTGCGTTTCGCGGAGGTCTCTATACCTATGCATCGCCTTTGAAAAGGTGGAACCAATCGCTAAGAATCAGCCTATTGGGGCTCACACAGACTGCCGGGGTATTTGACAACCAGTTTTTGGTTTCAGATGGTTTTTCGGAACCCGTTTTTCCCTTTACCAACAATATTCTGAGCCTTGGAACTCGCTATACCATTCCTTTGGTTTTTCCGGATGACGGCGGGTTTCTTTTGCCGCTGTATCTCAGCAACATATACCTGGTCGGTTTCAGCAGTACAGTGGCAGATGCTTCAAATAACCTAAGGTTTGATAATACAAGAACGGTTATCGGAGCGGGATTACGCGCCCGCTTCAGGCTGTCAAATCTGTCTTTAGATATCGGTATAGGCATAGGTTATGAACCCAGCAGAGGGAGCACCAATATTTTTATAGGGGATTTTTAAATGGCATCTACTTTAACTAGTATATTGTTTATTTCCATTCAAGAATAGTTGGATACCCAAATACCAAATAGCGATGAAACTTTTTTACAGCGTTCTGATCTTTCTTTTGGCCGGATCACTTGTTTTTATTTCCTGCAGCAGTAAACAACCTGAGGAACCGGATCCTGTTAGGCGAAAAAGTCCGACAGCCATAGCTTCAGTAAAACATATCGGTACCTATGTTAAAGTAGTTTACGGGCAGCCCTATAGAGCCGAAAGAGAGATCTTCGGTGACTTGGTTCCCTATGGTGAAGTTTGGCGGACCGGAGCTAATGAAGCCACCGAGCTGACAACAACAAAAGATATTCTATTCTCCGGCGAACGGCTTGAGGCGGGGACCTACTCACTTTTTTCGATTCCTGGTGAAGAGAGCTGGACTATCATTTTAAATAGCGAACTGGGCCTCTGGGGTGCATTTGAATACGATGCCTCAAAAGACGTTATGAGAGTCGATGCGGACGCCCACCAGACCGAGCAGACTGACGAGGCCTTTACCATACAGTTTGAGGAGGTAACCGGCGATTCTACCGATATGGTAATCAAATGGGTGCAGACAGAAGTGCGGGTACCCATCACATTTTTATCAGCAGATACGGCTACGCCCTAGTTTGCTAGGCTTGTTGATTCCTTTTTTCCCAGCTGCCGGGTGATTCAGGAAGCCCTTTTCTTCTTCACCTTCTCCAGTAAATCACCGGGCACATCCATTTCCATTCTAAGGAGCAGAGAGGCATGTGTTTTCCCCTGTGCATCCAGTTTCAGGGAAACCGTACCGCCTCCGCCCAGGCTGTGGTGCAGCACAAAGTTCAGTGCGCCGATATTGGGCATCTCAAAGCGTTCCACTTTTCCCTCACAGATATGCTTCATGTGCTCTTTTACTACATCGGCAGTCAGGTTTTCTTTAAGAAAAGGATAGACATCCGGATGTCGGGCAATGATGCCTACATTACTCCCGTCGCCTTTGTCGCCGCTTCGCCCGTGAGCTATGTCAATTAGTTTTACTTTTGGCATGGATACTCTGTATTGTCTTTAGTGTAAATGCAAGGTGAATATATAAGCTGGCAGCATATCGGACAAGTGCCATTTATTTACGTACTAGATAACCGAAGGTATAGGGCGAGGTATGAAACTTCCCCTTTTCTGCAGTACCCTGTTTCTAAAACCTTACCTGCGCTGTTTCCGGTGCTCTGCTCCGGAAATAAGAGTGAGAAAGCAACCTCCCTTTCGCGGCAAAATTTCGGAAAAGAATGGCTTTAATAACTCCTCAAATTGTAAATTAAATACGTATAAGCTAGTTTGTCTAATACTTAGCGCTATATAAAACATAAACATCTAGATTCGGACTAGAATGAGAGGGCAATCAGAAGATATCACCAGGCTGCTTAATGATCTGGAAAACAGCGGACAAAACCAGGCTGAAGTCATCTATCCCCATGTATACGATTATCTAAGGGAGATGGCCCACGGTCAGCTGTTGCAAGAACGGCGGGGGCATACCCTCGAAACTACTGCTCTGGTACATGAGGCTTACATAAAACTGGTTGATCAGGATCAGGCTACCTTCCACAACCGTTCCCATTTCCTGGCAATAGCTGCTCTTGCCATGAGGAGAATTCTTATCAGTTATGCCAGAAAACGCCATGCTGAGAAACGCGGAGGAAAGGAAACTCCGGTCACATTTATAGACGGAATGGCAGCTCGCCAGTCTAATACTGAAGAGTTGATAGATCTGGATGAAGCCCTTGAAAAGCTCGAGATAATGAATGAGCGTCAGGCCCTGGTAGTGCAGTATCGCTTTTTTGGTGGCTTAACTTATAAAGAGATAGCCAAAGTAATTGGCGATACCGAGCACTCTGTGCGTTACGACTGGCGCGTAGCAAGAGCCTGGCTTAAACGCGAGATGGGTGATAAAGAATCATAATTTTTTTCGCCGATTCTGCACCTCCTTTGCGCGTAGTAGATAAAGTGCACTGAGTTAAATGTAAATACAAAAAATATGAACGCTGAACGGTGGAACCAGGTACAAACGCTATTCAAAGAAATTCTTGAACTGGATCATGATTCAAGAGTAACGCGTTTGAATGAAGTCCGGGATACGGATGACGAACTTTTTCGCGAAATTCAGTCCCTACTGGCTGCCGATGCTGATCACTCTTCCATTCTCGACGGCTTTGCCATTGACGCCATAGATATCTCGGGGTTGCTTTCAATAGACGGCACCCGTGTCGGTCCATTTGAAATTGTACGACAGGTCGGTTCCGGCGGCATGGGAAATGTGTACCTGGCAAAACGCGTTGAGGGTGGGTTTGAACAGACCGTCGCACTTAAACTTATTAAGTACGGTATGGACTCAGAGCAAATATTGCGCCGCTTCGAAAGCGAGCGCCAGATTCTGGCTCGCCTGCAGCATCCGAACATAGCAAGATTGGTGGATGGCGGCATTAAAGATGATGGCCGACCGTGGTTTGCGATGGACTATGTTCAGGGCGAACCGATTGACGAATATTGCAATCGTAAAGATCTGGACATAGAAAAGAGGCTTGAGCTGTTTTTGACCGTATTATCAGCCGTTCAATACGCCCACCGGAACCTGGTTGTGCATAGAGATCTGAAACCTCATAATATTCTAGTTCATCAAGATGGAGATTCTGTTGAGATCAAGTTGCTTGATTTTGGAATTGCTCGTCTGCTCAGTGAAGATGAAGAACAAACGGCGCTGACACAAGAAGGGGTCCGCCCTATGACCCGAAGCTATGCAAGTCCAGAGCAGTTGAAAGGTGAATCAGTAACAACAGCATCTGACGTCTACTCGCTTGGTGTGATCCTTTATGAACTGCTTGCAGGGAGACGTCCTTTTGAACAGAAAGAGCTGAGCTCCGTTGAATTTGAAAAACTTATTTGTACTTCAGCGCCGCCAAAACCCAGCCAGATATTGAGCAAGGGTACTGAAAATGATGGAGAACGACCGGATAAATTCCAGAAAAAGCGCCTTATAAAACAACTGGCAGGAGACCTGGATATGATCTGTCTCAAAGCATTGCGGCTGGAACCGGATAAACGCTATGATACAGCTGATCAGTTTGCGGAAGATATCAAAAGACACCTGGCCGAACAGCCTATACTGGCACGACCGGTATCAAAAAGTTATCAGGCACAAAAGTTTGTAAGAAGACACACTGTTGGTGTTCTAGCTACCCTACTAATATTATTATCACTGGTTGGAGGTATTATAGCCTTTGCCTGGCAGTACCGAGTAGCAGCCCTTGAACGAGATCGAGCCCAGCGAGAAGCTGACACCGCAACGGAAATAGCCGGTTTCCTGCAGGGCCTTTTTGAAGTTGCAGACCCTGCAATATCAAGAGGAGATACGATTACCGCACGACAGCTTTTAGAACGGGGTTCGCGACAGATCGAACAAGAGCTGGCTGAACAGCCGGAAGTGCTGGCTCGCATGCTTGATGTACTGGGAAATGTATATTTGAGCTTATGGATGCTGGACGAGTCAGAATCCATGTTCGAAAAGTCGCTGAATATCAGGCAAGAAAGGCAGGGCATAAGCGAAAGGAATTTGCAGATTGCAACCAGTCTGTACAATATCGGTCGAGTGAGTACAGTAAAAGGGGCCTTTGCCAGAGCAGACTCCATGCTATCACAATCTCTGGATATTCGGCAGGCTGCCTTGGCAAAAAATCATCTCGATATTGCCAGGGTTTTAATTGCGTTGTCACAATTGCAGAAGAAACAGGGAAAGTATGAATCGGCTGAAAAAAATTACTTTGAAGCCCTCTCTATTCTGGAGCTCAGCCGGGACGATAAAGATGTTGAACTGCACATAGCCGGGTTAAAAAACAATCTGGGGAATTTATTTGAGGAAACAGGGGAGTTTGAGCGATCTGAAACCTACCTGCGGCAGGCTCTTGAATACAACCGCGACTATTATAAAGCAGACCATCCATCAATAGAAACTAATATGAATAACCTTGCCAGGGTTCTAAACAGGCTGGCCAAATATGAAGAAGCGAAAGAGTTGTTTCTTGCAAGCCTGGAAATGTCTAAAAGACTGTATGGAGAGATGCATCCCAAAACAGCGCTAAACATGAATAATTATTCCAGTTTTCTTAAAGACCGAGAGAAATATATTGAAGCCGAAACGTTCCAACTGCAGGCGCTGGATATTTTCCTTGAAAAACTGGGAGAAGACCATCCGTACATTCCAATGTGTTACAATAATCTGGCTAATTTGCGGGATGACCAGGGTGACTATGAAACCGCGGGAGAGTACCACGAGAAAGCCTTGGAACGGAATAGGGCTATATATGGGAATGAGCATGGTGATGTTGCTAACAGCCTAAGCAACTTAGGATCTTTGCGATTGAATCAAGAACGCTACAAAGAAGCTGAATCCCTTTTCCGCGAAGCGCTGCGTATCGACAGCAATGCCTTTGGAGAAGCCCATCCCTATGTGGCTATGGACTATCAGTCAGTGGGGATTACCCTTTTTGAACAGGGGAAATACACAGAAGCGGAAGAGCACCTTGTTAAATCAGTAGCACTGAATACAGCCGTATTGGGAGAGGCCCATCCCAACACAGCTATAGCAAAAGGCGAGCTGGGCCGCTTGCTTTTGAAAACGGGAAGACTAAACGAAGCAGAAAAGATATTAAAAGAGGTGCTGGCACAACATGAAAAAGATCAGCCTGAAAACTCGTGGCGAACCGCTGAAATTCGCTCTTTATTTGGAGAATCACTGATTCGTACCGGCCGTTACGAAGAAGCAAAATCCCACTTGACAGAAGGACACAAAATACTGCTTCAAAGCCATGGGGAGGATCATCGATTTACCGTGAGAGCCCGGGCGCGTTTGCTCTTATTGCACAAAGCGCTTGGAGATTCCACAGCAGCCTACAGGTAAAAACATTCTATTGGGTGATGGAGGAAACCGCAGAGCTACGGCAACATCTTAGAAGCAGTCACGATGTTGCTTTAGCTTTTGTTTTGCGGATATGATTCATGTCTATGTCATTTTGGGACAGGATAACAGATGATGATGGTTTAACACCCATATGCCTGTTACACAGTCAGACGTGCTTTTCACTTTTCTCGGCTGGGGAATAGCTTTTTCCCAGTGGCGTAAAAAGAAAGCTGATTAAATACTCTGAGAGCATACATTTCCTCAGCAAACTTGCCGGGTTTGTTTTTTTGAGCTCTATTACGCTATTTATCAAAACAATATAAATCTGCGTAACCCTTATGCGCCGGTCTAATGTTTTATTTAAAATAAATGCTCCCTGCCGATGAATGACCGACAACAACAGGTTCTAGCAGCAGTCGTCTCGGGCCTAATTTTGGTCGTGGTTTTTCTCTGTCCATGGCGGGTTGCGTCTTCGGGGGAGATCAGGTGGAGTCCCATTTATCAGCCGCCGATGTCCTATGTTCGATCCTACGATGACACCCACGGAACCAAAGGCAGTTCAAGAATCGAAACAGAAGAGGCGCATATCGATTTTGGAATTCTTGCTCTGGAAGTACTGGCTTT
>Ga0102931_1001782_pt1 | contig 10673 bp, 8 predicted proteins | sample SalPonR1_C_D1_MG_FD_79282 | JGI IMG/M metagenome (GOLD analysis project Ga0102931, IMG submission 79282) | Salt pond soil microbial communities from South San Francisco under conditions of wetland restoration - Salt Pond MetaG R1_C_D1_MG | ecosystem: Environmental > Aquatic > Marine > Intertidal... | reverse complement strand
GGCAGTTGGGCCCGATCACGCGCAGGTCGTATTCGCGCGCAACTTCGAGGATTTCGCGCTCCAGCTCGAGCCCGGCCTCGCCGGTTTCGCGAAAGCCGGCAGACAGCACCACCGCGCCGCGCACCCCGTGTTTGCCGCACTGGCGGAGAATGCCCGGCACGGTGCGAGGCGGAGTCGCGATCAGCGCGGTGTCGACAGGCCGCCCCAGGGCCTCGAGATCGCGATAACAGGTGTTGCCCTGGACCTGCTCGTGATGCGGGTTGACCGCGTGCAGATCGCCCGGAAAATCACCGGCAAGCAGGTTGGCGAAAAGCACCTGTCCCAGCGTACCCTGCTCGTCGCTGGCGCCGAAGACGGCAACGCTGCGGGGGGCGAGAATTCCTTCCAGGAAATGCGGCGCCATGCGTGTGTTCTCTATATCTGCCGGTCGTCCGGGACTTTAGCACGCGCAGTAAGGCGCTTTGATGACGGAGGCGAAGCGAGTTGTTCAGGCGGTCGGCAAATCCATGATCCGGAAAAATTGATCCGGGTCCCTTCCCCGGCAGCTCGATTATCGGGGAGAATGAGCGCATGGCACTTGCATTCATCAGTCACCCCGACTGCGCCCGACACCGGGTCGCCGCCCACCACCCGGAAACCGCCGAGCGCCTGGCCGCGATCGACGATCGCCTGATCGCATCCGGCCTCGACAGCGTGATGCAGCATTTCGACGCGCCGCTGGCCGATCGCGCGCAGCTCGCTCGCGTGCACGACGAGGACTACATCGACGCGATCGAGGCCGAGGCACCCGGTCCCGGCGACATGGTCTGCCTGGACGAGGGCGACACCGTGATGACCGAACATTCGCTGGCCGCCGCACGACGCGCGGCCGGCGCGGCGGTGCTGGGCGTGGACCTGGTGATGGAAAACCGCGCCCATGCGGCGTTCTGCTGCGTGCGCCCGCCCGGGCATCACGCAGAGACCAACCGCGCCATGGGCTTCTGCATCTTCAACAACGTCGCGGTTGGCGCCGCGCACGCGCTGGCTCACCATGGCCTCGAACGCGTTGCGATCGTCGATTTCGACGTCCACCATGGCAACGGCACCGAGCAGATCTTCAAGAGCGAACCGCGCATCCTGTTCTGCTCGACCTTCCAGCACCCCTTTTATCCCTTCACCGGGCACGAAGCCGAAACCGCCAACCTGGTAGACGCTCCGCTGCCGGCCGGCACTGGCAGCGACGCGTTCCGCGGCGCGATCCTGGAGCACTGGCTACCAGCACTCGATCAGTTCCAGCCACAGCTGCTGATGATATCGGCCGGTTTCGACGGGCACGTCGAGGAGGACATGGCTCATTTCATGCTTATGGACGACGACTACGCCTGGATCACCCGACAATTGACCGAAATCGCGCGCCGCCACGCCGGCGGGCGAATCGTTTCCTGCCTGGAAGGCGGCTACGCGCTCTCGGCGCTGGGTCGTTCGGCGATTGCGCATTTAAGGGCGCTGATCGATTAGGGAACCTCTGAACAACCCTGCGTGGGCGCAAAGCGCTTAGCCGGACGGCATGACGCGAAGCGCTGTTATTTCGCCGGTGTCCGTCTTTTGCCCTCTGGGGATAAGGTTATCTCCATGAATCGATTCATCCCCAGAAAGACTGTTTCGCCAGTCTGTTGTTGAACTAAGTTCCAATCATGCTTATATTGGGCGGGCTATCGCCCATAAACGGAAATCCACCGCCACCACCGCAAGGAGAACGAAATGACCACTCGAACAGTTGCCACGTTCCCGGGTAGACCCGTCACTGCCGGCTTGCTCGCGCTCTTTTTCTTTTCGATGAACGCCGCTTTCGCCGATGAACACGAGAAGGTGGACGTCGCCATGGCCACGATCCAGGGCTGCGCGGACGAGGGAATCGTCGGTTCGGCGCTGCTTCATGAAGCGGCAAGCTCCGAAGGCATCAAGCAGGTAGAAATCTACATGCTCGTTCGCGGCCTCAGCGACGGCGACCACGCCGTGCATATCCACGAGACCGCAGCTTGCGAACCCTGTACGGCCGCTGGCGGGCATCATGATCCCGGCCCGCACGGCAAGTCCACACCGGATGCGCCCGATTTCAACCATCCTTTCCACATGGGTGATCTGATCAACCTGACCGTGGAAGACGGTATCGGCGAGATGCGGACCTCCACCAATCGGATCACCCTTTCGCCCGGGCGTCTGAGCATCTTCGACGAAAACGGCAGCGCGTTCATCATCCACACCGAAAAGGACACCTACTGCGATCACGAAGACGAACTGGAAGGTGGCTGCGCCGGTGGTTCGCGTGATGCCTGCGGAATCATCCGCCCGATGTGATCCCGGCCCGATCCCAGGGCCAGGAGGACCTAGTGGGCCACGCGGCTGGCTGGCGCGTTGGCCCAGGGACCGCGCCACTAGCTGCCAGCGATAACCGGTTCGATCAGGATTTCGATACGGCGGTTGGCCGTCCGCGCCGTCTCGGTGTCGCCTTCGATCGCCGGCCGTTCCTGACCAAAGCCGATGCCGACCAGTCGCTCCCTTCCGACACCCATTTTCTTCAGGATCAAGGCCACCGCCACCGCGCGGCGTTCCGAGAGGGACTGGTTATAGGCAGCATCGCCGCGATCATCGGTATTGCCCAGAACGGACACCAGCGTCTTGTCGAACTCGACCAGTACCGCGGCGAGGTCGCCGAGCATGGGCTCCACGCCCTCCACGACCTTCGCCGAGTCGGTCTCGAAACTCAGGCTTCCGGGAATGGTCAACAAAAGCCGGTCGTCGGTCCGTTGCATGCGGATCGGTGATCCAGCCAGAACCGGGCGCAGCCGGGCTTCGTGGACATCGAGAAAATAGCCGACGTCCTCGGGCGCCAAAGCTTGCCCGCCGGCCGCGAGCGATGCATAAAGATTGTCGCGCGCACTGGCTCCAACGGCGATGTCTGGGCCAGGCTCGTCCCGGGGCTGTACCCTGGTTTCAGGCTCAGCGTCAGGCTCCGATTCGACTGCGGTCGGCTCTTTTTCGGTGGGTTCGGTCGGGGAATCGGTTTCAAGCAATGGCAGGTGGCTGCACCCGGCCAACGACATCGCGAACCCGGCAATCAAAACAAGGCGGAACATTGATTTCTGGTGCGCAATAACGGGCTCGGTCACACGCGCTCCTGTCGATCTCGGATTTGCGCCGGCTGCTCGCCGGGAAGAGAAAGCGGCCCGGTCGAGCCCGGTCTGCCGGGAATCCTTGCGGCTATTCAGTCGAATGGGCCTCATTACCCTGATTACGATAATAGCGCACAAACCCGCGAGCACTGAGCGGTTTGCTGTAAAGAAAGCCCTGGCCATGGGTAACGCCCTGTTCACGTAACCATTCTGCCTGGTGCGCATGCTGGATGCCCTCGGCGACGATGTCCAATTTCAGTGAATGGGCCATCTCGATCACGTGGTTGATCACCTGGCTGGTCTCGGCATCGGTTTCAACAGCGTCGACGAAAGCCTTGTCGATCTTAAGCGTGTCGATCTCGAAAGCCTGAAGATACGAGAGGCTGGAATAGCCCGTGCCGAAATCGTCAATCGCCACTCGGTGCCCGCGTCGGCGCAGGTCCTGGATCAATTCCCGGGCGGCATCGCTGTTGACCAACGCGCGTTCCGTGATCTCCAGTTTTATCGACGAAGGCGAGACGCCGGCAGCGCCGAGCTCCACCTCCAACGCCTGGCGCAATTCCACACTTTCCAGATCCTGTCCGGCCACGTTGAGGTTGATACACAGATCGGGGTCGTCGCGCAGCAACTCCCCGATATCGGTGACGATGCCATGCAACACCAAACGCGTGATCGAGGGCACCAAACCTTCTCTCTCGGCTACCGGGATAAACACGTCCGGGCTGAGCATTTTTCCGCCTTCCTGCGGCCAGCGGACCAAGGCTTCCGCACCGACACAGCGGCCGCCTGCAAGCTCGACGATTGGCTGGTAATGCACCAGCAGGCGGCCATTCGAGATCGCTGCGCGTAGTTCAGCGCCGAGACTCAACTGGTGACGCGAATAGCGGAACACCAGGTAGATCCACACTGCTATCAGCAGCAAACCGAGGCCGGCGACCGTGGCCACCATCGGCAGATAACGATCACGGAAATTCGCGATCGGCTCTACCGCTACGATATCGATCTGGAAAATGGTACCCAGCGAAAACCGGGAGATCACGCGGTTGTTCGCCTGGTCGACCGTCAGACCGGGCGGAACCGAGTCCGGTGACGGCAGATTCGCCTCCCAGGGTTGCGCGGCCATCAGCAAACTCTCCACCCACAGCCCCGCCTTCAGATCCTCGACGATGCCGGTATCCAGGAGCATTCTGGGGTCGATAGCCACGTCGTGCGCGCCATAGCGCATGAGGAAAAGCTGCACACCGCCCACTTCGGTCTGCTCATTCGGCCACCACGCGATCACCCCGGACTCGTAAATCCGATCCGCCCGCGGCGGCATCAGCTCGGCACCCCGCACCATACCCAGGCCGCACAGCCGTTCGGCGGCCTGCCAGTAACCGATCGCGCGAATGTGCGGCGTGGCGATTGAAGCATTCTGCATCGCCGTCAAATGAGGTATGGAACAGGGCTCGGCCTCAAGCTGGTTGAGCTCGTCGAGCATGTCGCGCGCCTCGACAATGGATTGCTCCACGTTCTCGCCGAGCTTTTTCGCCATCAGACCGAGGCGCTGCTCTTCCGCAGTGACGGATTCATTCCAGATGTACCAGCCCACCGCACCGAACAGGGCCAATACCCCGCCCAACGCGGTTACCGAAACCCGCCAAAGCAGTTTGTCGCGACGAACCACGGCTTAAAGATACCGGTCAAAAACCAGAGCGGGAGACTCGGGAGAGTTTATATAACGTCCCTGATGAGGGTGTCTGTCCTCGGCGGAGCGAGGTGATTCCACTGCTTGCAGAGCCAGGAGCCATCGCCCGGGCGCGCTTTTTAACCAACCTTACGGGTGGGTGAATATACACTTTTTTATCTGCCAGGAATCGACTACTGGCGATCGGGTGACCGGCGGCGCCGTGTTCCGGTGAACAATTCAAACCAGAAGGCCAGTTCGAAAGCCGCTCCGATCGCAATCAGGAGCCAAAAGCCGACTGTAAAACCGACAGCGTAGCTTATAGCTGCGGCCAGGAACAATAGAAGGATCACTCTGTATCGGTTTGCCATGATGGCCATGTTATTTCTCCGCGTTATCCTTTCATGCCCTGCCCGACAGTTATTTTCCTGTCAGGCAATTTGCTGAGATCAGACCGTCCAGAGATTATCACGTCTGCTGGAGACAGGCGCATCGGCGCTCACGGCGTCGTAAAGATACTACTGAAAATCGGCAAGCTTTCCTGTGCGCCGAACGGCCGCTAACCATTGGCTTGGCAAGGCTCAATGCATGAAACCAGGCCTGTGGACAACGTCACAAGAAGGGCCCGACGCACGGCCGGGCTCCTGCAGTTCCGTCGTCGGATTCATCCGCGACCGATCGTCAAATCCTTTCAAGATATGGGTGTCTCCGTTCGCCCTCCCTGGAATGGGTTCCTGACGCGGCCCGATACGGCCCAGTTCGTACTTTGATCCCAAACTCCGGGTGGCCAGGTGCCTGAAAATGCGAAATAGGGCGTTTACACTTCCTATATGCATCTTTATCAATTCAATACCTCATGTCCATGACGGGAGGGATCGATATGCAGAAATGGAATCGCACAAAATATCTCGGGCTCGCTCTGGTGATGGGCCTGTTTGCTTCGTCACCGGTGATGGCCGCCAACAACTGCACCACCGGTGCCAAGGCAGCGGCACAAATCTGGAACAAGTACGACAAGGTCATCAAACCACTCGGCTGCGCAGTCGGGGCGGCTGGAGCCGCCGCGCTTTCGGGCGGGGTGGCGCTGCCGGCTTCCGCGTCGGCCTTTGCCAGTTGCCTGAAAACCGCCAATACGGCCGACAAGGCCACGAAGGGCATGATCGAGGCGTGGAATGATCTGAACAAGAACGGCTGGGGAACGATAGGCGATCGCGACTTGCGCGTGGGCGGCAGCTACGAGGGTGCCGTCCCGTCGGTAGCTACGCGCATGTGGATCATGAGTGCGCCGGTGACAGATCGGTTCGTTCGGGTTCGCATCACGAAACGGGAGGGGGGCTGGAACAACGCCGCGTCCACCCGGGTTACGGTCTGCGCCTTTCCGCCCAAAGGACCCGGCGTGGATGAGTCGGGCGAAGAGATCTGGTCGTACGAGTTCGACAGCGGCAAGGACAATCAGGGCAAGGAGATTGAACGCGTCTTCGCGGTGCCGGGCACGGTTCTGACCGTAGCCTTCAAAGGCAAGAGCGTCGGCAAGAACTTCAAGTATCGACTGGACCTGGAGCGGGTCGGCGGTGTCGACCATGATGTGGTCATCGCCGGCGAGGCTCGTTCCGGCACCACGAACTACGAGCTGGAGGCTTCCGGCGGCCTGGTCCAGGTGCAGGGCAACTTCCTGAACGGATACAAGGCCACGATCGACGACAGGGATCGCGTGAATTCCCACAAGGCGTGGGGCCGTGTCAGCAGCGGAAACGACGCCTTTGCCATTGCCGGCGACATCGAAAGGCTCGAACTTGAAGACGAAACGGCCGCCAGGGTCTTCGTCGACGGCGAGCCGTGGGGAGAAAAGGGCGCCGATCACACCATCGTCATCGACGGCAGCGTAGCCGACGGCGGCAGTGATTATCTGATTCATGGCGGCGGCGACCTGCAGCAGGTCAGCGGTGAACTGGACGGCCATGACGTGACCATTCAGTCCGACGACAACGTCAGCGGCAATCGAGCCGAAGGCCATGTTGGCGCCGGCAAGGACGGCTTCGTCGTCTTCGGCGACCGGCCCCGCATCATGCTCGACGATCCGAGTGCCGCAAGCATCGAGATGGATGGCCGCTCGTATCACACGGTGGTGATTGACGGCAGCGCAGACAGCGGCGGGACCGACTACACGCTCGAGGGCGGCGACCAGGTGATCCAGGTCGAGGGTTCTCTGGCAGGTCATGAGGTGACGATTCAGTCCGACGACTCCGTCAGCGGCAACCGCGCCGAAGGACATGTCGGCGCCGGCAAGGATGGCTTCATCGTCCTGGGCGGACGGCCCAACGTGACGCTGTCGGCGCCGGAGAATGCGGCAATCTACATCGACAATCGGCGTCAAGGAATCGAACTCGAAAAGCTCGACTCCATACCGCTTGAGGATCGTCTGGACCCGATGTGAACTTCAGGGCCCGATCCTGGAGAGTTGACGGAGGAATCGATGAGAGACTCCGTCAACCTCCCCAACTTAGGATCAGCCAGAACCAGCAATTTCGGCATGCGCGTTCAGCGCCGTGCATCCGGATGTGAGGGAGCGCATCGGACCGGATCGGGTGGTCAGCGACTCGGCCAATCGCGCGGCACCTGGAATGGCCGCTCGATCCAATGTTCAAAGCGGACCTGCAAGTCCTGTATGTGCTCGCTCCACCACGCCGCATCGGTATCGAAACCGCGCGACAGGTTGCTCTCCGACGTTGGCAGGCGAGCGAGCAACTCAGCGGGCAGGTCCTCGAGCGAGGAGCGACGCAGTGGTCCATAGTTGATGAAATTCGCCTGTTGCGCGAGGCTTTCGGTGGAGGACGCGAAGCGTACGAAATCCAGTGCCGCCTCGATGTTCTCGCCGTTTTTCGGGATGCCCCAGGCGTCCCGGAAGCGGACATGATTGTCCCAGAGAATCTCGTAACTCGCGCCATCGCCGTTTGCGGTGTCGATGCGGCCGTTGTACGCGCTTGTCATCGTGACCTGCCCGGTCTCCAGCAAGCGCACGGCGTCCTCGCCATGCGCCCACCAGCGAATGGCAGGCTTGATGCGATCCAGCATACGAAATGCGCGGTCCACCCCTTTGTCCGTGTCCAGCACGGAATAGACGCGATCCGGTTCGACCCCATCGGCGATAAGCGCCCATTCGAGATTGGTCTTCGGCGTACGGCGAAGACCCCGATTACCGGGAAAACGTCGGATGTCGAAGAAGTCCTTGAGTGACCGCGGGGCGCGCTCGACGGCTTCCGGATCGAACGCGATCACCGTGGCCCACGCGATATTGCCGACTGCACAGGGCAGCAGACTCCCGTCCAGGAAGTCGCGGTCCGCCGCGGTACCGTCCGGCGCAGGCGGCAGCGACGAAGGATCGATCTTGACCAGCAACCCTTCTTCGCAGGCGCGCACCGCATCGAACAGCTCGAGATCGACCACGTCCCACTTGACGTTCCAGGCGCGGACTTGTGAACGGATCTCCTCGATGCCGCCGGTGTAGTCAATCATTTCAACGTCGATGCCGCGCTCGCGTTCGAAGCGACGAACGAAACCCCGAATCTGGCTGCGGGTGTATGCGCCGCCCCACGAGACGACCGTCAGCTCACGCGTTTCCGGCGAAGACTCCGCCGGCGCCGCGTCTGTTGCCAGAAGACCGAAGAGAGCTGCCGCTATTGTCAGTCGAATATTCACCAGTAGTACCCTATGTTCAGATTGAGACGCGTATCCCAGTCGTCCTCACCACCGTCTGCCAGTGAGCCGTTGCCGAAAAAGACCATGTTGTTCGCGTTGATCAGGTCTGCGTAGATGAAGAGCGGGCCGATGCCGATGGCGCAGCCCGTTGTATTGAGAATGGAGTCGTCGCCCCCGCCATCCTTGTACAGCACACTGTAGTCGTTGTAGCAGGTGAGCTGGTCCAGTATGTCGCCGGACAACGGGAAGTTGTAGGCAACGTTCGCGATACCGACGGTGCCGCCCGGCGCAATTTCGTAAATCGACTCGAACGCCCCCACTTCGATGCGGTTGGCGCCAACACCGGCCGGGTTGACCGGGTTGTGGTCGTATTGCGCCGCCTCGAGCTGGAAATTCCAGCGTCCACAGCGCGTGTCCAGGTGTGTGGCTGCGGCCCACATATCGCCGCGCTTCTCCGTGTCGACGTTGTACAGCTCGCTCCACTGCCCCGAGACCCCGACCTCATGACTGCAGGTCGTGCCCTCGCCAAATGTGTAGGCGACGCGTGCGTTGAACTGGTTGGTCTCTTCATTGCGGGCGGTACCGGCGGAGACCACGTCGTAGGAATAGCGGCCGAGATCACCGGAATTGCTGAGCTCGCTGTTCTTGAAGAATGCGAGTTGCAGGTTCCACGGCCCGTTTGGCAAGACGTATTTCACGCCCAGGTCGTAGTCGTCGGAAAGCCCAAGGTAGTAAGGCACGCCGAACCAGAAATTGTGCGAGGCGTAGGGAAGAATGCCGAAGGGCACTCGAGTTATGCCGGCCTGAAGCTGGCTTTCATTGTCGAACTTATAGCCCAGCCAGCCATGATGAATAGTATCCATGAACGGGTAGAAACGGTATTCCGCGGAGAGCAGAATGTTGTCGATGCTGCCGTCGGCACTCAACCGAAAGAGATCCAGCCCGCTCTTGCCGCGTTGCCCCTTGACGCTGCCGTTAGCGAAAGTCGTGAATCGAAGCGCGCCGCCGATGTCGATCGCCGGGGGCTCCGGCTCAGGCGCCGTGGAATCACTCGCAAGCGCCACGTCGCTCCTGTCCATCTCGCCGGAAGTGGCCGTTCGATTCGCTTCTTCCAGCCGCGCTTCAAGCGTGCGAACCCGCTGGCGCAACTGTTCGAGCTCCGCGAGCCGCCCCTTGACCTGTTCGAGCTCGGCGACGAGCGCCTCGATGTCCGCGTCATCCCCGACCGCCTGACCAGGCAGCATGAAAAAAAGCAAAGCGATGGCGAAGGTACGTGAATTCACCGCAGACTCCCGTTCAGCGATTAATGTTCATGTGGCGCGCATAATTACGATACTGTGAAATCTTTACCGTACTGAAAAAACCGGCCGTCGATGACCTGAGCTTTCGTGCAGCACATGAACTTGTCGTGCCGATTGCACTCCAGGAAATCAGACGCTGGATTATCATAACGCGTATGCGGGTTGGGCTGCGGAGTGTCTTGAAAAGCAGTAGATTTTGTAACCATCAGGTCTTGGACACCTGGATCTAACGACACCTGGATTTTGGACACCCATATCTCAGTGACGGACAAGCTGGACACCGACGGACAAGCTGGACACCCACAGCGATAAAAGCCGTTTCGGCAACTTCATCGACCCGACCGATGCCAGGCGAGATCTGCCGGAGCGATTCGACAAGACGTTCATGAAACGCTAAACGGCCGCAGCGCCATTAAGTCATGAGTGTCCAACTTTATTATCGATGTTCATTACGACCTTGGACCATTCCCCTGCGCAGAGTTTTGGCACGAGGGACCGTGCTCTTGCAAGCGACAGCAAGAGATGGTCCAACATCGGGATTCCTGCCTTCTCAGAAATATCGCAAAGAAAGGAAATCTCCAGGTGCGTTTCGCTTAGCCAGGCTACGGAAACCAGAGGGCCCTACCCCTTCCCCTCCAACCAAACCTCGACCAAAAACCGCGCAATAGAATCCTTCCGCGGCAGACAAAACGTCTCATCCTCCCCCCGAGCCTTCGCCGCCAGCAGCTCATCCGCGCTGAACCACCGCGCATCCTCGAGCTCGTCGTCGTGAAACCGGATGTCGGTGCTGATGGCGGTCGCATGAAATCCGATCATCAGCGACGACGGGAAAGGCCACGGCTGCGAGGCCAGGTAGCG
>Ga0102931_1001777_pt1 | contig 10683 bp, 8 predicted proteins | sample SalPonR1_C_D1_MG_FD_79282 | JGI IMG/M metagenome (GOLD analysis project Ga0102931, IMG submission 79282) | Salt pond soil microbial communities from South San Francisco under conditions of wetland restoration - Salt Pond MetaG R1_C_D1_MG | ecosystem: Environmental > Aquatic > Marine > Intertidal... | reverse complement strand
CCTTCTCGCCAAGGCAGGTGATGTCCACCGGCACGTGCCGCCAGCCATAGATCTTGTGACCCATGCGCAGCACCTCGGTCTCGACGATGGTCCGGCAGGTCTCCTGCGCGCCGAAATCCGTGCGCGGCAGGAACACCTGCCCCACCGCCATCAACTGATCGGTGCGCGGCTCGTGCCCGGTGCGGCGCACCTGGTCGTAGAAGAACGGAACCGGGATCTGCACGTGGATGCCCGCGCCATCGCCGGTCTTGCCGTCGGCATCGACCGCGCCGCGGTGCCAGATCGCCTTGAGCGCGTCGATGCCCGCCTGCACCACGTCGCGCGACGGGGTGCCGTCGATGCTGACGACAAGGCCCACCCCGCAGGAGGAACGCTCCTCCTCATGGGCATACATGCCGTTCCCGGCCAGCCAGTCGCGCTTGGCCATCTCGTTGGCCGCCCAGTGTGCATCCAGTTTCGTCATCGGTCTTTACCCTTCCTTTACCCGGTGGGTCAGCTTTGCTGTCATGTCCTGGCAGCGCCAGCGTCGGGGACACCGCCGGAATACCGACGAAATACCGACGCGATACCGCTACTCCGCGGCGATGGCCCGTGTCGCGCCCAGATCGTCGAGGATCGCCGCCGCCGCGTCGCGCCCGTCGCGGATCGCCCAGACAACCAGGGACGCGCCGCGCACGATGTCGCCCACGGCATAGACCCCCGGCAGCGCGGTGCGCCCGGTGGTGAACTCGGCCTTGACCGTGCCCCAGCGCGTGACCTCCAATTCCTTTTGATTCCAGAGGGTTGGAAAGTCCTCGGGCTCAAAGCCCAGCGCCTTGATGACCAGGTCGGCGGGCGCGTCCTCGACCGCGCCCTCGATCGGTTCGGGGCTCTGACGGCCCGTCGCATCCGGCGCACCAAGGCGCATCTTCTGCACCCGCACGGCGTTCACCGGGTCGCCCGCGAACCCCACCGGCGCGCTAAGCCATTCGAAAACAACGCCTTCTTCCTCGGCATTGGCCACTTCGCGCTGGCTTCCGGGCATGTTGTCGCGGTCGCGCCGATAAAGGCAGGTCACCGATTTCGCCCCCTGCCGCACGGCGGTGCGCACACAATCCATTGCGGTATCACCGCCGCCAACCACAACCACTCGCTTGCCCTCGGCATTCAACTCGCCGCTGTCGAATTCCGGCACCGTGTCGCCGAACCCCACCCGGTTGCTCGCGGTCAGGTAGTCGATGGCCCGCACGATGCCGTGCGCGCCCACCCCCGGTGCCTCGAGCTCGCGGCTCTTGTAGACCCCCGTGGCGATCAATACCGCGTTGTGTTTGCTGCGAATTTCGTCGAACGCGATGTCGGCTCCGACGTCGCAATTCAGCACGAACGCCACGCCCCCCTGTTCAAGCTGCGCGATGCGCCGCATCACGACGTCCTTCTCCAGCTTGAAGCCGGGGATGCCATAGGTCATCAGGCCCCCCGCGCGGTCGTAGCGGTCATAGACCGTGACCTGCACACCGGCCCGGCGCAACACGTCCGCGGCCGCCAGACCGCCGGGGCCCGCGCCGATAATCCCAACGGATTCAACACGTTCCGTGGCAGGAACGATAGGCGCGACCCAGCCTTCCTCCCATGCGGTGTCGGTGATGTATTTCTCCACCGCGCCTATTGTGACGGTGCCGTGGCCCGCCTTCTCGATCACGCAATTGCCCTCGCACAGCCGGTCCTGCGGGCAGATGCGCCCGCAAATCTCCGGAAAGGTGTTGGTCAACTGGCTGATTTCATAGGCTTCTTTCAGCCGCCCCTCGGCGGTGAGGCGCAGCCAGTCGGGGATGTTGTTGTGCAGCGGGCAATGCGTCTGGCAATAGGGCACGCCGCACTGGCTGCACCGCCCGGCCTGCTCCTCCGCCTTGGCATCGGCATACTCGGCATAGATTTCATGGAAATCCTGCCGCCGCGCCTCCGCCGTCCGTTTCTCGGGCATGTCGCGCCCGACCTTCACGAATTTCAGCATGGGTTGCTTCGCCACGACGTTCCCTCCCGGAATCCTTCCACCGCACGTCTCTACTCCAACGCTCGCGCGATTAAAAGTCACAATACCTGACCTTTATGGAAAAAATCATCCGCTCGTTCGCGTGGAAAGTTAAAATTTCCTGAATTCTAGGTCCGGTGCGGACCTGTATTGGTGATTGCGATGGAAACACAAAGGTTTATAGCTGCACTGGTCGCAAGCAGGACTCCCGTGATGACGTTGTTTCACATCTTTCTCGTCGCTGTCATTCAGGGAATCACAGAGTTTCTGCCGATCTCCTCCTCGGGTCATCTCATCCTGCTGCCAAGGCTCACGGGCATGACGGATCAGGGGCTGATCGTCGACGTGGCCGTGCATGTCGGCACGCTGTTCGCCGTGGTCCTGTATTTCCGGTCGGATGTGCGGACGGCCCTTTGCGGTCTGCCGCGTGCTCTCACCGGGCGCATAGATACACCGGGCGCCAGGCTGGCGCTGCTTCTGCTCGTCGCCACCGTCCCGGTGATCATCGCCGGCGCCCTGCTCAAGCTCTCCGGTCACGCAGACAACCTGCGCTCGATCGTCGTGATCGGCTGGGCCTCGATCGTATTCGGGCTCGTGCTCTACTGGTCGGACCGGATCGGACACCGCAGCAAAACCACCGAGGACTGGAATGTGACAGATGCGATGGTGATCGGTCTTTGGCAGGCGGTTGCCCTGATCCCGGGCACCTCCCGCGCGGGCATCACCATCACCGGCGCGCGGCTTCTCGGCTACCGCCGGCACGAGGCGGCCCGCATCTCCATGCTGATGTCCATTCCCACCATAGTCGCGAGCGGTGTGCTGCTCGGGGCCGAAGCGAGCGTGGAAGCGGATAAGGCCGTCCTGGCCGGGGCCGCGACCGCCGCCGCCTTCGCCTTTGCCGCGGCACTCGCGGCGCTCAGCCTGATGATCCGGTTTCTCGACCGTGTGAGCTTTACGCCTTACGTCATCTATCGCGTCGCGCTCGGCGTGGTGCTGCTCGCCCTCGCCTATGGCTGAGTGGCGTCACGCCTTGAGATTACGGGCCGATTCGTGGATCGTTTCGTACTGTCCCGCAGGGCGGAACCGCCACAGGTAGTCGGGCAGCACGGCCTCCATCGCGACCGGGTCGATGCCGAAATCGGCAAAGGTGCGCGCCCCCGCGTCAACCACGTTGTCCACCCGCAGGCTGCGCACCTGATCGCGCGTGATCTGCGGCGGCACGAGGCCGAACGTGACCGTCTCCACGAACTCCATCCCCGCCGCCATCACCGACGCGATGCCGAAGGGGATCCCGACAATCAGCCGCCGCCGCCGGATCACCCGCAGCATCAGCTTCATCAACTCGCGGAAACTGGCCACCTCGGGCCCGCCAAGCTCGTAGATGCCCGGCTCTGCCTCGCCCATGGCCGCACTGGCCGCCGCATGAGCCACGTCATCGGCGTGAACCGGCTGAAATCGCGTGTCGCCCCCCACCACCGGGATCACCGGCGACAGCCGCGCCATCCCCGCGAAACGGTTGAAGAACTGATCCTCCGCGCCAAAGACAACCGAAGGGCGCAGGATCACCGACTGCGGGAAATGCCTGGCGATCCCCGCCTCACCCGCAGCCTTGGTGCGGGCATAGATGCTTGCCGACTCCGGGTTCGCGCCGATGGCCGAAAGGTGGACGAGACGCGCCACCCGCTCCTCGGCGGCGATCCGGGCGATCCGCGTCGCCCCCTCGTCCTGCACGGCGTGGAAATTGTTGCGCCCGCCGCGGTCGAAGGTGCCGACGCAGTTGACGACCGCATCCGCGCCGCGCGTCACGACGCGCACGCTGTCATCGTCGCGGATGTTGCAGAACACCGGCTCGACCTGCCCGGGCACGCCGTAGGGCTTGACATGCATCGCCTCGTTGGGGCGACGCACGGCCACCCGCACCCGCCAACCCGCCGACGCCATGCGCCGCGCGATGTAGCGTCCGACGAAACCTGATCCGCCAAAGATGGTGACGAGCTTGGACATCGGGGCCTCCCGGCTGCGCGTGAACCTGCCCTTTCCTAACGCCGCCATGCCTCCGCGACAAGACGATAACGCCCGCGCGTCAAATCGCGCGAAATCTTCGTTGACACCCGTCCGGGCTGCGTCTACACGCCTGCCTCACGACACCTGCCCAGGTGGCGGAATTGGTAGACGCGCTGGCTTCAGGTGCCAGTGGCCGCAAGGCCGTGGAGGTTCGAGTCCTCTCCTGGGCACCACTCGTCAAGCCTGAAATCCGGAATTTGTCGATTTTCTGAGGTCTTGGGCGGATGATTGGGAGAATGTGCCCCACAAATTGCTCCACACGCGCCCCGCCGACATGAAAGCCGACAAGGGGGGATTTCTTCTATGATGGCGATGGGAGTGGGCTGGTCACATCCGGAATGCGAACTTGATGTCCCGCCCCAGATCGGTGAGCCGCGCAGCGCGCCAGCGCAGCGCCCTGTCGAATTCCGGGCCGTCGTAGGCTCCCTCGATTTCTGCGAGGGGCTCACCAATCACGCAGAGAAGCTCATCCATGATGGTCTGCAGACGCAGCGTGAGGGTCCGGCCATCTTTGGTCGCCTCGACCTGTTCGGCGATTTCTCGAAGGGCTGCTTGCTCGCCGACATCGGCGGGATCCGCCCGGACCTGAAGAAACACGCTGCCGAGGCTTTCGCCGTGGTCATCGCGATAATCGAAAAGGCGATGCAGTACCTGGATCGGAGAGCCGGGAACGTGGGAATGATCGTTGGTTGGTTCATGTCGGAACCTCTCGCGACCAGCTCGTGGCGAGTGCCACGATTGCTTGAACTGGCGCGGTCAGACACCGCCGAGCGGAGGGGGCCACGGCGGTGCGGGATCGCCGTGCGGCATTGCGCGGCCTCCCATTTGGTGTAGTTCCCGCGCAGCCTGTTCGGCGCGATCGGGTGGTCGTGTCGGCTGTCGGTCGTGCGAAAGCGGCGCGGGATGGCGGCCAGCCCGCGCAGGCCGGCTCAGCATTGGCTTGCGCTTGGCGGGTCACAGGGCACAGGGGCCATCGCCAATTCCGTGCTATAACCCAGGGGTCATCGTTCGCGCAGCGCCTCGGATTGCGCGCGCCGCAGCGGACGTGTCAGGTAATCGAGCACCGTCTTGCGCCCGGTCAGGATATCGACCTGCGCGACCATGCCGGGGCTGATCGGGAGGGTGGTGCCGTCATCCGCCTCGAGCGCGCTTGACCGGGTCCGGACCATGACACGGAAGAACTCGGTCCCCTCGCTGTCCTCGACCGTGTCGGCGCCGATGCGCTGTACCGTGCCGTCGAGCGCGCCGTAGACGAGGTAATCATAGGCGGTGATCTTGACCGACGCGGCATCGCCGGGACGGATGAAGGCCACGTCGCGGGGGCGGATCCGGGCCTCTATCAGCAGTTGGTCGTCGCGGGGCACAAGTTCCACGAGTGGGCCGCCGGGCTGCACCACGGCACCGATGGTGGTGACATGCACGGTGTTGACGGTGCCGTTGACAGGGGCGCGCAGGCTGGTTCGCGACACGCGCTCGGTGGCCGCGCGCAGCGCCTCGCGCAGCACCGCGAGATCGCCGCTGATCCGGGCGAGCCGTTCGCGCGCGGTCAGGACATAGCCGGTGCGCGCCGCGCGAATCTGGCTGTCGGCCTCGTCGATGGCGGCGCGCAGGCCGGGCAGGCGGGCGCGGGAGACCGCAAGCTCGCCCTCCAGCTCGGCCATGCGGCTTTGCAGGCGCAACAATTCGATCCGCGGGACCGCGCCGCTCTCGACGAGGCCGCCGGTCAGCTCGATTTCCTCGCTCAGCGGCGCGATCTGGGCTTCGAGCTTGGTGATGGTCGCCTGCAGTTCGCGCAGGCCCGACTGCCGTTGCGAGAGCTTGTTGCGCAGCACCGACAATTCGCTGTCCAACTGCGCGCGGCGCGACAGGAACACCTCGCGTTCGGCGGCAACCGCGCCGGGCGCGCGGTCCGCCAGCCCGTCCGGGAAATCGAGGGTTTCGCTGCCCTGCGCCTCGGCACCGGCGCGCGCGGCCTCGGCCATCAGCGCCGCCTCGCGTTCGCGCAGCTCGCCGCGTTCGGCCCCGGCAGAGGTGTCGTCGATCCGCATCAGCACGTCACCTTTGCGCACCACGTCGCCCTCGCGCACGCCGATCTCCGCGACGATGCCGCCCTCGAGGCTCTGGACCACCTGAAGCTGGCTGGTCGGAACCACGCGGCCAGTGCCGCGGGTGACCTCCTCGATCCTGTAGAGCGCCGCCCAGACGACAAAGGCGGCGATGCCGCCGGCGATCAGCAGAAGCAGAAGCCCCGGCCCGCGACGGCGCGCGCGCGGGCGTCCGGCATTGGCGTCGTTGACGAAATCCTCTTCGGTCCGCGGTCCGAACATCCGCTCACTCCGCCGCGCGGCGGGACGCGGCCTGCCGGAGTTGCGCGACCACCTCCTCGCGCGGGCCATCGAGTATCTTGCGCCCGCGGTCGATCACCATCCAGCGACCGGCAAGATCGGCGAGCGCCGGGCGGTGGGTGCAGAGCACCAGCCCCGTGCCGGCGGCATTGAGTTCGCGCAGGCGCGCAACCACCTCGGCCTCCATGTCGCGGTCCATCGCGTTCGTCGGTTCGTCGAGGAACAAGAGCTTTGGCTGCCGCAGCAGAAGGCGTGCCAGCGCCAGTCCCTGCCGCTGCCCGCCGGACAGCTGCGCGCCCTTTTCGCCGATGAAGCGGTCGAGCCCCTCGGGGTCGTCCCTGACGAAACGGTCCATCGCGGCGAGGTGCAGGGCGGTTTCGATCTCGGCTTCGGTGGCGTGGGGCCGGCCGATCACCAGGTTTTCGCGCAGGGTGCCGGTGAACAGTTCGGGCTCCTGCGGCATGTAGCCCACGCCGGCGCGCAGTTCCGCGGGATCATACTGTGCCGCCCCGCGCCCGTCGATCAGCAGCGTGCCGCTGTCGGGGGTGAGGAGCCCGCAGAGCAGCTTGCCCAGCGTGCTCTTGCCCGAGCCGACGCGCCCCAGCAGCGCGATGCATTCGCCCGGCGTGATGTCGAGCGTGACCGATTGCAGCGCGTCCGCCCCGGAACCGGGATAGCGGTAGGTGACATCCGACAGGCTGGCGGTGCCCCGGCTCACCCGGGCGCTGCTCTGGACGGCGGTGCCGCGTTCGGGGGCGACCTTCATGAAGTGCGACAGGGCGCGCATCGCCCGAAGCGCGTAATGTGCGCGGAATATCGTCTGCGCGATGGTGCCCAGCGGCGCAAGCGCGCGCCCCGCCAGGATGTTGGCCGCGATCAGCGCGCCGACGGTGATCCGCCCCTCGGCCACGAGGTAGACGCCCCAGACGATGATCGCCACGCTCACCCCCTGCTGGATCATCTGGGTGCCCGAGGCGGCGAAGCTGGACCAGAACCGGCTGCGCCCGCTGATGCGCGCGGTGGCGGCGCTGGCGCGGTCCCATTCGCGCTGCATCACCGGTTCGGCGTTGAGGGTCTTGATGGTTTCGAGCCCCATCAGCGATTCCACCAGCACTGCCTGCCGCCGACCGGCGAGCGCCTGCGCGGCCCCCGCCGCGCGCCCCATCGGAAGCTGCGCCACGATGGCGAGGACCAGGACGATGGGCACCGCCACCAGCGGCACGATCGCCAGGGGCCCGACGATCATCCAGAGCACGAAGATGAACAGGCCGATGAACATCAGGTCGATGAGCGACACGAAGCTGGCGGATCCGAAGAATTCGCGCACCGCCTCGAAATCGCGGATATGGCTTGCGAGCCCCGCAGCACCACCGGGACGGTCGGCCACCCGCAGGCTGAGCGCGTGGGCAAAGAGCGTGGCGGCGATGCCGGTATCGAGCCGCCGTCCGACGGTTTCGAGAACGCCGGTCCTGAGGCTGCGCAGCGCCAGGTCCAGGCCGATGGCCAGCGCAACCCCGATGGCCAGCGTCCACAGGGTGACGTAGGCAAGGTTGGGGATCACCTTGTCGTAGACATTCATCACGAAGATCGGCAGCGCCAGCCCCAGCACGTTGATCAGCAGCGCGGCGACCACGACCTGCATCCAGCCGGCGCGGTTGTCGCGCATCGGCCCCCAGAACCAGTGGCGGGGCCGGTCCTGCGTGCCTGCCTCGAGCCGCCGGTCGACCAGGTCGTCGCGCACCGAGACGAGCATGGCCTCGGGCCGGACACGCCGGGCGAGCCTGCGCAGCCGGACCTCGCGTTCCGGGGCGTCCTGCGCGGGGTCGAGGACGCGCGCGTTGCGCCGGTCCGGCGAGAACCCGAGGAGAAGCATGGGGTCGCCGGTCTTGCGATCGAACAGGATGCAGGGCAGCACTGCCGGGTCGATCTGGCGCAGCCTGCGGAGCACGACACGCGACTTGAGCCCCGCCGTGGACAGTGCCCGGGCAAGGGTATCCGGATCGCGGGCGTCGAACCCGGCAGGCATGCGCGCGCGCACCGCCTCGGGGCTCCAGGGCCGGGCGTGATGCCGGGCCAGCCATCGCGCGGCCTCGAGGCCCGGTATCGGATCGCCATCGTCGTCGGTTCCGGCTTCGTCCTCTGCGGGGCGCCGGCCGGGTGCCCCGGCGGAGGCGGACCCGGTCGACGGTGTCATCTCAGGGCCCTGATCTCTGTGTTGAATATCGCGGCGGGGCGTGGCGCGTCCTGCGCACGGGCGGTGAAATCGGGCTCCAGCGGAACATCGGCCGGTTCGACACCGAAATGCTCTGCAAGGCGGCTCTGGGCGGCAAGGATGCGGTACTGGTTGAAGGTGAAGCTGGCCTCGGCGCTCACGTTCTCGAACAGCACGTTGAAGAAGGTCCGTTCCGCGTCGAGCACGTCGAGCAGGCTGCGGGTGCCGGCGAGGAACTGATCCTGGTATTGCGCGGAGGTCTTGCGCGCCGCCGAGACACGCCGGTCCAGAAGCACCGTGCGCTCGATGCTGGTATGGTAGGCGTTCCAGCTCCTTTCGGCCATCTCGCGGACCTCGCGGACCACCTCGCGGCGCTCTTCCTCGGCCTGCAGGGTGCGTTGCTCAAGGGCGCGGCGCCGCGCATCACGGCCCCCGGCGAACAGTTCCCAGTCGAGGCGCAGACCGACAAAGGCGTCGGTTTCCGCCCCGGAAGAGCCTGCCACATCCTCGCCCGCCCGGACACCGGCCTGCAGCGTCACCTGCGGCTTCTCGTCCGCAGTCGTGATGCCCTTGCGAAAGCGCGATTGCGCGATCCTCTGGCCCGCCCCCTTGAGTCGGAAGCTGTTGCGCAGGCTGTGCATCACCATGTCCTCGCGCGTCATCGGAAGGTCGTTCACCGCGGGGACCGGCTGTGTCTGCCCCGGCTCATGGCCGATCACGGACCGGTATCGCGCGGCGGTGTCGGCCATCGCGCGCTGAACGTCGAGCCGCGACACGCGCGCCGCCAGAAGCCGTTCCTGCACCTCGAACCGGGCGCTGACCGGCAGCTTGCCGCCCTCCACCAGTTCGTCCACTTGCCGCCCGATATCACGATGGCGCGCAATATTGCGGTTCGCGACGTTCAGAAGGCTGTTGTGACGGACCAGATCGACATAGGCCTCGACCGCGTTGAGCGCCATTGTCTCGGACGCGTCGAGCAGGCCGAAAATCGCCTCGTCCAGCCGCGCGGCATTGCGGTAGACCAGATTGGCGCGCCGGTAGCCGTCGAACAGGGTCAGTTCGGCGGTGAGGCCGATTTCGCGGTTGAACATGGTGTCTTCGTTGTCCCCGGGAGTTTGCCGCTCGGGGTCGTCGAACCTCTCGGCACCGGCCTCGGCGTGCAGGAACAGGCGCGGCTGATACTCGCCGCGCAGTTCCAGGAGCTCGAGCGCCGAGGCCTTGACATCGGCATTCGCGGCACGCGCGGTGGGGTTCGTGGTGACCGCCGCGCGCACGGCGTCCGCGAGGCTTTCGGCAGCAACCGGGCGCGCAAGCCCTAGGGCAAGGGCGAGGCAGGCGGCCAATGCCGGTGCGACGTATCTCATGCCCGGCCGGAACAGGCAGCACAAGTTTATCCGCATTTTCAATATCTCTCCGAAAAAAGTCATGTGCAACTCTTCTTTCTGTTCCATTCAGAGTCAATGAAAACAAGCACTAGCTGGCCGGACGGGGCGGCAAGCGGATGCAATGATCACACAAGCGACAGCGCGAGCCACAGGATCGCGACATAAGTGAGCTGGTGGGCAAACTGATCCAGCCCGGTGAGCGCCCAGTAGCCCTTTTGCTGCGGGTTCTGCTCCCACCGGGTCAGCAACTGGTCCTTGGTCCAGTCGATGTGATAATGCAGGACAATCTCTGCGGCCACCACCGCCAGGACCGAAACGGTTGCCATCGGTGTCCAGATCAGCACCGCGACGGTCAGCAAGCCATGCAGCCCGGCATGTGCCATGCCTCCCGGATGCCCGTAGCTGCCCTTGTTGCGCACCATCCATCCCGTCTGCCAGATGAAATCTGCCAGCAAGTGCTTGACCTGAAAAAGAAGCAGGAGGATCAGCAGGGTGGTGACAGTCATGGCTGGTCCCCCAGAAGCATGTTGGTCCGGTCGGGTCGCCCGACCGGGGTGCTCGCGACGATCCGCTGCGGCATCTCGGCGAGGCCGGGCGCGTCGGCGGCGGTCTCGTGCATCAATGTCTCACCTTTGCGATACACCACGGTTTCGGTTTCTGCAATCACGT
>Ga0102931_1001776_pt1 | contig 10690 bp, 10 predicted proteins | sample SalPonR1_C_D1_MG_FD_79282 | JGI IMG/M metagenome (GOLD analysis project Ga0102931, IMG submission 79282) | Salt pond soil microbial communities from South San Francisco under conditions of wetland restoration - Salt Pond MetaG R1_C_D1_MG | ecosystem: Environmental > Aquatic > Marine > Intertidal... | reverse complement strand
CGTTGTCACTCTGGGCTATAGCTAAAGATTGCAAAAAGAGAAGTGCAGGTATAACCAGGAAGGATGAATAAAGGACTCTTTGCATAGAAAAGTAATTAGTTCTTTGCCAATTAAGTAAAGAGAGAGGGAGTTAATAATCAAGGTAAATTTGCATCTGAAAACACCTTTTGCCGGAATGGGAAATTCCTATAAAGTATTCGCAGGTTGGCCCCAGAAATTTGCCTTAAAGGAGAGGGGTAAAGGAACATTAGGGCCGGCATCCCAGTTCGTCGTAGCGTTCTTTAAGAAGCTGCACATCCTCCCAGGCCGGCCGTTTCCATTTGGGACTTCTAAGCAATGCCGCGGGGTGGTAGGTTGCCATGAGCTCATATTCGCCTCTGAAAGAGTGAAACTTGCCGCGCATACTGCCAAGGGTGTCATCATTATCCAATAGCGTCTGTGCGGAAACTTTGCCCAGACACAGGATGAGCTTGGGTTTTATCAAGTCAATTTGACGCAGCAGAAAAGGCAGGCTTCGCTTTCGTTCTTCAGGCAGGGGGTTCCTGTTATTTGGCGGCCGATGCTTGAGAATGTTCGCTATATAAACATCTTCACGCTTAAAATTGATGGCTTCCAGAATCTTATTCAATAATTGCCCTGCAGCCCCAACAAAAGGTTCTCCCTGCTTATCTTCTTCCGCTCCGGGTGCTTCACCGATCAGCATGAGGTCGGCATCCGGGTTGCCTACACCGAAAACCAGGTTGGTATCTTTAAGGTCGGTTTTAAGAACATCCGCCTTTCGGCAAAGATTTTTGAGTTCTTCCAGGCTGTTGCATTTATCAATGTGATAGTAAACCTTCCGGCCCTTGTCTTTATTGAAAAGCCCTTCCTGCGAATCAAAATCTTGCATAGGGCGAGCTGTTTGATTTGATTTTGAATCACTGCCTTCCTGAAGTGCAGGATCCTGAACAGAGCTGCTTCCGGATTTTTTATCGTGACTTGGCGGATCTTCCTTTTGCTGCTCCTGCAAAACCTTATCAGGGGCAGCACTGCTAACTGAAAAGTCACCGTAAACTTCCCGCTCTTTGTTCAGAAAGTTAATGACCTCATCAATAAGTTCTTCTGGGTTTTTGTCTGACATTGATTACCTTCCTAATTATCCTACCAGTTCTGCAATAACCTGCTCTTCTTCTTTTGCCTCATCCGTCAGGGTACCGATCAGGTAGTCGCCTTTAGCACGCTCACCAAGACTGACGGGCAGTATTTTATTTTCATAGCGGGGCTCGGCGGGAATGCCTACCCGTACATAGTTATCCGTCCATCCATACATGATTCCGTTGCTCTTTGGTTCCTCAAAAAGCACCTCGCGGGTTGTATCGCTGAAGTTTGTATCAAACCGGTAACGCTTTTTAGAAGAAAGCCTTCGAAGCTTATGTGTTCTCTCTTTCCGGACACTGTCTTGTACCGAGGGTTCAATATCGAGGGCATGGGTGTTGGGACGTTCCGAGTAGGTAAATACATGCAGGTAAGAAACCGGCAGCGAGTCAATAAAATTGTAAGATTCCCGGAAAAGCTCATCGGTTTCTCCGGGGTGCCCCGTTATAACATCAACACCGATTGCAGCCTCGGGCATTAGTTTTTTTATGAGTTCAACACGGCTTTTATAGAGATCAGACTGGTATCTTCTGCGCATCAAGGCAAGCATCTTGTCACTACCGCTCTGCAGGGGCATGTGAAAGTGGGGCTGAATCTTATTTGAGTCGGCAACATACCTGATGATATCTTCATGCATCAGGTTGGGTTCCACCGAAGAAAAGCGGATGCGTTCAAGTCCGTCTACCCGGTCCAGTTCTTTGATAAGCATGAAAAAGTCTTCATCGGTGCCCCTGCCGAAATCACCGGCATTTACCCCGGTAACCACAATCTCTTTAAACCCATCTTCTACCAGGTGCTCAGCATTTTGTATCACGGAAGCAATTTCCGGGCTGCGGCTTTTCCCTCTGGCAAGCGGTATGGTACAGAAAGAACAGTTATAGCTGCAGCCATCCTGTACTTTAAGAAAAGCGCGTGTACGGTCATCGGCAGAAAAGGCATTGTGAAAATCGACCGCTTCATTGACATCGCTGTTATAAACGATGGGTTCATTTCGTTTTTCAAAGTCATCAAACAGTTCAAGCAGGCGAAATTTGTTTTTTGCTCCTAAAACCGTGTCCACCCCGTCTATTTCGGCAATTTCATCGGGTTCAAGCTGGGCATAGCATCCTACAACGGCTACAAATGCGTCGGAATTTCTGCGAAGCGCCTTGCGTACGGTCCTCCGGCAGGTACTGTTGGCACTCTGCGTGACAGAACAGGTATTGATAACATAGATATCCGCTTCCTTTTCGAAGTCGGTTATTTGGTAGCCTGCTTTCTCAAAGTCACGCTGTATGGTAAGCGTTTCAGAGTAGTTGAGCTTGCAACCCAGTGTTGTAAGTGCAACACGTTTCATATAAGGTTATCGGAATTGTTTAAATGTCAGATTTCTATCAGCCCAAAAGATAAGGAAAGAGGAGGGAAGTTGGAAAAACAACAGCCATGTAAACGGTATGAAAGTTGACTGCCGGATACGGTTATTGCATAGCCGGCAGTTTTATTTCAATAAATTACCCCAGGTAGGTTCTCCACGCGTATATGATAACAGCCAGTACAATAAAATTGATGATGCTTAAAGGCAGCAATCGTTTCCATCCCAGTTTCATAACCTGATTATATTTGAAGCGGGGAATTGTCCACCGCACCCAGATATAAATGAATATCCAGATCAGTGTCTTGGCAACAAAAACGCTTACGTCGAGCACGCTTTGCATGAGCGGGCTCAGATCCGGCAGCCAGTAGCCTGCAAAGGGCAGGTGATAGCTTCCGAAAAAGAAAGTGGTAATGAGCATGCTGCCAATGACAACATGCATATATTCCGCCAGGAAAAACATGCCAAACTTCATGGAGCTGTATTCGGTATGGAACCCGCCAACCAGTTCCTGTTCGGCCTCAACCAGGTCGAAAGGCGTGCGGTTGGCTTCCGCGAATGCTGCTACTATAAAGATAACCGCCCCAAGTGGATTCCGGAATATATTCCACCAGTACTCCTGTGAGTCGACGACATCCACAAGGCTGAGAGAATTGGAAAACAGGATACAAGAGGCAATGGCCATGCCAAGCGGCAACTCGTAGCTGATCATCTGCGCGGCAGCCCTTAAGCCTCCAAGGAGAGAGTATTTACTGTTTGAAGCCCATCCTGCAAGGGTAACTCCGTACACGCCCAATGAGGTCATGGCCAGCAGATAAAGTACTCCGGCATTAATGTCAGTGGCGTACAATCCTTCTCCGAATGGTATAACCACGGCGGTCATCAGGGCCGTGACTACCGGTATGATAGGAGCAATGGCGTGCAGTGTTTTATAGCCTTGAGCGGGAGTGACATCTTCTTTAAGAATGAGTTTTACCACGTCAGCTATAGGCTGCAGCAGGCCAAGAGGTCCCACCCGGTTAGGTCCCACACGGTTCTGAATAAATGCTGCCACACGGCGTTCGGCATATACCGCAAGGGCAGCCGAATTCAGCAGCATAAAAAGTGCAGTTCCTAAAACAATGTATGATGTACTTGTTACCGGCTCCATTCAGTCTTTATTTGTTATCAATATCTGAGTAGTTCAGATAAATTTGTTTTGATTCTGTTAAAATACTTAGTCTTGCTCTACTTTAGTCTGCTTTACAGGCAGTTGAATGCCTTTTTCTTCGTCCATTTTTTCATAACTCACCTTACGGAAGGTATCGATCTTATCAGAAATCTCTGACATGATCTCTCGTGAGTGCTGGTATTTAAAATCCAGCCCGAGCCGTTCGGCCAGCTTATTTAAAAATTCCCAAACCGGCAGACAGTCAACCTTATTCTCTTCGGTTACCCAGTTATCGAAATTGGTACCATAGCGATCCAGGCGGCCTTCCGACATTTCGAGATTAAGCCGGCGGTTGCTGTATTTTGTTTCTTTTGCCGGATATGATCTCTGGATCCTTCCGTCGATATTAACATAACTGGCAGCATGCTCCGCTATACACGTAACGGGTATAACCAGGTCGGATACCTTGGTCATTTCGTTGTAATTGGTTGCGAGAGAAATAACGTAAGGATTCTCCAAATCAGAAACACTGAGAATATCGCGTCCTACCAGGTCATCTCCGAGGGAAATGACTACTTTAGCACCGGAAACGGCTGATTTAAGTTCAGAAGCTGAAGCCTCGTCCAGGTTCAGAAGCCTGCAACCTGTGGTATTGGGCGCCTGGTCGTCGGTCAGCAGAAAATCATCACCGTAACCATCAATAATATGAGTGGTAAAGTGTGCATTGGACGCACCGAGAAGGTTAAAGAATTTGTTAAACGTATAATTTTCTTCAACCGAGGCATGAGGACTTCCAATTAATAGAATATCACTCGAATCGTTAGCTTCCAGCACTTCAGCAAAGGTTTCAATGGCATTATTCCATGAAGAATTGCTTTGGTTGTCACCGTCAAGCTTGATGGCCGGTCGGGAAACCCTGTTCTCATTGAACAGCTCATAGGCCTCACGGCCCTCGTCAGGCATCCAGTAGTCATTGACATGCTCATTCTGACGGGGGGTGATGCGCAATACTTTATTATCACGTGTCCAAAGGTCAATATTGCATCCTTTCCCATTGGTGATATCTATGCTCGGGGTCTGGTTCATTTCCCAGACACGCGCCTTAAACCGGAAATCGGTAGAAGTAAGTGCGCCTACCGGACAAATATCAACCGTATTAAGCGAATAAGGATCATCAAACGTTTCTGATGGAGCAGTGATGGGATAGTTCTTATCCCCGCGAGACACGATAGTAAGCTGGTGAGACTTGCTGATTTCATCGGTGAAACGAACGCAGCGGGTACAGTTGATGCAACGTTCGGCGTCTAGCGTTACGCGCGGCCCCAGATCAACTCTTTTGGGCTTGTGTACTTTCTTAACCTCAAAGCGGCTGCCTTCCGGCCCGTATTTGTAGGTCTGGATTTGCAGCGGGCATTCACCGGCCTGGTCACAAATCGGACAGTCGAGCGGGTGGTTAGCAAGAATAAATTCAAGAGTATCTTTTTGAGCCCTTTCGGCTTCATCTGAGGTTTCCTGGGTCTGAATTACCATACCGTCAGAAAGTTTCAGGGAACAGGAGGTTTGAAGCTTAGGAAACCATCGTATCTTTCGCTCGCCGTTTTCATCCAGTTCATATTCACCGGTATCGTCGTTCTTCATATACTGACCGGCCTTAACCATACACTGCCGGCAATTGGCTGGAATCGACATCTCCGGATGATAGCAGAAGAATGGTACCTCCTTACCGTGATCCAGTATAAATTGAAGGGCCATGTGGTCTCCTTCAAACTCGTAACGTTTACCGTCTATAAATACTTCGGGCATATCTTTTAAATATCAAATTGCAAATTTCAAGTAACAAACAAATCTCAAATACGAATTTTTGAATACTCAGATATTGAGGAATGTAACTTGTTTGTCATTTGCCGTTTGGCTTTTTCTGGTTTGTCACGCAACAGCGTGAACCGATTTTTTACAGCGTGCTTCAAATTCATCTCTGAAACGGTTGATGGTATGTCGCACCGGCCATGCCGCTGCATCTGCCAGGGCACATATGGTACGGCCTTCCATCTGGGTGGTGAGGTCAAGTAACAGATCCAGGTCTTTAACCTCGCCCTCCCCGTTTTTAATTTTCAATAAAATCTTTTCAAGCCAGCCGGTTCCATCCCTGCAGGGGGTGCACTGGCCGCATGACTCGTGGTGGTAGAAGTGGGCGATACGCCAAAGTACATCCACCATGTCGGTGTCTTCATCCATGACGACCATACCGGCCGTACCCATCATGGATCCGGCGTCTCTGAGAGAGTCGGCGTTCATAGTTACACCCTCCAGCTGGTCAGCGCGCAATACCGGAGTAGAAGAACCGCCGGGGATCAACGCTTTCAAGTTCTTGCCGCCACGCATTCCACCTGCTACTTCATTTATGAGGTCCATTACCGGAACACCTGATGGCAGCTCATAAACCCCGGGTTTGTTCACATGTCCCGAGATGCCGTAAAGTACGGGACCGGGATGTCCTTCAGCCCCGATATTTCCAAACCATTCTGCCCCGTTATTAATAACAAGCGGCACATTGGCAAGGGTCTCTATATTGTTGATGGTAGTGGGCCGTCCCCATAAGCCTTTCTGAGCAGGGAAGGGCGGTTTAACGCGAGGATATCCTCGTTTGCCTTCCAGAGATTCAAGCATGGATGTCTCTTCTCCGCAGATATAGGCTCCGGCACCATAGGTGAGGTGCATCTCAATATCAATGCCTTTGCCCATGATGTCTTTGCCGAGGTATCCTTTTTCATAGGCATCATCGACTGCTTCTTGAAGCATATCGACCCATGAAATATATTCCCCGCGGATATACACATAGATGGTGTCGACCGTCATGGCATAGGCTGCAATGAGTGCTCCTTCTATGAAAAGGTGGGGGTTAAACTCAAAAATCTTTCGATCTTTAAAAGTACCGGGTTCCGATTCATCACCGTTGCATGCCAGGTAGCGCGGCCCGCCATCGGGCTTGGGCATGAAACTCCATTTGAGACCTGCATTGAAACCCGCCCCGCCCCGGCCACGAATATTGGCCTGTTTTACTTCATTGGTAACATTTTCACGCGACCATTTATCCCGGTCGTTCAATATTTTTCGTAGCGCTTCGTAGCCTCCGTTTTCTTCATAGACATCAATCTTTTCAAGATTGGGGATGTCCGGGATAAGAAGCGGTTCAAAAGATCTCCAGTCGTTAGCCATGGTTAAGAAGCTGCTTGATTTCGTTTTTCCAGTTTTGGCATCTGCATTGATTCAAACTCCGGCATGTTTCCTTCCCGGAGGTTCTGTATAAGTTCATCGGCTTTTTCCTCGGTCAGGTTATTCACATAAACACCATTGGTAACCTGAAGCATGGGTGCGTACCCGCAGGCACCGAGGCACTCGACCTCTTGTATGCTGAACATTCCGTCATCAGTGGTTTCACCTGCCTTAATTCCAAGTTCGTCTTCCAGGTGATGGAGAATTTCATAACCGCCGCAAAGCTGGCAGCTGAGACAGGTGCAGACGTCAAGGACAAACTTTCCCATCTCTTCCTTGTAATACTGTGTGTAGAAACTAGCTACCCCGTGAACATGCGCCGCAGGGAGATCCAGGGTGTCGGCAACCAGTTTTTGAACATCGGGCTCAACGTGCCCATACTTGCGCTGGGCTACCCACAGCACCTGCAGTGTCGCAGCCTTATCTGTAGGAAACTTTGCCTTAATTTTCTCGATCTCATCGAGTTCTTCTTGTGTGAATGACAATTCAGCCATCAAGTGAAAATGTTGAGTTTTGAATATTGAGTTTTGAGTAATTAGTGTTGATGCTCAATACTAACTACTTAATACTTGTTACTCTTTTTATTTGTCGGCTTCGCCCATTACCGGATCGAGGCCACCGATGATAACTACCGTATCGGCAACCATTTCACCGTCCAGTATATTTTCAAGTATCTGGAGGTTGGCAAAAGAGCCGGTTTTTATTTTCATGCGCCATGGGTGGCCTGTTCCATCACTCTTTATGTAGTACCCCAGCTCGCCCTTCGGGCCTTCAACCGCATGGTAGCATTCTGCTCCTTCCGGAGGACAGATACCGGTATCGGTCATCATAAAATCGTGTATCATTCCTTCCATGGAATAATAGACTTCGTCCTTGGAAGGGTAGGCCTGTTTGGCGTTGTCTGTACGTACCGGGCCTTTGGGCAGTTTATCCAGGCACTGCCGGATAATGCGGATACTCTCATGCATTTCTTCCATGCGTACGTAATAACGTGCAAGGTTGTCGCCTTCCAGCCGGGTTGGCACTTCAAAATCTACCTCATCATACCTTGCATAAGGCTCCATCTTTCGAATATCATAAGCATAACCTGAAGCGCGCAGGGTAGGGCCGGCGGCACCGAGTTCCAAAGCGTCTTCGGTATGCAACACGCCGACATCTTCGTTCCGGTCAATGAAAATCCTGTTCCGGTCCAGCAATCCATGCCAGTCTTTAAGCTCCTGCGGGAAAGTGTTTACAAATTCTTTGATCATCCCAATGCAGTCGTCTGTCATGTCATTGGCAACGCCCCCGATTCGGGAGTGGGAAATGGTAAACCGGTGTCCGCCAAGGTTATCAAAAATATCATACAGTTTTTCTCTCTCTCGGAAGGTCCATATAAAGAACGAAATAGCACCGGCATCCATGACCATGGTTCCTAGCCAGAGCAGGTGAGAGGAGATGCGAGCCAGTTCACAGCCGATCATGCGAATATAGTGGGCTCTCTCAGGCACTTCCACATTGGCAATCTTTTCAACAGCGGTACAAAGTGCTACGTTATTACTATAGGGTGAAAGGTAATCCATGCGATCGGTATAGGGCATGAACTCCTGGTAGGTCTTGTTTTCGGCAATCTTCTCGACTCCCCGATGCAGGTACCCGATATCTACTTTGGTTTTTTCGATGACTTCGCCGTTCAGCTGGAGAATCAGTCGCAATACCCCGTGCGTAGCAGGGTGCTGGGGACCCATATTGAGAATCATTTTAGTATTGAGCGGATCCTCATCTTCAATACTCTCTATTGTGGTATGTTTATCCTCGAGCGCCTGGTATATAGACTCCTGGTGCTCTTTAAAAAACTTCGGTTTTACCTTATCTAAAATATTCTGATTCTTCATGAATCTATTCTGTATCGGGAGTTGTATTTGGTAATTCTATAGAGCCCGGAATACCCAGCAGGGGAAACTCTTTGCGCATAGGGTAGTAATCAAAGTCCTGAGGCATAAATATTCTTCGCAAATCGGAATGCCCGGTAAACTGTATGCCGAACATATCATAAACTTCACGTTCCGACCAGTTTGCCGATTTCCATACGCTCGTCACCGATTGAATGACCGGATCATTTTCTTCCAGCAAGACCTTTATAAAAATGCGTATCTGGTCTTTAAGAGAAACCAGATTGTAAAATACTTCAAAGCGTTGCCGGGACGTAAAACGGTCTGCAGCGAACACATCCCCCAGGTAGGTAAAGTGACACTCATTTTTCAGGAATGAGCATATTTCGACTATAGCGTCAGCTTCAACCCGGACGAAAGTATCTCCGGACGATTGGTAAGTTTCGATGTATTTGTCGGGAAAATTATCCGACAGTTTATCGATGACCTGTTTGTGTTTTTCAGATAGTTCTAAAGCCATATCAGGTATCCAGCATTACGGAGTGTTCGGTACGAATCTTATCCTGTATTTTCATCAGTGCGTGAATCACAGCATCGGGCCGGGGAGGGCAGCCTGAAATATAAGCATCAACCGGCAAGAAGTTGTCGCAACCCTGTACTACACCATAGCAGCGGTGCATGCCTCCGGTCGAGGCGCAGGCTCCCATGGCGATGCACCATTTCGGATCCGGCATTTGATCCCAGATACGACGGATGGCGTGTGCCATTTTGTAGTTAACCCAACCGGCAACGATCATCACGTCACTTTGTCTCGGTGAGAAACGGAAGACCTCCGAGCCGAACCGGGAAACATCGTATCGCGGACCGGCGAAGGCCATCATCTCAATAGCACAGCATGCCAGGCCCATAGGCATCGGCCATGCCGCGTTTGATCGCGCCCAGTTAACCAGTGTGTCAATTTTTGTTGTGAGGTAACCCTCACCAAGTGCACTTTCCAGACCCATAATTATCTTGGTTAGTTTTCTAAAATTTGTCTTTTAATGTCCCAGTCAACGGTTTCTTTTTTAATCGTGTAAAGCAATCCAATAAACAGTACTGTAATAAAGATAATCATAGCCACAAGCGTTCCGGCACCGAGCTCCAGGTAGCGAACTGCCCACGGGTAAATAAATACGACCTCTATGTCAAATACGATGAATTCCATAGCTACCAGGTAAAAACTGATGGAGTACCTTTCGTCGGCTTCACCTACCGGATCCATACCGCTTTCATAAGGATTCAGTTTGTTTGTATTTGGTCGGTAGGGGCCAAGAATGCGAGAAAGCGTCATCAACAATATTGCAAGCACAATAGCGACGCCGGCCGTAATTAGTATTGGTAAATAATTAGTGAGCATCTGATTTAACCGTGTTCTGATTTGAGCAAGAAATTAGGGTCAATTGCTAGCAATGTCAATGAAAATAAGGCAGGGAATATAGAATTTCTAAACCACAATACATATGAAAGTCTCGCGGTTCTGCTATTTAAAATGAATATAAATGCCCCGGTATTATCCGGCAAACTATTTTTGAGTGAATCTCAGGTTCAGCACGGAGCAATACTCCTTGCCGGAATCTAAATATTTTTGAAGGTTTTTGCGGGTCTGTTCGTCCAACAGGGTTATAAGAGGCTGGTTGACTGCATTGATACATTTCAGAGCGGAACGCACTTTGGAATCCCACTCACGGTATTTGGTTTCCAGGTCACTGCCGCTTACTGTTTTTCTGCAGTCGGCCTTTTTGCAGCTGAGTTCCAGTGTGTAGTCAAAATTGAACATGCCATACTCATCGGTAATTTCTTCACCGGCGTTAATGTCACAAATGGCAATTTCAAATCCATAGCCTGTACTCATGGTATTGCAATGGCAGCAGT
>Ga0102931_1001771_pt1 | contig 10702 bp, 9 predicted proteins | sample SalPonR1_C_D1_MG_FD_79282 | JGI IMG/M metagenome (GOLD analysis project Ga0102931, IMG submission 79282) | Salt pond soil microbial communities from South San Francisco under conditions of wetland restoration - Salt Pond MetaG R1_C_D1_MG | ecosystem: Environmental > Aquatic > Marine > Intertidal... | reverse complement strand
CGCTGGGTGCGGGCGGGGCGATCATGCTGGCCGCCTATCGCAAGCTGCGCGACCAGGACCGTTCGCCGCGGATCATCCTGTTCTCGACGCTGGCGGTCGTTGTCGCGATCCTCATCGGCATCAATTTCGACCTTCGGATCAACCAGGAAGAGGTGGGATTCGAGAGCTGGATGGCGTTCATCTTCGCCTACGGGGCCTATCTCTACGCGCTGTTCGGGCTGCTCTTTGCCTGCTGGGTGCTGTTCACCGGCGGCGTGCTCAGCCCGGTGGTGCGCGAGACCGCCAAGGTCACCAGCATGGTGTTCACCATCCTGATCGGCTCGCAGCTCCTGAACCTCGTGGTGATCTCGTTCGGCGGCGAGCATTACATCCAGCAATTCCTGCGCAGCTTCGACAACGAGTACAAGGTGTTCCTGATCGTGATGCTGGTGCTGTTCATCCTCGGCTTCGTGCTCGACTTCCTCGAGATCATCTACATCGTGATCCCGATCGTCGGCCCGGTGATCTATGGCGGCAGCTTCGATCCGAAATGGGTGACCATCATGATCGCGGTGAACCTGCAGACCTCGTTCCTGACACCGCCCTTCGGCTTTGCGCTGTTTTATCTGCGCGGGGTGGCCCCGCGGGAGGTGACAACGGGCCATATCTACCGCGGCGTGTTTCCGTTCGTGCTCATCCAGGTGGTTGGGCTGGCGATCCTGTGGTTCTTCCCCGATATCGTGACGATCCTGCCGCAGTTGATGGGGTGAGGCCGGGGGCGTTGTCAGGCGGTTCTGGCCTGGAGCGGTCGCACGCCGTCTTCCCCCGCGCGGAACAAGGCGTGCTTGCACGCCGCCGCGCGAGCGCCCGACCGCCCGGACGGGCGGGCGCTTTTGCACCTGTGCAAACCCGCGCAATTGTTGAAGTATTTGGCACTATAAAACGCGCAGCACAATCGCCACAGCGCCCACCCGCGGTCGGCCACTCGCACGGCTCAGCTTTTCACTAGTCGAGATCCGCTCCAGGCCAATTCAAACCCGGTCATCAGACCATCATCTCCTTGGTCGCCGACAGCGTCACGTCGGGATAGTCGCGCGCCACCCGGTCGATATCCCATTGCAGGCGTGTGAGATAGACCACGTCGCCATCGTGGTCGTGGGCGATGTGCTGCTTGTTGGCGGCGATGAAGGCGTCGATCTTGTCGCGCGGTCCGGTCACCCAGCGCGCGGAGGTGAATTGCGAGCCCTCGAAGCGCACCGGCAGCCCGTATTCCATCTCGATGCGTGAGCCCAGCACCTCGAATTGCAGCTGTCCCACCACGCCGACGATGAAGCCCGAGCCGAAGGCGGGTTTGAACACCTTGGCGGCACCCTCCTCGGCGAATTGCATCAGCGCCTTTTCCAGGTGCTTGGCCTTCATCGGGTCGCCCGCGCGCGCCTGTTGCAGCAGTTCGGGGGCGAAGGCGGGGATGCCGCTGACGCGGAGGTTCTCACCCTCGGTCAGGGTGTCGCCGATGCGCAACTGCCCGTGGTTGGGGATGCCGATGATGTCGCCCGCCCACGCCTCTTCGGCAAGCTCGCGGTCCGAGGCGAGAAACAGCACCGGGGCGGAGACGGTCATCGGCTTCTTGGCGCGCACATGGGTGAGCTTCATACCCCGTTTGAAATGCCCCGAGGCGAGACGCAGGAACGCCACGCGGTCACGGTGCTTGGGGTCCATGTTGGCCTGCACCTTGAAGACGAAGCCGGTGACCTTGTCCTCCTCGGGGGCGATCTGGCGGGGGGCGGCGCGCTGTGGCTGCGGCTCGGGGGCGTAGGCGCCGATGCCCTGCATCAGCTCGCGCACGCCGAAAGAGTTGATCGCCGAGCCGAACCAGATCGGCGTCATGTGGCCCTCACGCACGGCCTGCGCATCGAGCGGCGGCAGAAGTTCGCGCGCCATCTCGACATCCTCGCGCAGCTTGTCCAGCAGGGCGGGTGGCACGTGATCGGCCATTTTGGGGTCGTCCAGCCCGTTGATCCCGACGGTTTCGGCGACGCGGTTGCGGTCGGCGCGGTCCATGAGTTCCAGCCGGTCGTGGAGCATGTCGTAACAGCCAAGGAAATCGCGCCCCTGGCCAATGGGCCAGCTTGCCGGCGTGACGTGGATGGCGAGCAATTCCTGAATCTCGTCGATGATCTCGAACGTGTCGCGCGCCTCGCGGTCCATCTTGTTGCAGAAGGTGAGGATCGGCAGGTCGCGCATCCGGCAGACCTCGAAGAGCTTGCGCGTCTGGCTTTCCACCCCCTTGGCACCGTCGATCACCATCACGGCGGCATCCACCGCCGTGAGTGTGCGATAGGTATCCTCGGAGAAATCGCTATGGCCGGGCGTATCGACGAGGTTGAAGCGGAACTCCTTGAAATCGAAAGACATGGCCGAGGCCGAGACGGAAATGCCCCGATCCTTTTCCATCTGCATGAAATCCGACCGTGTGCGCCGCGCCTCGCCCTTGGCGCGCACCTGTCCGGCCATCTGGATCGCGCCGCCATAGAGCAGGAATTTCTCGGTCAGCGTGGTCTTGCCCGCGTCGGGGTGCGAGATGATCGCAAAGGTGCGCCGCCGCGCGATCTCGGGCGGCAGGGCGGGGCGGTTTGGGGTCTGGTCCAGCATGGCTCGCCGTATAGAGAGGCGGGGGGAGCGGTGCAATATCATGCGGTCGCAACCGGCCGCTTCTGACACGGCTTCGGGGCAGGCCGGACGCTTGTGAAACCCTCGTGACAGGGTATGATCCAGAAACCATGACCTTGAATATCCGATACGGTCGCGTCGTGGATGCCCCGTCCGCCATAACCGTGCTGCGACGCTCGATTACCGAGCTGTGCGCCGCCGATCACGGGGACGACGCATGGGAGTTGGCGGCCTGGCTTCGGAACAAGACCGAAGCGGCATGGGCACGCTGGATCGCACGACACGATGCCACGGTCCTCGTTGCCGAGATTTCAGGCGAGATCGTCGGTATCGGGATGCTGGACGGGCGTGGCGAGGTGTTGCTCAACTATGTGCGGCCAGACAGGCGGTTTCGCGGCGTGAGCACGGCAGTGCTGGCAGCATTGGAGGGCGTGGCCCGCACGCGGGGCGCGGCGTCCTGTTTTCTGGAGAGCACCGAGACCGCGCGGCGCTTCTATCAATGCCGGGGATACACCGCAGCCACGGGCGCACGCCTGCAGTTGGAAAAGAGGCTATAGCGGATCGCGGGAACCGGTCGGTTGACGGGCCGTTGCGCCCGCTACGCTCAGCGCAGCGAGGCGCGGCGCAAGAGGTCGGCGGCATTGGGGTGGTCGAGCAGGGCGCGCCCGATCTCGAACTGCAGATGCGCGGGCGTGTCGTGGCTGGCCGTGTCGGGCAACAGCTCCTCGGGCAGGGCCGAGCGTGTGCGCGGATCGAGCAACAGCGTCTCGGCGGCGATCCCCTCGGCAAAGATGATCTGGTGACGGTCGAACAGGAGTTGCACGTAATCGACATGGCCGCCGGTCTCGATGCGCACGCTGTCGCCGTTGACGAGGTGGCGCGCGCGCACCAGCACCTCGCGCCGCCCGGCCCCGACCGCGTCGTCGCGCTGGTAGACGAACAGCCGGTGATCGGGGCTGACCAGCAGGTCGCCCTCGTTGTTGAGCGCGCCCGCGCGGATGCGCACCGGGGCGAAATCGCCGATGGCGCGCAGCGTGGTCTGCCCGATCCAGCGCAGCGGCTGCGGGCCGTCGTCGCGTGTGAGCACCATGTCGCCGGGCTGCAGCGTCTCGACCGGTTTCTGCGCGCCGGTGGCCATGGTGATCCTTGTACCGCGGGTAAAGGACACGCAGGCCGCCTGTGCGAATCGCTGCCGCGCGGTTTCGCGCTCGACCCGGACGAGCGCATAGCCGGTGCGCGGGGCCATGTGGGCCAGCGGCATGGCGTAGACATTGGAGACGCAGCCCTCCTCGTCGGTCTCGACGAAGATCAGCACTTCGGCCACGCTGCCGGTGGCGGGCATCATCGTCAGGCAGCAATCGAGATGCACCGGAGCGCCGGGCGCGCCGAGCTCCGAGCCCTCGCCGACGCGGAACGGCCCGGCCCCTTCCATCACCAGCCCGAGCCGCCGGGCGCGGGCGCGCGGCCCGATCTCGTATATGTCGTCGAGGTCGAGTTCCGCGGCAAAGGACAGCGTGTCGCCGAGATTGGCCCCGCTCACCACACGCAGGTCCGTGGCCTCGAAGACGTTGACGAATTGCGCTGGGCGTGGGGCGGGCGTGGTCATGTGGTCTATCCGGGTCCTGGTTACGCAAGCAGGCAGCGACCGAGCCACCCGCGATGTTCGCAAGCTAGGGCATGATTGTGGCACCTTCTGGCCGATTCCGGCAAGAAATCCCGGCACCGGGGCAAACGCGCGGCGCGCGGGCCGCCACGGCCCGCTGGCCATCCTGCGCCGGGCGGTGTTAACTCGCGGTGAAAAAAGGAGGGAAACGCGATGGATATGGGAATTCGTGGCAAGAGGGCGCTGGTCTGTGCCGCGTCCAAGGGGCTGGGGCTGGGCTGTGCGCGGGCTCTTGCCGAGGCCGGTGCCGATCTGGTGATGAACGCGCGCGGTGCCGCGGCGCTGGAGGCGTCGGCGCAGGCGATTCGCGACGCGTTCGGAGTGACGGTCGTCACGGTGGCCGCCGACATCAGCACCGAGGAGGGCCGCGCGGCGGTGCTGGCCGAGGCGGGCGCGGTCGATATCCTCGTCAACAACGCCGGCGGGCCGCCGCCGGGGATGTGGACCGACTGGAACCGCGAGGATTTCATCGCAGCTCTGGATGCCAACATGCTGGCCCCCATCGCGCTCATCAAGGCGCTGGTGCCCGGGATGATGGAGCGCGGCTGGGGCCGGGTGGTCAACATCACCTCGCAATCGGTGAAATCGCCGATCGCGATCCTGGGCCTGTCCAATTCTGCGCGCGCGGGGCTGACGGGCTATGTCGCGGGCACCTCGCGGCAGGTGGCGGGCAAGGGAGTGACCATCAACAACCTGCTGCCCGGCATCCACGCCACCGATCGCGCCGTGGCGCTCGATACCGGCGTGTCCGAGCGCGAGGGAATCAGCCTCGAGGAGGCGCGCGCGCAGCGCTGTGCCACCATTCCGGCGGGGCGCTACGGCACGCCGGAGGAGTTCGGCGCGGCCTGCGCCTTTCTGTGCAGCACACATGCGGGCTTTATCGTCGGGCAGAACCTCCTGCTCGATGGCGGTGCGGTGAATGCCACGCTGTGATCCGGGCTTGCCCGCGCGGGGCAGCGGCTTATCTCTGGCGGAACGTGGTCCGGGAGGGGTCTCATGCGTGGTGTCATTGCCGTCTGTCTTGTCCTTGTGCTCGCGGGGTGCGCCGGACGGCCCGCGCTCGACGACGACAAGCTGAGCGCGCGCGATTTCGAGCTGGAAGAGTTCTTTGACGGCCATGTCGTGGGGTATGGCCAGTTCCAGGACCGGTTCGGCACGGTGCGGCGGCGCTTCGTCGTGGATGTCACCGGCACGTGGGACGGGCAGGTGCTGACCCTCGACGAGCGTTTCGCCTATGCCGACGGCAGCACCGAGACACGGGTCTGGACGCTGGAAAAGACCGGGCCCGAGACCTGGCGCGGCTCGGCCCCCGGCGTGCTGGGTGAGGCTGCGGGCGAGGAGCGGGGCGACTCGTTCAACTGGCGCTACCGGATCGACCTGCCGGTGCCCGACGGCACGCTGCGGGTGAGTTTCGACGACTGGATGTGGCAGGTGGCCGGGGACCGCGTGCTCAACCGCGCCTATATGGACAAATACGGTGTCGAGGTGGGCGAGGTCATCATCTGGTTCGAGAAGCGGGGGTAGGACGCAGGCGGTCTTGAGTAGACGTTGGGCCAAAGGCCCGGCGCGGAACCAAGGCCGAAGGCCGCCGCGCCATCGGTCATGCCGGAGGCATGCTTTCAGCATGACCCGCCCCGACGGACTGGCGATTTGTCCAAGCTTGCGCATCGATTGGGGGTTTTTCGAATTTGGCAGGCATAAAGTGACCTGAAAAACCGTCAGATCGCCAGCCCGCGGCCTGTCGATGGCGCGGCTCACTGCGACGGCAGCACCAGCCCATTCACACCCCTACAACAGATGCCCCGATTTCGCCGCTTTGGTCGCGAGATAGGCGCGGTTGTGGTCGGTCTCGCCCAGCTTCAGCGGTACGCGTTCGGCCACCGCGATGCCGTTCTGCGCCATCATGGCGAGCTTGGCGGGGTTGTTGGTCAGCAGCCGCACCGAGGTGAACCCCATCCGCCGCAGCAGGTCCGCGCCGATGCGAAAATCGCGCTCGTCATCCTCGAATCCCAGCCGGTGATTGGCCTCGACCGTGTCGAACCCCTGATCCTGAAGGGAATAGGCGCGCATCTTGTTGGCGAGCCCGATGCCGCGCCCCTCCTGATTGAGGTAGAGCAGCACGCCCGCCCCCTCGGCCCCCATCTGCGCCAGCGCACCGCGCAGTTGCGGGCCGCAATCGCATTTCAGACTGCCCAGCAGGTCGCCGGTGAAACAGGCCGAATGGAGCCGTGCCAGCACTGGCGTGTCGCGCCGGGGCTGGCCGATCTCGACCGCGTAATGCTCTTCGCCGCCATCCTCGGGGCGGAACACGTGCAGCCGCCCGGCCTCGGAGACCGAAAGCGGCAGGCGCGCACTGACCACGGGGTGCATGGGGCTTGTCTCGCCGAGGCGCGGCGCGGCGGTAACGGCGTCGAGCACCGTCAGCCCGTGCCGCGCGGCAAAGCCCGCGCCGTCGGCCAGGTCCAGCAGCACTGCGGCGGGCAGCAGCCGTGCCGATTTCACCAGCGTGAGCGCCAGCCGGTGCAGGCCCGCCTGGCCGCCCCGGTCGCTGATCAGAGGGCCCTTCATCGGGGTCTTGAGATCGTCGGCCGGATCGGCCACCGCCAGCACCCACGAAAGCCGCGCGTCCGGCGGCAGCACCACGCGGGCAAGATCGCCATCATAGGCGCGCGCCTTTAGCGTCGCCGCCCGGCGGGCGGTGATCGCCAGAACCGGCGTGCCGCCCAGCGCCTGCACATCCGCGAGGCGCTGGGCGTCGAGCGCCTCGGCTGCCAGCACCAGCGCCGCGCCGCCGTCCATGCCGTGCAGCACCACCGGCACGCCCATGCGCAGGTCCGCGCGTGCGCGCGCGATGGTTTCTGTCAGGTCGGGGGCGAGGCTCATCGGGACTCTCCGGAAAATCGCCCTTTCGGTAGCGTATATTGTAACGAAATGCAAAGAAACCCTCGCGCGGTAACACGTGGCCGTGAAACCTGTGACGAGGGCCTTGCCGGGCGCGTCCGGCTCACGCATCTTGGCGGGCAGAAAGAGGAACGCTACATGGGCCAAGTCAAGAAGATACTTCTCGTCGACGACGATGACGACCTGCGCGAGGCGCTGGGCGAGCAGCTCGTCATGACCGAGGATTTCGACGTGTTCGAGGCCGCCACCGCAGCCGAGGCGATGGTCAAGGTCAAGGACATGATCCACGATCTCATCATCCTCGACGTCGGCCTGCCGGATACCGACGGGCGCGAACTGTGCCGCCTCATGCGCAAGCAGGGGGTGCGCGCGCCGGTTCTCATGCTGACCGGGCATGACGGCGATGCCGATACGATCCTCGGCCTCGACGCGGGTGCCAACGATTACGTCACCAAGCCGTTCAAGTTTCCGGTGCTGCTGGCGCGCATCCGCGCGCAGCTTCGCCAGCACGAGCAGTCGGAAGACGCGGTATTTCAGCTTGGCCCCTACACGTTCAAGCCGGCGATGAAGATGCTCATCACCGAGGAAGACCGCAAGGTGCGCCTGACGGAAAAGGAAACCAACATCCTGAAATTCCTCTATCGTTCGCCCGAAGGGGTGGTGCCGCGCGATGTGCTGCTGCACGAGGTGTGGGGCTATAATGCCGGGGTGACGACCCATACGCTCGAGACGCATATCTACCGCCTGCGCCAGAAGATCGAGCCCGATCCGGGTAACGCTCGCCTTTTGGTAACGGAGTCGGGCGGTTATCGCCTTGTGGTTTAAAGGTCACGGTCGCTTGACCTCGATCAAAGGCGTATCTGAATTTTATGATATGTGTGGTATCGTTCACTTACGGTAAAACGTGAACCTCCCTGTTGGACTGGCCCCGGCATCGCCCGGGGCCTTTTGTTTTCGGCGCGGAGCCGTGGGTGCGGCAGTGTCCGCCGGTCCATCTTCGCAGCATCGCAAAACAGACCGGTCACGTGCAACCCGGGTCTGGCTGCGCGTTTGTCACACCGCCGGGAAAACCATTCCGTCCTTGACGATGCCGTAGGCGAAGCTGGTGTCGATGGAGCCGATGCCACCGATCCGCTGCAGCCGGGCGCGGATGAACGTCTCGTAGGCGTCGAGCGAGGCGACCACGACGCGAAGCTGGTAATCGGTCTGGCCCGTCATCACGTGGCATTCGAGCACCTCGGCCATCCCCGCCACCGCGCGTTCGAAGGTTTGCACCGTGGTTTCGTCATGCCGTTCGAGTCGGATGCGCACAAAGGCGGTGATCGGCAGGCCGTAAGCGCGGGCGTCCACACGCGCGGTGTAGCCGCGGATGACGCCCGCCTTTTCGAGGTTGCGTACCCGGCGCAGGCAGGGCGAGGGTGAAAGGTGGACTTTTGCGGCGAGGTCCTGGTTCGACATCCGCCCGTCGCGTTGCAAGGCGCGGATGATCTGGCGATCCTTGTCGTCCATTGTCGGGCCTCATATTAGCATTTTATGCCAGATTTATGATGTAAATCGGTGTAAAGCGCAATTCATGACGCAATTTCTTGAGATATCCTGCCAGAAAACAGGAGACAAGACATGAGCAACCCCCAAGGCTTCGCCACCCGCGCAATCCATCTCGGCTACGATCCGCTCGACCATGAGGGCGCGCTGACGCCGCCCCTGCACCTGACCTCGACCTTCGCCTTCGAGACGGCCGAGGCGGGGGGCGAGATATTCGCGGGCGAACGCGCGGGCCATGTCTATTCGCGCATCTCCAACCCGACGCTCGACCTGCTGGAGCGGCGCGTCGCATCGCTCGAGGGGGCCGAGGCGGGGCTGGCGCTGGCCTCGGGGATGGGGGCGATCACGTCCGTGCTGTGGACGCTGCTGGCACCCGGCGACGAGGTGATCGTCGACAAGACGCTCTATGGCTGCACCTTTGCCTTCATGCATCACGGGCTGCGCAAGTTCGGCATCACGGTGACCCATGTGGACATGTGCGAGCCTGAAAACCTGCGTGCCGCGATGAGCGACCGCACCCGCATCGTCTATTTCGAGACGCCGGCCAACCCCAACATGCGGCTGGTGGATATCGAGGCGGTCGTGGAAATCGCCCACGCGGGCGGCGCGCAGGTGGTGGTGGACAACACCTATGCGACACCTTACCTCACGCGGCCCATTGCGCTGGGTGCCGATCTGGTGGTGCATTCGGCGACCAAGTACCTGGGTGGGCATGGCGATCTGGTGGCGGGGCTGGTCGCGGGCCGCGCCGAGAGTGTGGCCGAGATCCGTTTGACGGGCATGAAGGACATGACCGGCGCGGTGATGGCACCGTTCAACGCGATGCTGGTGCTGCGCGGGCTCAAGACGCTGGCCTTGCGGATGGAGCGGCATTGCACCAGCGCGCAGGCGGTGGCCGCGTGGCTGGAAGGGCACCCGGAGGTGGCGTCGGTGCAGTATCCTGGGCTGGAGAGTTTCGCGCAGCACGCGTTGGCCTGCCGGCAGATGGCGCGGCCCGGTGCGATGATCGCCTTTGAGTTGAAAGGCGGGCTGGTGGCCGGGCAGCGCATGATGAACGGGCTGCGGATGATCGCGCGCGCCGTGTCGCTGGGCGATGCCGAGACGCTGATTCAGCACCCCGCGTCGATGACCCATTCCACCTACAGCCCCGAGGAGCGCGCGGCGCACGGAATCGGCGACGGGCTGATCCGGCTGTCGGTGGGGCTTGAGGACCTGGGCGATATCATCGACGATCTGGACGGGGCGCTCGCGCCTTCGCGGACCGCGCGCAGCGCCTGAGACCCGGGGAGTTCCGATGACCGCCGATACCGAGCACCTGAAGACCGTCGAAAAACGCCTGCTGTGGCTGTCGCACTGGATGATCCACCACGCCAACCATGTCCGCCCCAAGGTTGACGGGATCAAGACAGGCGGGCACCAGGCGAGTTCGGCCTCGATGGTGTCGATCATGACGGCGCTCTATTTCTCTGCGCTGCGCCCCGAGGACAGGGTGGCCGTGAAGCCACACGCTTCGCCGGTGTTTCACGCGATGCAATACCTGATGGGCAATCTCGACCGCGCGCGGATGGAGGCGTTTCGCGGCTATGGCGGTGTGCAGAGCTATCCCTCGCGCACCAAGGACGTGGATGACGTCGATTTCTCCACCGGCTCGGTGGGGCTCGGGGTGGCGATTACCTCCTTTGCCTCGCTGGTGCAGGATTACATCGCCGCCAAGGACTGGGGCGCTGACCTGCCCGTTGGGCGGATGGTGGCGCTGGTGGGCGATGCGGAGCTTGACGAGGGCAATGTCTACGAGGCGTTGCAGGAGGGCTGGAAGAATGATCTGCGCAACTGCTGGTGGATCATCGACTACAACCGCCAATCGCTCGACGGGATCGTGCGCGAACGGCTGTTCGAGCGGATCGAGAAGATTTTCGACGCCTTCGGCTGGGACGTGGTGCGGGT
>Ga0102931_1001763_pt1 | contig 10728 bp, 9 predicted proteins | sample SalPonR1_C_D1_MG_FD_79282 | JGI IMG/M metagenome (GOLD analysis project Ga0102931, IMG submission 79282) | Salt pond soil microbial communities from South San Francisco under conditions of wetland restoration - Salt Pond MetaG R1_C_D1_MG | ecosystem: Environmental > Aquatic > Marine > Intertidal... | reverse complement strand
CTGTACGAATCTCCTTACCATTATTATATTTCGGCGAACGTCTCTGCAGCTCCTCGGATACGAGATCACCGATTCCTCCAAGCTTCTTGTGGCCAAATGCATCAGCACGGCTGTCTTCAAATACCATTTCACCCCCCTCAAACATGGCTCCTTCTGATACGAGAACCATGGAGTATTTACTTGGATTTGAATTACGATCTTCCACTAGAAGTTCGGTCAGGTGATCCATGTCAAACTTATACTCTGGAATCACGCAGCGGTGTGCTGCACCCGCCATAGTTGGAAGCATGGCTGTAAAACCCGCATAACGGCCAAAAACCTCCATTACAAGAAAACGCTCGTGCGAACCGGCCGGGGTACGCAGATTGTTGGCAAGGTGAATTGTCCGGGTAACACATGTACTGAATCCAATGCAGTAGTCTGTACCCGGCACATCATTATCCATAGTTTTTGGGATGGCCACAACTTTTATCCCCTCTTCGTGCAGCCGTACACCATAACTAAGCGTATCATCGCCTCCAATAGGTATAAGTGTGTCAATACCCAAATAATCAAGGTTTTTCAGCACCTCAGAGGTAAGATCGTTCACGTCATCGGTGAATTTATCCTTCAGATGTTCAGGTACATTTTCCTTAGACACCTTGCTGGGATTGGTTCGTGAAGTATGCAGAAATGTTCCTCCTGTACGTCCGGCCCGGTTAACAATATCTCTGGTCAAATCAAGATAGTTATTGCTATTATCCGCATCTTTATCGCGGATGATATCTATCATACCGCCCCAGCCTCTGCGAATTCCAATCACTTTATAACCTTCACGAAGAGCCCGAATGGTTACAGCCCGAATTGCCGGATTGAGCCCGGGAACATCCCCGCCGCCCGTTAAAATTCCAAGAACTTTTTTACCACTATTGATATTTGCCATAACCAAAAGATTTTGATTTGTCTGTAATTGTAAGTGCCAACTGCATGCTTCATAAACCGGAGTAAATACCCTTTCAAAACAGTGGATAATTTGCAACTCAGAAGCAATTGTTTATGATCAGCTGTTCAGTATTAATGTACAAAATTTGCACTGTAATCTTAGATATCAAATGTATTAAGGGTACAGAAATAAGTTGATATCACATTTTATTATCACACCAACATATTCAAATGTGAAGGCCCCGAGACGAAACACACAATAGCCATAGATGAGTAACTTCTTTTTTAAATACGACAGTGGGTCGCGCGGGATTAATCACCAAGTCAAAAACTGTGCTAAAGATCCGGTAAGAATGGTAGCTTATCTGTGATTATATATGGATAAGAGAATTAAACCAAACGGTGATCAACCATAATACACCGATTTTTGATATAGGTTAGCCCTTTCTCCTCTGCTCTCTTTTTAGCAGTATCGGTACTCACATCAAGTTGCGTCCAAATAATGGGGTTTTGCTCTCTCCTATCAGCCCATTCGATAATCTCTATGACGGTCTCGTCCGTATACTTTTTGTTTCTGAAAATATCCATTACGTCCACCTTCACATCTTCAGGTATCTCATCTATAGACGAGTAGCTTTTTAATCCAAAAACTTCTGTTTCGTTTGGATTTACAGGTATTACATCAAACCCCTGATCAATGAGATATTTGGTAATGTGATTGCTGGTTCTATACGGATTGGAAGAACAACCAATGACAGCTATAGTCTCAACTGTATCAAAAAGTTCTTTAAGGTTGGGTTGATCGGGGCCGAAGAGGACGCTCAAATTCTTAATTCTGCTTTAAAATGGTTATATTTATGTCATACAACATAATAATTAAAAATAAATACACAACATTTTGTCAAAAGTTAAAGAAGGAGATACCGTAAAAGTACATTACACCGGCACATTGACTGACGGTACGGTATTTGATACATCAGAAGAACGAGAACCTTTAGAGTTTACATTGGGTCAGGGCCAGTTAATTCCGGGCTTTGAAAAAGCCGTAGTAGGAATGAATGTTGGCGATTCAACAGAAGTAGAAATTCCAAGTGATGATGCTTATGGAGAATCAAGAGAAGATTTAGTGATCTCTGTACCAAAAGATCAACTTCCGGATGATGTAGAACCGCAAGTTGGAATGCAGCTTCAGGTAAATCAACAGGACGGACAACCTATTCCGGTTCGTATTACAGATGTTGGAGAAGAAAACCTAACATTGGATGCCAACCATCCTCTTGCAGGCCAAGATCTGAAATTTGAGATCGAATTGGTAGAAGTTGCCGATTAATTTCAATTAGTAATACATTACAAGCCCGATCTGATTACTTATTTGTATATCAGATCGGGCTTTTTTATTTGATGAGACCTTCCTCTTGAGAGGGGAAAGACAACGAAGTGTTTAACGTAGTTTTCAGGGGTGTGTTTAACAGCTTTAATCTGGAAATACACCCCTCTGATAAAAATGCTGAATACATTTTTCCTCTCAAGAAGAGATTTCTTTAAATCGATAAATCTTTTATAACTCTTACATTTCCATGGCCGATTTTAACAAAAAAAGTACCGTAAGTATCACCTGTCCACTTGGACTTGCTCCACTGCTTGAAGAGGAAGTGCGCGAAATGGGCTTCCAACCGACAGCAACTCGAAAGACCGGTGTGGAGATTGAAGCATCTCTGAACGACTGTATTCTTCTCAATTTCTGGTTGAGATCCGCGCACCGTGTTCACTACTTGATGGAAGAAAAATCGATTCAGTCGCCCGACCAGCTTCGAAACTGGGTGAAAAAAATTCCATGGGAAAACTGGATTTCTGAAGATGGTTATTTTTCTGTTACCTCAAGAGTAGATCACACTACAATCGATAATGATCAGTTTGCCAATTTGGTAGTAAAGGATGCGGTTGTAGACCGTATTCGGTTTAAAACTGAGTCTCGTCCCGACACCGGTTCAAATCTGAACGACACAGTACTTTTCCTATACTGGAACCGGCAAAGTGCAAGAATTTTTCTTGATACTTCCGGGGAATCCCTTTCCAGAAGAAATTATCGATCAGCATCGGTGGCTGCTCCCATGCAGGAAACACTGGCTTCAGCAATTGTACAATCCACAAGATGGCAGCCGGGTCAGGAACATTTCATCAATCCAATGACGGGTAGCGGAACCATTGCAATTGAAGCCGTTATGCTGGCACTGAACAGGGCTCCCGCATCGCTTCGTAATAATTTCGGTTTCATGCATATTCTGGGTTACGATGAATCTTACTACCAGCAAGTAAGGGATGATGCTAAAAAGAAAGCCGTAAAAGATGTGAAAGGAAAGTTTATAGCAACAGACCAGGATCCGCGCGCAATCATGGCCGCTAAAAAAAATGCAAAAACTGCCGGAGTAGATCACCTCATTGAATTTGAAACCTGCGAGTACAATCAGACTCCCATACCGGAAGGAGATGGCGTTGTGGTATTCAACCCACCCTATGGCATGCGATTGGAAGACAACACTGATTTACGGCCGCTTTACAAGGGTATCGGTGACTTTATGAAACAGGATTGCCCCGGCAAAACAGGTTATGTTTTTACTGCGAATATGGCACTGGCTAAAAAAGTTGGATTGCGGGCCAAATCCAGAACGACACTGTTTAATTCTACCCTTGAGTGCAAACTTTTTGAATATGAGCTTTATAAGGGGAGTAAAAAATAGCGATATACACTAACCACAACTGACGCGAAGTATTGCAAAATGTTCACCAAATTAGAACTTTGTGTTCGTTGTGGTTTACTCTTTTCTCAAAACCCTGACAATTGTCACACCATCGCGCAGCGGCAGCATCAATTGCTCTACATCACCATCATCGCGAATGATCTCATTCATCTGATGAATGGCCTCTGCCTTTCGATTCTTCTGATCCAGCACATCTCCATCCCATAAAACGTTATCAATAACAATGAGTCCTTCAGAATTGATTTTCTCTTTTGCAAGACGGTAATATTTTGGGTAGTTCACTTTATCCGCATCGAGAAAAATAAGGTCAAATGTGCCTTCCAGTCTGGGGATAATTTCCAGGGCATTTCCAATTTTTTGTGTGATTTTTGTTCGGTAAGGCTCTCTTTTAAAAAACGGTTCAGATACTTTTTTGTAGCGTTCGTTCATTTCGCAAGTGATCAACTCCCCTCCTGCAGGAAGTGCGCTTGCCATCATGATGGCTGAATATCCCGTAAAGGTCCCCACTTCCAAAACTTTGTTGGCACCGGAAATAGACACGAGCATTTTGAGCAGCATTCCGGTTTGCCGACCACTCAGCATGTCGATATGCTCCAAATCTTTATCTGACGCCTCTACAAGTTCCTTAATGATTTCCGGCTCCTCAGATGTGAACGATTCCGTGTATTCTGCAATTTGTTTGTTCGTAATCTCCATGTACCTTAAACTCTTTATTTATTCAGATAATTAATTGTATGAGAGTGGTAAAATCTCCCCTTGAGGGGAGTGTCCCGAAGGCATTTTCCGGGACGAAGGGGTGTTACATCCCCCTGCTCTTCCGACCCTATCGGGATCGGATTCGCTTTCCCCCTTCAAAGGGGGACTTCAAAAAGCTCAATATTATAACATAAGCCGCGTCCAAATATCCAAGTGAACAGATCTTCTAATAACTTCATACCGGCTAACGAATCAAAGTGGTTTATCTCCATATTTGATCTCTATGTTCGCAATCTATTCTGGCGACGATTCAAAAATATCGCGATTGATCAACAGTACCAACCCGGAAAGGAGAGTAAAACCATTTACTACCTCAACCACACCTCTTGGTGGGATGGCCTGATTCCATTTCTATTAAATCGAAAATTATTTAAACAAAATGCCCGTGCACTAATGGAAGACAAGCAGATGATGCAGCACAAGTTTTTTAGCAAAATCGGCGCTTTCTCAGTGAATTTAAGTGAGCCCAGAGCTGCACTCAAATCGCTACGCTACGCCGTAGATTCCCTGAAGCGCAACAATTCCAGTCTGTTCATCTATCCTGAGGGTAAAATTGTCCCATTTTCACCTAAAAAGCCGGAATTTCAAAAAGGGCTCGGATGGATTGCCGGCCATACACCCGATTCAGATATAGTACCGATCGGAATTTATATTCACACAGCCCGTCATGATAAACCCGAGCTTAATATAAAAATAGGACCTGCTGTTACGTTCAATTCTGAGCAATCTTCGGAAGACCTTAATCTTCTATTCGAAAAGAATATGCAACAGATTTTGATCGATTTACAGGCCAAAGCTCACTCTAATCCCGAGCAATTTATATCTATTTAATTTCTCCTTACCTATTCCCATTCAATACATTGGAGATAGATTTAAATACAATTCTCTATAAAAAAGCATTAACTTTATACTCATCAATTTTATGTTTATTGAATTTGGTGCATTTTTAGATGACATCAGAAAATATTTGATTTAAGAACGTACTCCATGAGTGAAATACAACCGAGCGTCAGTTATAGTTTTACCGTCCGCATGGCCATTGTAAACAAACCCGGTATGCTCGCCAAAGTATTGAATGTTATTGCAGAACACCGGGGAGACCCCGGAGGTGTAGACGTTGTGGCCGTTGAGGGTAAGTTTAAAGTCCGGGACGTTACTGTCAGTGCCCGCGATGCACGTCACTCACGCGAAATTGTTGAAGCGGTGAAGCTAATTGACGGAATTGAAGTTCGATACGTATCCGATCGTGTTTTTCTGCTCCACATCAACGGAAAAATCAGTATCAAAAATAAAGTCCCTGTTGATACCCGCGATACGCTATCCATGGCCTACACTCCGGGTGTCGCTCGTATATGCAAGGCCATTGCCATAGAAAAAAATAATGCATACTCTCTCACTATTAAGCAGAACTCCATTGCTGTAGTCACGGATGGTACCGCCGTTTTGGGACTTGGTGATATCGGCCCTGAAGCGGCCATGCCGGTAATGGAAGGAAAAGCGATGCTCTTTAAAGAGTTTGCTGACATCGATGCCTATCCAATCTGCCTTAGTACAAAGGATGCCGATCAAATTGTTCAAACTGTAAAAAACATCTCACCCGGATTTGGCGGTATTAACCTTGAAGATATAGGCGCACCTAAATGTTTTGAAATTGAGCACCGTCTTAAAGAAGAGTTGGATATACCTGTATTTCATGATGACCAACACGGTACTGCTGTAGTAGCACTGGCCGCCACAATCAATGCACTTAAAGTAGTTGGTAAAAACCTGCGTGATATTCGAGTTGTGGTTGTAGGAATTGGAGCTGCAGGAAGTGCCATCAGCCGTATACTGCTTGAAGCAGGTGTTAAAGAGCTCCTGCCGGTTGATATTGACGGCATCCTGAATCGGGATGATACAGATCACCTTGATGAGAATAAAAAATGGGTCGCGGAGAATGCGAACCAAAATAAGTTGAAGGGCGGATTACTGGATGCCACAAAAGGAGCCGATCTGATCATCGGTGTAAGTGGCCCGGACACAATTCCGGTTGAAGCTGTTGAACAGATGGCCGAAGATGCAATCATATTTGCCATGGCCAATCCCGACCCGGAAATTCGACCCGAAAAAATTCAGGGGAAAGCCAGGATTATTGCTACCGGACGAAGCGATTATCCCAATCAGATTAATAACGTACTGGCTTTTCCGGGAATCTTCAGAGGGGCTTTGGATGCCAGGGCATCAGACATCAACGAGGAGATGAAGCTGGCCGCCGCCTACGCCATTGCGAACTGTATCGGTGAGGATGAAGTTGGAGAAGAATACATCATTCCAAGTGTTTTCAACAAAAAAGTAGTGCGGGAAGTAGCCAAGGCTGTAAAAGAAGCCGCCTACGAAAGCGGGGTCGCAAAAAGAAAATTGTAAATCAATATGTTATTACAACCACTCAGCTCCGGTTAATTTGATACATCCAACCGTTTTCCTTCCATGTTACTCTTGAATGCAAGTTCAATCAGATAGATGACGTACGCTGCGTCATTCGGATCAACCGGCAGTTCCCCTTTTCCTTTTATTGCAGATGCCATATCCCGATAAAACGCAGAATAGTTTCCCATAACAATTTTTACCTGCTCTTCAGTCATTTTACCGTCTTCCCATTTGTATAACGTTCCCCATGAGTGATCGTTTGAATCGAGTTTTTTCCCCTCTTTCAAATTCTGTTCCTGCGGGTCAAGTCCGAATGTAACGAAGGCTCCTTCCGTACCTCTCACAGTAAATCTGGGTGATGGATCTGCAACCAAAACTCCGGCTTTCAGTTTTACCTTAAGATTTGGATAGTACAGATCCAGTTCAAAATAATCGTCCGTAACTCCGCCTCTCTGTTCACGGATATCCGCGTAGAGTTGATCCGGTTTGCCAAAAATCTGAATAGACTGATCGATCAAATGAGGTCCCAAATCGTATAATACACCGCTTCCGGCCTGACTCTTTTCTCTCCACGCATCTTCCTGAATCTGATTTCGAAACCGGTTGAATGTGGAGACTACTTCCACTGTCTCCCCAACTTTTTTATTCCTGATCAATTCTTTTAATGTTAAAAAATCTCCATCCCAGCGCCGATTTTGAAAAACAGAGAGTTTCAAGCCCGAATCATCAGCTAATCGGATCAGCTTATTGGCTTCTTCAAAAGTAACAGTGAACGGCTTGTCAATAACAACATGCTTTCCTGCACTCAATGCCTCCTGTGCCATAGAGAAGTGAAGGTGATTAGGCGTTGTAATGATCAAAAGCTCTGTCAAATCATCTTTCAGTATCTCTTTAAAGCTTCTAAACACTTCAACATCCGGATATTGTTGGATGGCATCATCACTGCTGCGCTCAACCACACTATATAAGTCTAAGCTTTGTACAGTATTAATCAGCGGAGCATGAAAAACTTTAGCTGATTTTCCATAGCCCACAATTCCTGTTTTAATACTCATTTTGGTTCAAGAGTTTGATTTGAGATAAATAGCAATTCAATGATCTGTCTGTTTCATAGTAAGACTACACTTTATTTATAAGTTAAAAGGAAGCATCACAAAATCAATTGAGTTAATATATTTATACTCTTTCTCCTGAACTAAGAAGCTTTGGAATCTTCTATCAAACAAAAAGAGGCGCAGTACTTCTTGCTCTGCGCCTCTTCCGGGGTCATCTGTAATATTTAGTCTAAACTTTAATTTCTCAGCTCATCCATCCACTCATTGAACTGGTTCGATACGGAATCGTATACATTATCAGCTTCTGTCTTAATTCTGTCCCACGAATCTTCTGATGCATCTTTAACTTTATCGATTGCCTTTTCCAACTCTGAACGGTCATCACGGAGTTCCTGATAGGCCTCTTCAACACCTTCGCTTACATCATCATCGGCCTCTTCGATACGATTCCCAAGCTCATCTATCTTTGCATCCAGATCATCTCTCAAATTCTCCAGATTTTTCACCATTTCCTTTCGCTCTTGCTCGAAGTTCTGAGACTGCTGATCACTATTTTCATCACCGCAAGAATTGAGTAAAAATAAACCGAATAGTGTTGTGATTGTTATGAGACTGATTTGCTTAAAACTCATCATATAAAAACGTGGCTTTTTTTAGAAGATTAAATAATCCATTTTTTATAACTGATTGTACTGTCTAATGTTCCAATGATTATAAATCTCAGCAGCAAATACCGACACTTTACTCCATCTCACTGTTTTGCATTCATCTATCGAAATCTTTATCGTCAGTTCACGTAAACTTTCATAAATTCGTTTCTATGACACGATCTTCTACAATCATCACTCTGCTTCTTCTATTTATACTATCATCAGATACCTTTGCAAGACAGTCGAGTGTGCAAATTGAAGTTCAGGGTAACAGCCGGGATGGGTATACATTTTATGCCACCAATCAGTCCCCAACTCCGTATATCGTTACCGTAGATTTCAGCATTTTGAGAAACCTTAGGGCAAGCAATTCATTACCCTATTCTAAAAATGTAACCCACGGAAGAACTCGTTTATTTAACCTAACCAGGGAGATGGAGAACTATCAGACCAACTACCGCTATCGGTATCGTACACATATCGGTTGTTTGAACTCGGAACCCGATGATATTGAATATCTTCTGCCCTATCCTGAGGGGGAGTCGGCAAGGTTTGGAGAATTAAGCTATGTTTATGAAAGAATCAATCAGGAAACACCGGAAGACTGGTACTCCATAGTTTTTCATATGGAAAATGAATCAATTATTCACGCTGCCAGAAAAGGAACCGTAATTTCCATACGTGATGGCGACAATTCGCCCTACGAGGGACTGGTTTTTTCCAGTAACCGTAACTATGTGGTGGTAGCACAGGATGATTGCACATTTGCCAGGTACTCGATTTTTCGGGATGACAAGATTTTTGTGGATGTCGGAGATACTGTATATCCCGGTGATCCATTGGGAGAAATGGCCGGTGAAGAGTTTGGATTTGGTAATCAGATTCGCCTTCTCATCTATTACAGAAATGATGAATCGATAACCTTTAACCGGAAAGATTCAGAGGGCATTCACCAATGGCACTATGTAAGACCTAAATTCAGAACAGCTGACGGTAATTCACAGGTACCTGAAACCGGCGATGAGTATATAAGTATCCACCCCGAAAAAGTGATTACAGAAGAGATGGGTCGCAGAGAGCGTCGAAGCTGGAGGCGAAATAATTAAAGCTTCAAGCCCCGTCAGCACGCTTCAGGCGGGCAGACGGGTATTTAATAACAAATCCTGCTCCATATCATCCGTCTGACCGCCTGAAGGGGTCTGACGGGAATCTCATTTTCATTATCTATAGCTCATCTGTGTTTTTCGGTTCAGATCTTGTACTACACTTTTAAGCATGTGGACCTGCCCCTGAAGCTCTTCTGCTGTGGATGCATTTTTTTCTGCAGTCTCAGAAGTTTTCCTGGTAGTTACATCCAATTCTGAACTGATATTTTTCAGCTCTTCAACACCTGATATTTGTTGATGACTCACTTCATGAACGTTGGCAATCCATTCATTCAGTTCACTGATTTTTTCCGTAATTTCATTCGCTACCGTTCCACCGCCTTTGGCTTTTTCGATGTTGGCTTCAATAATTTCTGCAATACCATATGCAGCCTCAGATGTTTTTTTTGCCAATACCCGTACCTCATCGGTCACAACCGCGAATCCGGCGCCGGCCTCTCCAGCTCTGGCGGCTTCAATAGCTGCATTTAGAGCAAGCAGATTTGTTTGAGATGCGATGCTTTCAATAGTCTCTACAACAGACCGTATATCACTGCTTGAATTTTCCAATTCATTCATTGACCGGTTCAGATTAACTGTTTCTTCATTAATCTTTTCAATCTTGGATTTTACGGAAGAGGTTTTATCGCTCAGGTTTAAAATATTTTCTCCCATTTTTTTAAGAGAGGTATGAGATTGTGCTATAGATACAGAATTTTCGTTTGCATGCATTGCAAGATTCTGCCCTGATTCTGAAATAAAGTCTGCCGCTTCACTGGTATGGTTTGCAGAATCCTCAAGCTGGTCGATGATATTAAACACTTCGAGGTTTCCAATGTATTCCTTTGTCAGGTTTAATATAATTGAGCTGTATACCAGTGTTGCTGCAACCACAAACGACGCGTGGAGAGCTACAATGCTCCAACCACAGCCATAATCAAAGATCATAATCGGATTGCCGGCTATCATTAACTCAGAGTCCTGAGCTATATTAAAAATCGCATGGTGAATTGCAATGGTAGCAGCTGCAGATAGT
>Ga0102931_1001755_pt1 | contig 10744 bp, 12 predicted proteins | sample SalPonR1_C_D1_MG_FD_79282 | JGI IMG/M metagenome (GOLD analysis project Ga0102931, IMG submission 79282) | Salt pond soil microbial communities from South San Francisco under conditions of wetland restoration - Salt Pond MetaG R1_C_D1_MG | ecosystem: Environmental > Aquatic > Marine > Intertidal... | reverse complement strand
GAGGAGATGAACGGACCCCCATTCAGCGTATCTACAGAAGAACTTAAGGAGCTTTACGGGAAAGAGTTTGAGCTGCAAATTTTAGAGAAAAAGGAACTTAATGTAGATTTCTACAAAAAATTTAAAAATAGGGGACTTCGCAGCTACTTCATTGAAATTTTATCATTACTTTTACCTATAGAGGAACAGCAGGCAAATTGATTGTAAACTTTTGCGCTCAGACGATTAGAAAGTTGCATGTCATACTGTCTGCATTTATTTTGCTTCTTCTAAATTTCATTTACGTTACAGCAAACCAACACATTTTTTCACATGGATTTAAAAACTCGAAACAACATCATAACCATTGTCTTAGCTGTTCTTATTGTAGTTCTATCATGGTTTTTATATCGATCACTTGTTGAGCCCTATCAAAGAGTTATTGAAGAAGAACAGATGGTTGAGCGGGAGCGCTATCGAATGGAGTTGGTTCGTGATGTACTTGTTCAATACGAAAGACGGCGCGGTAATTTTCCACCAACCGAAGGTGGCCTGGATAGCCTTGTGTCATTCTTGAAAACAGATTCACTGATGACCGCCCGTGGCGATTCAATGTTTACATTCATGGAACCCTCTACTTACAATCCGGATTCTATTGTTTACTCGCCACGTCCACCACATTCAAAATTTGAGTATACATTTAACGATACAATCAGGCCTACACTCTATCTCTTAGAGAATCCAAACTCTGAAGATGCTATTGGTAGCCTTGAACGTACTACGCTAAGGAACGCTCCAAATTGGAACTAATATGGAATACGGCGGTTCTTGTCTTGGCGTATGCTATTCAGATAACCACCTGTTCTATTCTGTAAATACACCCGGACAAGTCAGCCATTTGGCCCGTATTGGCAGTATTGATTTCAGCTTCGATATTGAAGAGACAATCATTACGGGCAACCCCTCCGGTTTTCCTACTCTCAAAAGTTCACTTGAAGAGTTAAAGGAAGAATTTCAATGCAAGACTGCAAAAATTCTCGCCCCGGCTCACGAAGAGTGTTGGACAGTTGTACCCCGTGCAGTTTATGAAGATGCATCCGAACGCGAAGCCCACATTAAACTTCTTATGCAGGGGACAGAACGGCAAAATATCCAGGCTATCTGGCATACATTAAGCAATCCCGATTATCGCCTTTTGCTTCTGAGAGATACTCAAATACTTCGGGGATTTAACTACCTGCTGGAGTCTTTCCGAACTGTTGATATTGTCACTGATTTTGAAATTGCTATGGACTGGCAACTTCATACAAACAGCAGTGAATCTTTCCTGATGGTCAACTGTCAAAAGAATTACATTTCCGTAACGTCCTTTATTCTTGGCAAACTTCGGGGATGTACCAATATTGAGTATGAGGAGTTTGCCGATCTGCCTTATCTTTGGAATCTTTATGAAGGGAATTTATCATGGATGAATGGCATTCATGATAGAACATATCTGTATGGATATTTCAGCAGCCAGGCAGCGGATCGGTTGCAGCCGTACTGGTATAACCACGGTGAAACTATACACATGAACACACTTCTTGAAATGGGAGTAGATGCAGATGAAAAAACATACGGTTTCAGGCTGAAAGCTGCATTTCCAGCCATATTGATGAGTTTAAACAGGGATTTGGAAAAAACCGAAGTCCATGAGAATTATCACAGGTAAACTTAAAGGCAGAACCATTCCGATTCCCAAAACGGGTTTATTGCGTCCCACCTCTGATCGTGCCAAAGAAGCCCTCTTCTCCGTAATTGATGCACGCACATACTTTGACGGAACCCGTGTTCTTGATCTTTTCGCCGGATCAGGCAGTTTAGGACTCGAAGCCATTTCGCGCGGAGCAGATTCCTGCGCATTTGTGGATGAGGAACCTGAACACATTAAGCATATCGAAAAAGTGAGCCGGCAATTCAATATTGAAGACCAGGTACGAACATATACCATGGATGTTGAGATGTTCCTGGAAACTAATCCCGGTGGGTTTGATTTCATTTTTGCTGATCCACCCTACGATTATTACGACTTCCCCGGGTTGGTAGAAACTATCCTTTCCGGCAACTGGCTAAATAGGGACGGCTTGTTTATCCTTGAACATAGTAAAGACAACGATTTTGAACCGCACGAACACTGTGTCTACTCAAAAGCGTATGGCCGAACAGTTATTGCCATGTTTAAATTAAATAGTGATTTTTGATCGTTGTTGGTTGTCGGTGGTTAATTGTATAAAAAAAACAATGGACAACCATCTACTAACAACACACTCAAGAAAATGAGCAAAGATTACTATTTTAGGTTTGTTTATCAAAAAACCTCAGCCAACTAAGTAATGAATCACACAGCTATCTATCCCGGTTCTTTCGATCCGCTTACAAACGGCCATCTCGATATCCTTCAACGTGCTGTTCAAATGTTCGAAAAAGTGATTGTAACCGTTGCGGTGAATAACAAAAAAAGGGCTGTATTCAGTGGTAAAGAACGGGTTGAACTGATTCGTGAAGCAATTAAAGACAAAGATTGGGCTGACAAAGTTGAAGTGGAACAGTTCACTGGTTTGTTGATTGATTTTGCTCGAAAGAAGAACGTAAAGATCCTTTTAAGGGGAGTCCGCCAAATCTCTGATTTTGAATATGAGTTCCGAATGGCCCTCACAAATCGGCGGCTCGCTCCGGAAATCGATACACTTTTCCTAATGCCGGATGAACAACTCACCTTTATCTCAGCGACTATTGTAAAAGAGATTGCCGCATGGAATGGTGATCTCAGCAGCTTTGTACCCGATCACGTTGCGGAGGCCTTAAAAGAAAAGTACAATCACGATTAAGTGGGGATCTTATCATTCAGGAAGTTCATCCAAAAGCCGCTTTACCTGCAAATCTCCAAAACCGTAGATAGCCTCTCTTTTACTGAACTCCCTGAAGATAATTCCAAAATCATCTGTTTTCAGTTCTTCTTTGATCTCCTTAAGGGATTGAACCGGACGATCCACTAGGCATTCACGACATACAATAAATTCACCTGAAACTCGAACCGGGAACTGCCCTCTTAAAGCATCACATTAAGTATGTGATATTGAGAAATAATGTCTGAATAATAAATTTGTAGTGAATGAATGCGTTCAAAAAATATATTGGAATTCAACTTATAAAATGCTGAATTCCGTAAATCCTTTTGGTAACTTTCAGATTGGTAACACCCGGAAAAATTTCAAAATCACTAATATGATATCAAAAAGAGCTCAAAACGTATCCCCATCACAAACCATGAAAGTCTCCGGCAGGGCAAAAGAGCTGGCCCGGCAAGGGAAATCTATTATCTCATTAAGCGCCGGTGAACCGGACTTTAAAACGCCTGCACACATCTGTAACGCCGCGATTGATGCCATTACTGAAGGCTTCCATGGTTACACGATGAACACCGGGATGCCCGAGCTGCGCGAAGCAGTCAGCGATAAACTGAAGCGCGACAACAATATTGAAATTCCTCCAAACCAGATTGTACTGTCAAATGGAGCCAAACAGTCTGTAGGATTTACATTACTCGCAACCATCGATGAGGGAGACGAAGTGATCATCCCGGCTCCCTACTGGGTATCATACCCGGAAATGGTAAAGTTGGCGGAGGGAACACCCGTCGTGGTGAATACTCTCTTTTCCAACAATTACAAATTAACACCCGGACAACTTGAAGAGGTGATCTCAGAAAAAACAAAGGCGATCATATTATGCTCTCCATCCAATCCCACCGGAGCATGTTATTCAAAGAATGAGTTGAAAGAGCTTGCTGCAGTCCTCGAAGATTATCCGGATGTGTTAATTCTTTCGGATGAAATCTATGAATATATCGTATTTGAAGGTGAGCACGTGAGCAGTTTGGATGCTGCACCACAACTAAAAGACCGAACCGTTGTGTTTAATGGATTTTCAAAAGGGTTTGCAATGACCGGCTGGCGCCTTGGTTATATGGCCGGCCCCAAACCGATAACTGATGCAGTTGCTAAAATTCAGAGCCAGGAGACATCAGCTCCTTCATCCATCTCGCAAAAAGCAGGATTAGCCGCATATACCGGTACAATGAAACCGATACAGGAGATGAATAAAGCCTTCAAAAAAAGAAGGGATTACATTGTAAAAGCTTTACGTGCAATAGAAGGTGTTGAGTGTTTTACACCTTCCGGAGCATTTTACGTATTTCCCGATGTCCACAGCTTTTTAGGCAGAAGTACTCCTGAGGGAAATAAAATTGAAAACACAACCGACCTGTCGATCTACCTGCTTGAGGAGTTTGGTGTTGCCACTGTACCCGGAGATGCTTTCGGAGAACCGGGCGGAATTCGCCTCAGCTACGCCGCATCCATGGATGACCTGGAAGAAGCGATGATTAGATTTAGTGATGGACTGTCCTCTTTGTCGTAACGTTACTATCTTTGTAAGCTTTTGAAAAATCTGCCATGATGAGCGATTCATCAATTTTGGCATATTTTATGCTTATATAGTCACATAATTTTCTAACAATATATTTGACCTATGCCAACATACGAATACAAACGAGAAGACGGTTCCACCTTTGAAATCACTCAAAGCATAAATGATGACCCGCTTGAAACTTGTCCTACAACCGGTCAACCTGTAAAAAGAATCATATCCGGAGGCGGAGGAGTTGTTTACAAAGGCACCGGCTGGTACGTTACAGACTATAAAAATGGTTCTCATAAAAATAACGGGACATCGACTCCAAAATCTGAAACTTCAGAAAAGTCCGAGTCAAAGGAATCATCAGCTAAAAAGGACACCAAAGACTCCAAGGAGTAACCGTGCAGGAGAACGATTCCCCAAAATCTGAATCTCACCAACAAGCAATTGACCAGTTTGTACTTCTGTGGGGAGAGATGGCTTCTGCGTGGGGAATTAACAAGACTATGGCACAAATTCACGCTTTGCTGTACGCAGAGAGTGAACCTCTTGATACCGATGCTATTATGCAGCAGTTGAGTATCAGCCGTGGAAATGCCAATATGAATCTTCGAAGCCTGCTGCACTGGCAACTAGTGCAAAAAGTTCATTTTAAAGGCGAGCGCCGCGACTTTTACACCGCCGAAAAGGATGTGTGGAACATTGTAGCCATACTGATTCGTGAACGGCATCAACGAGAAATTGAGCCGATTCAACAAAATCTGGCCGAAACTCTTGAGATGTTTCAGGAAGACAGCAGTGAGGAGCCTCTCGAAGCGGAATTCAAGGAAAGGCTTGAAAATTTTGTAGAATTCCTTGAGATGTTTGACCGGTTCACGAAAGCATTACTTCCATATATCAACAAAAAGAATCTTACCTTTTTAAAGCATCTCGTGAAACTGGCAGAGGCCCATCAATCCCTCAAAGGAAATAAGCCGGTTCAGGAACAGGAAGATGAGTAAAAGTCACCGGAAAATCGGGGATAAGGGCGAAGATCTAGCTGTGGAATATCTCGAATCCAAAGGTTGGATTATTATCGATCGAAATTACTTTTTTGAAAAAGCCGAGGTTGATATCGTAGCAACGGATGGGCATTTCATAGTGTTTGTGGAAGTAAAATTCAGGAGTGACACCTATTTCGGCAGGCCGGAGGACTTTGTTACTCCAAAGAAGGAAGCAAACATTAAAAAAGCAGCCGAAGCCTGGACCTACGAACGAAAAATGGAAACAGCTGTGGTTCGTTTTGATGTAATTGCAATTGTTCAAAAGAAGGATGAAGACCCGGAAATCTCGCACTTCGAAGATGCCTTTCGATAGAAGGCCAATCCTGTCATCGCTGCTATTTGTACTATATTAATCCCGTAAACAGTTAGGAATTGCAAAAATGGCTGCCAAACAAAAATTTACGACGACAGAATATGTTCGCAGCTTGCTATCTATCCTGCTCTTTTTTTTGCTGCTGATTGTTTTCACACCCATTATTCTCCTGCTGCTTATTCTCTCTTTTGGCAAGATGGCCAATTTTGTAGTGGAAAAAATTGCGCCAGTTGTTGCCATTCCTGTTTTAAAAGTTGCCGGGATCAATTTCAAAATAAAAAAGCATGTTGACCCAATTCCCGCACCGGCTGTTTACATCATAAATCATAGTTCAACTCTCGATATATTAACCATATTGGCTTTAGGACTGCCTCATGTACGATTTGTGGCGAAATGGGAATTACAGTACAATCCAATTTTTTTCATTCTCGGCCGATTAACCGGGCAAGTTTTTATCCGTAGAAAACAATCGGATAAAGCGGTACAAACTCTTAAAAAAAATGTTCAACGAATTCGTAAAAACAATCTCACAGTTATGCTGGCACCGGAAGGATCTCGAAAGCATCCCGGCATAATCGGCCCATTCAAAAAAGGACCTTTCCGCATGGCAATGGATCTTCATTATCCCATCGTACCAATCTACTTTGAAGGGAACCGGGAACTCAGTACAGAAGACTTTTTAATTACAAAGTCTGGCAACTGTACTGCACATGTTTATCCGGCAATTGATACATCAGATTGGAAACTGGAAAATCTTGAAGACCATATTAATGATGTTCGAAATCATTATCTTAAGTGGGCAGGGATCCAAAACGATACTTTTTCTTAGAGCTTTCCGAACCTTTATTATATTAACTACACTATTGTCTTAAATCCTGCTTTATTCTTTAAAGCAAGTTCTACCAACTGATCTAATTCTCTTTAGATATGAATATCTCCGTCAACCAAACAAAAACAGATGAATTTTCGCAGCGAATTCACCAAAAAACCCGAAAGGGAGTTACCTCTGCAAATGCCGGGTTGATTTCCAAAAACCTGGGGGCTCATGTGGATGGGCCGGAAACTACATTCCTTGTATGGCATCCAAAGATTAAAGATGCTGAGAAGGTCTATATTGAATTTTATCTCCCATCAATCGACTTGATATTTGACAAACCGGAGCAACATTGCAATGTAACTTATTACCGGTTTGAGACAACCTGTATTAACGAATTTTCTTTGGTGGTAATGAATAACCTTCCCACAGGAAACCGTGATCAATTCGGCGCTTTTTACCAGTTTATCCTGCAAGATGAAAAGGGTGAGGAAACGGTTGTCTTGGATCCCATGGCATGGTCTATGCCGTATGGAATTCATGCACCTGCCGAGGTGTATGATATTAACAAGGTACTTGGAGATCGGGAAGATAAAGAGTATTTCGAAGATCTCGCTTCAAGTTTTTCATCTCTTGATGACAACAGGCTGGGGCCCTCTACAAACCTGTTGGAAATCCATACCGGTACCGCTACAATGGATGGTACTCTCGACTCACTTGCAAAACGATATAAGCAGATTGCAGCCGCAGTGGAAAATGGCGAAGATCTCTCACCGGATGAAAAAAACCTCATTGGGTTTGATGGTGTTGAGTTGATGCCGGTAGACCCGGTTATTGAACATCCCGAAGCGCATCTATTTTGGAATCCTATTCAAACCCCCGAAGAAAACGGTTCAGAAATTACAATACACCTTCGTAAACCAAATGTGATGAACTGGGGGTATGATGTGGTAATTTTCGGTGCAGCTGCCGTAAACCCTTCAATTCTTTCTACAGGACGGCCGCATGAACTGCTGGATTTGATTGAAACGCTCCATATGTTCCCTACAGGCCCTATCAAGGTAGTATTGGATGTAGTGTACGGTCATGCCGATAACCAGTCATTAGACCTACTTCCTGAAGAGTGTTTTGCAGGACCTAACATTTATGGACAAAATTTAGATTTCAAACACCCGCTGCTTCGGGCGATGATTCTTGAAATGCAACGCCGTAAAATGAACTGGGGCTTTGATGGAATTCGTGTTGACAGCGCCCATGATTTCAAATACTACGTTGAAGAGCAGGATGAAGTCTATTATGATGACGAATTCCTGAAGGAGATGAGTAACGTTGAGCAGTCCGTTGCCGATGTAGACTATAAGCCATGGATGATTTTTGAGGATGGACGACCCTGGCCTCGAACTGACTGGGAACTGGCTTGTACGTACCGTGTAATTACGGAGAAACAGAAACACCCGTTCCAGTGGTCGCCCATGATTTTTGCCTATAATACACCCTATGATTACACCTACTGGGTATCTAAGTGGTGGAGAATTAAGGAACATTTCGACTACGGCGAGAAATGGATCAGCGGATATGCCAATCACGATACAATGCGCCGGGGAATCCAGGCCGAGCCCAAAACGGTAAATGTAAATTTCCTGCTTGGCAACTCCCTGAAAATGGTGATGATTAATGCGTATAACAATCCTTCCACTACATTGTTGATGAACTCCTTTTTACCCGGTGTTCCTATGGATTTTGTACAGGCACTTGGAAATACCCCCTGGAGTTTTTTCAGAAATACAGATACAGAATTTGCTATAAAAATCGCTGCAGAAGAGGCCTATTTTACAGATTGGCAAATTACAGATGTGGAGTATCGAAATTCACGCTTCTTCAAAAAGCTTAAAAACCTTGGATTCAGAAAACTTGAAGACCTCCGGAGGTTTGCAAAGTCTCTTCTCAATTTTGTGAAGATAACCGACTACAACCCTGAAAACATTGTAGAATTAATTAATCAAACCAAACCTGCATTCAATCCGGAAGAGTGGACACTGGAGAAGCTGAATGAATACGCCTGGGCCTGGATGGGGGATATCTATGAATACTGCAATGCAGATATGCAGGCAGATTACATGGATTCAAAGAAAGCGAATTTTAATTACCAAACCCGCCAGTTTCGACTTAAAAATCCATGGTTGAATAATAATTTTCAATCATCTGATTTTCTGAAGTTCAGGGAGCCGGTGGAAGGGGCCGTAATCTACTACGGATATCGCAGAAATATAGATACGGGAAAGGAGATTGTATTCCTCGCGAACATGGAAGGTCAGTCGCGACAAATCACTCCTACTAAGCTCGATCTGCCTATTACAAACCCAGGCATGTGGGAGGCGGCATTAGCTACGCCATCTGTAAGAGCGCGAGAGATTGATCAACCCATTAGACTCTCAATTTCGCAGGGGATACTTTTTGAAAAAGTTTTTTAAGATGTAAAGGATTGTATTTTTAAAGAGTAAAGGAATAGATCTATTTTTCTCTGTAAAAGTATATTTTTTTGTTGGAAGCGTCTTTACCACTCCTGATTTTTACATTATTCTCTTGGTTATATTGGTAAACTGCTGTTCTCATTGAGTTTACACTCTTATCATTTGAATAAGAAACCTCAACAGCCTGCCCACCGGGCTCTAACTTATCCAAAGCATCCATCAATGGTTTGAATTTTGAAGCTCTTCTCTTGCTAGATTTTATTTGTGATCTTTTTACAAACTTAATATTCATGGTAAACAAAAATCTCTATAGTTTAATACTTTAAAATATTTCAACAATCTAAAATCGATAATTCTTTTAGGAAAAAGAAACTAATATTTTCTTTCAGCTAATTCAATAGCTGAAAATTATAATTATCTTAACTAAATAAAAGATTTAATAGAAAAATATACAGTTTTCAAAAAATTTTGTCTCTTAGTATATCTACTCAATATTAAATAACACGTTTTTAAGCAAAACATTGTATTTATCCATTCATTTTAAAATTTATATATGCTTGAATCTACAAGACATAATTATAGATTAGTTACAATTTTAATTTCTTCGATTGGTGCTGGTATACCCCTTTGGACGTCAAAAACTCGGCAAATAGATTTCACCGAGACAGAATTTTTAATAATCTGGATTGCTATTGGGATTTTCGCCTCTCTTATTGTTCGTTTTATTGTAAACCTGAATATCCGTGATATGGTGGGATGTTTCGCAATAGGATACGTCATTGCCGTTGTTATTTATTTTGTAAGCTCCATTCTAATATCGAGCTATGTACAGTCGCGTTTTGAGCTCTCTCTTTTCATTGCTTTACTTGCCGGAATTGCATCAGGCGGACTTGGGTCGCTGCTCTGGGTTGGAATAAAGAAGAGTGGATCGAAAAACTCATAAAAAAAGCACAGCTGCTTTCACAACTATGCTTTTTTAGTCCATTTGTATGAATTGTAAGATTAGTCTTTTACACAGCGGATAGGCAATGCACCAGATTTTGAGCCCTCTGTTACTCCACTATTTGATTCTACTATAAAAAGAAAAGAAGCTTGACTATCATTAAATTGATCAGAACTCCAGTAAGTACCATAATCTCCTCTGAGTGTTAAATTTTCACCAGAATCTATTGCACCAGCAGCATGTAGTCTTAGTAGTGAATTAAATGCATCGTCTCTATCTCCACTATCCATTCCACCATCCGAAGATGAAGCTATTCTAAAAGAAGCCCACTCATTATCTGTAGGAACTCTCCAATTTCCACCAAAAGCAATTCTGCATGGATCATTGTTTATTTCCCAATTAGAGGACTCATCTACATTATCAAACGCATCATCAGGAATAAGGGTACTTCCATCATGGAAATAACCTTGTTCTCTATTAAACTGAAAGTACCATCCTGCGCGACGTCCGGTATCATCTGTAACATCTTTTACATAACCGGTTGCACCAAGATTTAACTCGATCCAAATTTTATCTTCACCGCCTTTCCAGTTGGATTCAACTAATTTGTAGGAACGACTTTCAAACTGAGAATCTTTGCTTGGTGTTAAGCCTTCAATATATCCGTGAGATACATATCCGGGTTTAAATTCTTTATTTTTTCCGAAAGAGGTTCCTGCTTTATTG
>Ga0102931_1001749_pt1 | contig 10759 bp, 8 predicted proteins | sample SalPonR1_C_D1_MG_FD_79282 | JGI IMG/M metagenome (GOLD analysis project Ga0102931, IMG submission 79282) | Salt pond soil microbial communities from South San Francisco under conditions of wetland restoration - Salt Pond MetaG R1_C_D1_MG | ecosystem: Environmental > Aquatic > Marine > Intertidal... | reverse complement strand
ATTCCAATCAAAATTATAACTCCACGATAGAGAGAAAATCAAAAAGAGAGGGCTCCGGCTCTAATATTGATCTTGATCTTTAGCCCTTTCTGCTATCAACTCCTCCCAAACTCGATCGGAAAAGTCATAAAACGGCTGTTTTTGATGATGCCATCCAAAGTGCAGACAGTAGGGAGTTACTTTCATGTAGTCGCCTTTTCCGGGAACTAATGAAAAAAACGAAATCAAAAATTTTCGGAGCCATTTGATTTCGATCGCTTTAAAATCATACACAAAACGGTCGTTGTAGAGGGTACATTCAATGGCAGTAAAATCGTGGTTATGCTCAGTATAATCTTCAATATAATCAAGCTGCGGACTTTCATAGCCATTCAGCCAGGGTAAAATCGGAATTCTAAGTTTTGATAGTGCCATGCCCAGGCTCCACTCGCAGGTCTCTTGCGTTCGGCCCGTTTCACAGGTTCGACTTCTGAAATGAGTTTCATCCCTGCTGGAGAGAAATTCTGAGGCAGCCTTGCAAACTTTCTCCGCAGTTTCTTTGTCAGAAGAATACATCATTCCGGTCTGAACCCTATTCAAATAGGTTAGACCAAATTTTTCTAACGTTTTCCTTCGTCGTTGCAGAACTATATCAGCTACAATTCCAATTCCTTTCGGTCCGCCAAAAAATCCATCCGCTATGTGGTTTCCTGAAATTGTGAACCTATAGGTTCCGAGCCTATCCCACAATACATTCGGATTTTTACACCATATAATATCACTATCCATGTACAGGTTTTTTTCATATGGCATGAATTGGTAAACATTGTGCTTAAAACCTGTAATGGACCGATTTTTTGAAGGTAGAACTTCGATTTGATCAAAAAGATCTGATAGTCCACTCTTCTTTAAAACCTGAACATGCTCATCTGAACAGTAAACGGTAACCGGTCTGTTTTGATCGTAGCGTCTGAGTGTACTAACACTGGCTAATACATGGCGCAGATACTTTTGGTCGCCATAGGAAGTGTATACATACCCTTCTTTCTTTTTCTTTATTTCAGTCATTTGGTATTCAAAAAGTATATCCCAATCCTCGATAAAACATTGTATCAGGGATTTTGAATGATTTTTTAATCCTCATTTCGTGATTCAATAATAAGTCTTAAAGGTCAGTATCAAAATTGTCTTCTGAAAGATCTTTATATTATTAATTCATTAACACTAATTTCTACAGTTCCAAAATAACGGGTTTTTTATTTTATAAATGAGTTACACTAATCATTCGTCATTTGATGTAGACGCCGTTATCACATGGGTCGATGGAAATGATCCTGCTCATGCAGCTAAACGGGCAAATTCTCTTAATGGCTCAAAGGACAAAATTTCCAACAAATTATCAACCGGTCATCTTAATACCCGATTCCTCGACAACGGTGAACTATACTACTGTATAGCTTCCCTGCGCAAATACGCTCCCTGGATCCGGAATGTATATGTCGTAACAGATAATCAGGTTCCTGACTTTTTAACTCCGGAGATTCAACAACAGTACAATATTCACATTGTAGATCACAAAGAGATTTTCAGATCCTATGAATGGGCATTACCAACTTTTAACAGCATGTCCATAGAAACTGCAATTTGGAGAATTCCTGACCTATCTGAAAATTTTATCTATCTGAATGATGATTTTATTCTCTGTTCACCTGTAAATAAGAATGACTTTTTCCAAAACGGTAAGGTTGTTCTACGTGGAGAATGGAGGCCTATGATCTCATATGGTCCCCTTAGAGTAAAATTAAATAATCTTTTCAGTCGGTTTGTTAAGAAATTTTTGGGGATTACACGATCTTTAAACCTGTTAACTCAAATCAGATCAGCTAAATTAGCCGATTTTAAAAAGAAATATTTTTACAGCCCGCATGTACCACACCCTATTCAATTAAAAACGATTGAGAATTACTATAAAAATAATCCTGAGATTTTTGAGGAGAATATTAAATACCCCTTTCGTAGTACAAATCAGCATACTATTCAGTATCTCGCCAATCATCTGGAGATAAAAAAAGAATCAGCAAATTTAATTCCTGCCGACGATGCTCTCATGATAAATGGAGAGACGGACATCAAATTCACGATAAACAGAAAAATAGAACGTATTAAAAATGGAGATATCAAGTTCTTATCCCTCCAGGGTTTTGAGTCTTTAGGAGATCAATCTCAAAAAAAATTTCGTACTCTTCTTAACCAAATGATTCCACCTTTAAAGTAGATAAAAACGACGGTTAGCAAATTTTTCAGATAGGAATTAAAGTATTTTGCCCTCCCCGTAAAAATATATTATTCATTACTTTAAGTATAATATGAGCAGTTTTCATTGTGGATTATATTTTGAGTATATAAAAGAAAAAAATACAAGAAATATTCATGTTCCCTCGATAATGAAAACTAAATTGATTATTGTATTATAGAAAATAATAGACAGGCAATGAATCAATAGAGATTGACACATTATTTTCGGGACTACTCATCTTTTTGGCAACACCAAAAAATAAAACTCTAGTACTTAAAATGAACATTCTATTCTATGCATCAACGTTTGGGGCGGATTTATGGAGTTTTGCTCATTATCTGAATGAAAAACCTGGTGTGAAAATGAAAGTTTTGCTAAATGATCCTGATCGATTTAGGAAACAAGGGATTGCAGAACTTTTCCCTATAGATGCTAGTCTGGAAAAGAAATCGTTGAAAAATTCCATCTTAAAATTCAATGGTTTTAAGCCTGTCATTACCATAATGGATAATGCGTTACCGTTGAGAGCTCCTTCGCCTTACGGTTTCATGTTGTGGCACGGCTTTGGATGGAAGGGACCGAATGATGTCAAGGAGTTTAAATGGCTTCATCGCTCGATAAAATCTACATGGGGTAGCGCACAGGTCCCAAACAAAAAATTCAGGTGGCAATGTTTTGGGCCGTGGGATTTTAAACATAGAACAGAAGTCAGTGGTTTTCATCCGGAAAATTGCCGAGTATTGGGAGCCGCTTCGCATGATATTCTTCGCTCTCCTCTTCCCAAAGAAAAATTGCAGCCTTTTTATCCATTTGATGTTGTTGGAAGAAAAACAGTACTCATTGCTCCAACCTGGCATTACGGAGAAGTTTTTGCACATTGGGGAAGTGACAAAGATTTATTTGAAAAGTTATTCAATAGGTTAAATGATCACAATGCCAACATAATTCTGCGACTGCATGATTCTTTTCGATACGATAGTAGTTATATACAATTTCTATATGAATTAGTTGATAAATACCCTCATGTATATCTCAAATTCAAGGATAAAAATCCGGATAACCTCCTTGACATGATGGTATCAGATACTCTCATTACAAATTTCAGCAGCATAGCAAATTTATATTATGCTACGGGGCGTCCAACTATTCATATTTACCCTGTTAAGAGTGAGGACGAAGAATTTTTATGGCGAAAGCATACAATTATAGGTTTACAAAAAAAAGCAATTGATTCAGTGAAATATATCTGGAAACTCCCCCCTGAAGAACACGGCGGGCTGATGGCGACAAATTTCGAAATGTTGCTTAAACAGATTGACCATGTGTTTATGAATCCTGAGTGTTGCATAGAAAAGTCAAAAAATTTTTTAGATAAGTACATGCTTGGGGCTGACGGGAAAAACAGAGACCGTATTTGGGAATCAGTTCAAGACATGGTAGCGACCTGAAACATTGAGTTTTCTGTGTGATGGTACTCTAAGTAACGTTTTTTAAAAATAACCATTAAACTACAAGGGAAATGTATTATGCCAAACCACTTGATCGAAACACACAAAGGTAAATTACTGGTCTTAACGCCAGGAATGGGAGCAGTAGCCACAACTTTTATGGCCGGTGTTGTTTCAGCACGAAAAAATCTATCCAAACCATTCGGCTCATTAACGCAGCTTCAGACCATACGTCTAGGAGCCCGTTCAAATGAAAGAAATCCTCTTATAAAAGACTTTGTTGACATTGCGCGCCTTGATGATTTAGTATTTGGGGGATGGGATGTAATACCTGATAACGCCTACGAAGCAGCTAAAAGAGCCAATGTACTGAAGGCTCAGGATCTGGACCCCTTGAAAAGTGAACTTGAAAAAGTAGAGCCCATGAAAGCTGCTTTCAAACAGAAATATGTAAAGCTGTTGAAGGGAAAACATCTAAAGCCCCAAACTAATAATTGGGATTTAGCGGAGGCCCTACGGGAAGATATCAAAAATAAAATTTCAGAAACCGGAGCTTCTCGTGCGGTTATGATTTGGTGTGGATCTACGGAAGTACATATGCATCCCTCGTCTTGTCATCAAAGTATCGAGGCTTTTGAAGAAGGCCTGAAAAATAATGACGAAGCCATAGCACCATCACAGCTATATGCATATGCTGCCATAAAAGAAGGGATCCCCTATGCTAATGGTGCTCCCAACCTATCAGCTGATTTTCCCGCCCTGGAACAGTTAGCTGAGAAAGAAAATGTTCCCATTGCCGGTAAAGATTTTAAAACCGGGCAAACTCTTATGAAGACCATTCTTGCTCCGGGTTTGAAAACCAGAATGCTTGGTATTCGTGGTTGGTTTTCAACTAATATTTTAGGAAATAGAGATGGGGAAGTACTTGATGATCCTGAAAGTTTTAAAAGCAAAGAAGTATCTAAAACCGGTGTACTTGATTCAATTCTTCAGCCCGATATTTATCCGGATCTTTATAAGGATCTTTATCATAAAGTGAGGATTAATTATTACCCGCCACGGGGTGATGCCAAAGAAGGATGGGATAACATCGATATATTTGGATGGATGGGTTACGATATGCAGATTAAAGTAGATTTCTTGTGCCGAGACTCAATACTTGCAGCACCAATTGTTCTCGATCTGGCTCTATTTTTGGATTTAGCCAAACGAACCGGCAAATCAGGAATACAGGAATGGTTATCCTTCTATTTCAAGAGTCCACAGGTTCATACAGGTCATATTCCCGAACACGATATTTTTATCCAGCATATCAGGTTAAAAAATACACTCCGGGTACTTGGGGGAGAAGAACCAATTACTCACCTTTCTGAAAATTTCTAAGAAAAATAGTGGATTATATTAATGCCGATAATGAATAATCAGACAACCGGACTTATTTTGGCAGCGGGATACGGCTCAAGGCTGGCGGGCGTAAGTCCTGTTACATCTTTCAAACCGCTGACGCCCGTTAATGGGAAAGCTCTCATTTTCCGTACTATTGAAAGTCTGGAATTTGCTGGATGTAAAGAAATCGTAATTGTACTGGGACACGGATACGAAGAAATTAAAAAGACTATTCAAGATAATTATAAAGGGCAGACTCCACTTATATTTGTATTTAATAAAAAGTATGAGTTAAGCAATGGCGTTTCTATACTTTCCGCACAAGATTATCTAAGTAATCGATTCATAATGACCATGAGCGATCATATACTTGGAAATTCGCTGATGACACTTGCAAAAGAGGTAGAAATAAAGCAGGGAGAAGCAGCCCTTTTAGTGGATTATAAAGTTGATTCCATCTTTGACTTGGATGATGCAACCAAGGTATTTGCGAAGAGGGAAAAAATTCAATCTATTGGTAAACAGATCCATGAATTCAATTGTGTGGATACCGGTCTCTTTGTTTGTACTTCAGGATTACTTGAGGCTCTTCAAAAACATTATGATGAATATGGAGACGTTTCAATTTCCGATGGTGTGCAAAATCTCGCTCAAACCGGTAAAATGTTCGCCATAGATATAAAGGATGGTGTGTGGCAAGATGTGGATACTCCGGAAATGCTGGAACAAGCGGAGAAACTCTTGGTGGATTGATCAATCCAAAACTCTTCCTTTATTGATGATTGATCAAACTCTTTCCATATGGAAATAAAATATACAACGGAATTTATATGTTTTCAGGAATTGAAAATGATGAATTCGGACCATAAAAAAAGCACTTAATGATATCATTAAGTGCTTTAATTAAGATTGATTTAAATCTCGATTTATGCCCGGGCTGCTCTGCGTCTCAAGCTTTCGAGAAGAGCGTCGAATCCACGCTGCCGAATAATGCTTTGAAACTGTCTGTGATAAGATTCAGCAGTGGATACATCGTCAATAATCATATCTGTTATTTGCCACTCACCGTTTTGAAGCTCCATATCATAGTCAACGGAGGTTCTTACGTTATCCATTTGTGCCATGGTTTTAACCTCCGCAGTTCCGTTTTCTACAGAAATATCGTTGTAAGTAACTTCTGCACGGTAAATATCCAGTCTGTTCAGCGAATTATCACGAATAATTGTGGAAAAAAGTGAGACAAACTCTTCACGCTCTTCCTCAGATATTTCAGTAAACGTTTCCCCAAGTGCCGTTTCCGACATCGATCTGAAATCAATCACGCCATTGATGATATTTTTCAGTCTGTCACGTTGCTCCTGGGTATACTCATTGCCTTTCGGTCCTAAAAGTTCTTTTATCTCCGCGTCGCGCTCATTCAACATTTGCTGTATATCATCTGCTCCATTCTGTGCAAAGCCTACATTCAGAAAAAGAACCATGGAAAATAGTAGTGTGATGATAGTTTTCATTCTTTACCCTGTCTTAATTTACGCTCAATTGTTTAACTGTAATTCCGGAAGCCCTGTAAAGTTCCGATACTCTTTTATTCAAATCGAACACGTTTTGTTTCAATTCTACTCGTAATTCTAACTCTTTTTGCATTGCGTTCAGCAGTTCTTCTACATCGCCAAACCCAATATCATAGTTGAGTTGCTCATGGCGAACCCAATTGCGTGCCGTTGCGAGGGCTTCATCTGTTTGATTAGCTCGAACTTCAGCAACCGAGGCCTGTCTATACGATTCATTCAACTCAAGATATATGCCATCCATCAATGCGTCTTTCAAGTCTCGCACCCGATTATACTCGATATCGGCCCGATCCAATTGATTTTTAATTGATCTGAAATTTAAATTTTGCCGGATACCAAATCCCACTGACGCAGATGAATAATTTGTATTGTTTATGATAAATGGATTTGTCTGTCTGGGACGGTTAGGTGTGTTCGCATAACTTCCGGATATGCCAAGGAACAGAGCGGGGTACTGTTGTGCCTTCACAGCTTCTTTTCCCTTAGCCATGGCTTCAATTCCGGCATCCACTCCCTTCAGCTCCGGTCTATTCTGTACAGCCTTCTGCTGATAAAAATCATAGGGTTTAAGATCAAATGCCACTGGGTCAAGAAAACTCTCTTCCGGCTCATATATAACATCTTCACTACCTCCCATCACATAGTCCCATATACGGGTAATTGAAGCCAGACTCTCTTTCACTTCAGATTTTTGAGTCTCAAATTCTGTTTTAAATATTTCGAAACGAAAAACGTCGGCCTCTTTAAGATCCGGATTCCCTTCTTCGCGCATTTCTTCAATCTGACTCTCCACTCTGTCTACCTGCTCTTCTGCATCATCTAATATTCTGTTTAATTCGAAGGCGAGTAGATAACTGTAATAAAGCTCAAATAGCTGAACCTCAGCTTCAGCAGTAACTGCACTAAATTGAAACTCTGCAGCGCGCGCTCCGGCTTCAGCTGCGGCAATAGCATTATCGATGGCTCCCCAACTGTATATAGGTTGAATAGCACTTATTTCCGCACGAGTAAATATAGCCCAATCTTCCCAGTCATTTTCAAGGTTCGGATCTAAATAGAACTCTCCTTCCGAAAGTCCATCAACTTGACTTATTACACCGGGAACTACACCGTGCTGAGAATTAAACTGTATTCTGGGAAGTATTCGTTGATTGCGTGCCTGTTGAACACGATTCTCAGACATACTGACTGAATGTCTTTCATAAGATACCTGACCGGATCTTTCCAACCCGCGATCTATAAATTCCTGTAGATTAACTTTTAGCGTATCCTGTCCTTGAACAGATGTAATCAAGAAGGTGAGTAGCAGTAAGTTGATATATAAAATTCGATGCACGATAATTTTATTCTTTTCCTATTTATTTAAGCACAGTAATCAACGAATTAAAGGCCATTTTATTTACTGTACTTCACAACTAAAGCAGATCATTAAACATAAAAGATTTAAAACAAAAAAAGCCTCTTTAATCTAAATTAAAGAGGCTTGAAATAAAAGCGGAGGGAGAGGGATTCGAACCCCCGGAGACTTGCGCCTCAACGGTTTTCAAGACCGCCGCATTCGACCACTCTGCCATCCCTCCGTTTATGCATCTTCAAGTGCCGCAGCACCAGAAACAATCTCGGAAATTTCGGTCGTAATTGCACTTTGTCGAGCTTGATTATACTTCAATTTAAGCTCATCCTTAATCTCTTTAGCATTTTCTGTAGCGTTATCCATAGCTGTCATTCGCGCTCCCTGTTCAGAAGCATTGGATTCCAGTACGGCTCGCCACAACTGCATATTCAAATGTACAGGAAGCAATTCATCAAGAATTGCTTTGTCATCAGGCTCGTAAATATAGTCAATTTCATTCAGATTTGAAGAATTTTCTTCTTCAAATTGATCCGTTTTCAGAGGTAAAATTTCATTCACTAAACGGTTTTGAGAAATTACAGATTTGAATTCGTTAAAGGCAACCAAAACTTTGTCGTACTCACCTTTTATGAACTTTTCTGTCGTTTCATTCATGATAGACGAAGTGGTTTCATAATTCAAATCGTCAAAGAAACCAACATAAGAATCGACTACATTATATTTTCTCTTTTTGAAAAATCCATCAGCTTTACGGCCAATTGTTATCAGATCTAATTTATTCCCATCAAGATAGTCAGAGAAGTCTTCATTGATTCTCTGTTCTACCAACTTGAAGAGATTATTATTAAACCCGCCGCAGAGACCTCGATCAGATCCAACTACAATTATCAAAACAGAATCTATCTCTTCGGGGTTACGAAGAATTGGATTATCACTATCCGCGCCCTTAATTAACCTTGAAACCACATTACGCATTTTTTTTGCGTACGGTCTGGTCACTATTATACGTTGCTGAGCTTTTCTCAGCTTAGCCGCAGCTACCATTTTCATAGCCTTAGTAATCTGCTGAGTATTCTCAATAGATGAAATCCGGTTTCGTATATCGCGCAGATTCGCCATGTATTACTCCTCAGAAGCTGCTAAAAGTTGATCAATTGTGCTTTCTGCACTCTTAATTACTTCTGCACCAAATGTATCAGTCAATACACCGGAATCGGCTAATGTTTTCATTTGATCAGAATATTTAGCTGCCACTGTTTCAAGGAACATATTCTCAAATTTTCGAATCTGATCAACTGCAAGTTTATCAAGCAGTCCTTCACTGTTCACCTTAAGTAATATAATTTGCTGCTCAACAGGCAGTGGTTTATACTCTCCCTGCTTCATGAGTTCAACTGTACGTTCACCACGTTTAAGCTGCCTTTGTGTGGTAGCGTCCAGATCTGATCCAAACTTAGAAAATGCTTCTAGCTCACGATATTGTGCAAGATCCAGCTTCAAGGTACCGGATAGTTTTTTCATCGATTTCACCTGTGCAGATCCACCCACACGAGAAACTGAAATACCAACATCAATTGCCGGGCGAACTCCGGAATTAAACAGATCAGTATCGAGAAATATCTGACCATCTGTAATTGAAATAACGTTTGTAGGAATATATGCAGAAACGTCACCGGCTTGTGTTTCAATAACCGGAAGTGCGGTTAATGAACCGCCACCTTTCAAGTTTGGCGCTAATTCATCTGGTACATTATTCATTAATTTCGCTACGCTATCATTGTCAATGATTTTTGCAGCACGTTCTAACAAACGACTGTGCAGATAGAAAACATCACCCGGATATGCTTCACGTCCCGGTGGTCTTCTAAGCAATAATGATAACTCACGGTAAGCTACGGCTTGTTTAGATAAATCATCGTATATAACCAAGGCGTGACGGCCTGTATCCCGGAAATACTCTCCGATGGCTGCACCCGCAAATGGTGCAATATATCTCATTGGTGCAGAAGAACTGGCAGGTGCCGATACAACTACTGTGTAATCTAATGCCCCATTCTCTTTCAACGTGTTAACAATAGAAGCAACAGTAGAGCCTTTTTGACCAACAGCCACATAGATACAGTATACCGGTTTATCAGTATCCTGTGTGTATTTTTGGTTAATAATTGTATCCAAGGCAACCGCTGTCTTACCGGTTTGTCTGTCACCAATAATCAACTCACGCTGGCCACGGCCAATGGGTATCAAAGAGTCAATCGCTTTAATACCTGTCTGAAGTGGTTCTGTTACAGGCTCACGATAAATAACACCTGGAGCTTTTCTTTCCAGGGGAAGATTCATAGTGTCTCCTGCGATAGCGCCTTTTCCATCAAGAGGTCGACCAAGAGGATCAATAACGCGTCCTAAAAGACCGTCACCAACTGAGAGAGATGCAATATTTTTTGTTCTTTTTACAGTATGCCCTTCTTCAACAGAATCGGATGCACCAAAGAGTACAATACCAACATTGTCTTCCTCAAGGTTCAATACCATACCGCGAACAGGATTCCCATCTCTGTCTTTCGAATCAGGTAACTCCACCAATTCACCGGCCTGAATTTTGGAAAGTCCGTATGCGCGGGCAATACCATCACCCACTTCCAATACAGTACCTACATCATAGGTATCAGTATCATTACTGAAACCTGTAAGTTGTTTTTTTAAAATAGCCGAAACTTCGTCAGGT
>Ga0102931_1001742_pt1 | contig 10787 bp, 4 predicted proteins | sample SalPonR1_C_D1_MG_FD_79282 | JGI IMG/M metagenome (GOLD analysis project Ga0102931, IMG submission 79282) | Salt pond soil microbial communities from South San Francisco under conditions of wetland restoration - Salt Pond MetaG R1_C_D1_MG | ecosystem: Environmental > Aquatic > Marine > Intertidal... | reverse complement strand
TCGTAATCAATTTATGCAACAACGCCTTTGATGCTATGCGGGAAAAGGTTAATAAACACGAAGATTTTAACCCTGAATTAACCGTTAAAACTTTTTCTTCTAACGGTAATGTGACTATCGAAATCGAGGACAACGGGCCCGGTATTCCTGACGATATGAGGGATAAAATTATGCAGCCGTTCTTTACGACTAAGAAAGGGACGCAGGGTACCGGGCTTGGCTTGAGTATTACCAATGACATTATAAAAGCGCACGGCGGTGAATTAAAAATTCAAACCGAGATAGGTAATGGGAGTGTTATTGTTATTTCTCTACCCACAAAAAAACCGCCTCTTTAAAGACAAAAATACGAGTGTGACTTATTCGTAACAACGTACATCCATGAAATTAGTTAACCGTTCATAAATAAAAAATGATATGAGCAATGAAATTGCATCCAAAACTTTAGCCAGGCTTGAACAGCGGGAAGCTGAACTAGCGGTAATAAACAATGTTCAAAAAGCACTGCTTGAGCAAAAAGATCTCACACAGATCTATCAGCTTGTGGGCGATCATATCAGAGATTTATTCGATGCCCAGGTTACCGGCATTTACTCCTTCGACCATGATACAGGGCTTGAGCATTTTCAGTATTTATATGAAGATGGAGAACAGATTTTTCCGGAATCGCGGCCACTGAATAATATTCGGAAATGGATTATTGACAACAAATCTATTTTGCATATCAAGGAAAATGCCGATGATGCTATCCATGAAATAACAGGCGAAAAACATGTAGCTGTTCCCGGAACCCGGCTTCCAAAAACACTGCTATTTGTCCCTCTAATGGTCGGTGACACTGTAATGGGTTGTGTAAGCCTGCAAAACCTGGATCGTGAAAATGCCTTTTCAGAATCGGATGTGCAGTTACTCAGTACCCTTTCAAACAGTATGAGCGTTGCTCTTGAAAATGCCCGGCTCTTCAATGAAACTGAACAGCGAAATGCGGAACTGGCTGTTATCAACAGCGTACAACAAGGACTTGTTGCTGAAATGGATATGCAGGGTATTTATGATTTAGTTGGTGATAAAATCAGGGACCTTTTTGATTCGCAGGTTACCGCAATTGCCACATTTAATCACGAATCCAATATTGAAGATTTTCAATATCTATTTGAAGAAGGTAAGCGAATGAACCCTTTACCTCGTCATTACGATAAGATTCGTCAACGTCTTATCAACACTCAGCATCTTATCAATATTGAAGAAAATGCCAAAGAGGCTTATACCACAATTACGGGTCAACCCCCCAAAGCAATCCCCGGAACCGTCTTTCCAAAGTCAATGGTATTTGTTCCTCTTATAGTCGGGGAAACAGTTCGCGGGTATGTAAGCCTTCAAAATCTGGATCGGGAATACGCTTTCAGCGAATCCGATATCCGGTTGTTAAGCACACTCGCCAACAGTATGAGCGTTGCCCTTGAAAATGCTCGACTATTTAACGAAGCAGAACAGCGAAATGCAGAACTGGCTGTTATCAACAGCGTGCAACAAGGGTTGGTGGCTGAAATGGATATGCAGGGTATCTATAATCTGGTTGGAAAGCGTGTTCGTGATCTCTTCGATGCGCAGGTTACAGGTATTGTTACTTTCAATCATGAGAAAAAAACAGAAGATTTTAAGTATTTATTTGAAGATGGTCAGCGGTATCACCCCGGAATTCGACCGTATGATAAAGTCAGAGAAAAAATCATTAATGACAGGTCAACCCTGCTGTTCAATGAAAAAGCAGCAGAGGCCTTATCAGAAATTTTAGGTAAAGTACATAAACCTCTACCGGGTACTCGAGTGGCAAAATCAGCCCTTTATGTTCCCATGATTGTTGGAAACTCTGTTCAAGGTTATGTCACCCTTCAAAATCTGGATCGGGAATTTGCCTTTACTGAATCAGATGTAAGTCTGCTTAATACACTGGTAAATAGTATGACGGTAGCTCTCGAAAATGCCCGGCTATTCAATGAAACCAACCGATTACTGGTTGAAACCGAACAGCGAAATGCAGAACTGGCTGTTATCAACAGCGTTCAGGAAGGCTTGGTGCGAGAGATGGATATGAACGCTATTTACAAACTTGTAGGGAACCGTATTTGTGAAGTTCTAAACACCCAAACCATGCTCATACGCACATTTGATCACGAAAATAAAATGGAAAACTGGGAATATGCCATTGAAAACGGTGAACAGCTTCAAATAGATCCACGCCCTTTCATTTGGGCAAATAAACACCTCATCAAAACAAAAGAATCTCTCCTCATTAACGAAGATTATATAGAAACTGCAAGAAAATTTGGGGATACTGAACATGGAGTGAGCAAAGGTCTGCCTCCAAAATCTGCCATATTTGTACCTATGATTGTAGGTGATAAAGTCATTGGCTCTATTAGTCTGCAAAATGTTGAAGAAGAAAATGCTTTTACGGAATCGGATGTGCGGCTACTTACTACTCTTACCAATAGTATGAGCGTTGCACTCGAAAATGCCCGTCTCTTTAATGAAACCACTCGCCTTCTATCAGAAACTGAACAACGTGCGGCTGAACTTCAGACTGTTAATAACATCAGTAAGGCGATGGTTTCTCAACTTGAATTTGACAGGCTTATTGAATTTGTAGGTGAACAAATGAAAGAAACCTTCAAAGCCGATATTGTTTATCTGGCTATTCATGATCTTAAAACCGATATGCTTCATTTTCCTTATTACTATGGAGATGAAGCCGAATCGCGCCCGTTTGGGAATGGAATCACCGAGAAAATTATCCTCAATAAAGAACCACTTTTGGTGAATCACGATCTGGAGGAAGCCTACGATAAAATAGAAGCTGAGAAGAAAGGGGAAATGGTCGAATCGTATCTTGGCGTACCCATTATTGCAGGAAATAAATCGCTTGGGGTGATAAGCGTTCAAAGCAAGGAGCAAGAAAATCGGTTTTCTGAAAGTGATCAGCGGTTACTCACCACCATCGCGGCCAACGTTGGGATTGCCATGCAAAATGCTGAAGCTTATCAAAAATTGCAGGCCGCTTTAACGGACCTGCGCTCGGCACAAGAACAGCTTGTTCAGCAAGAAAAACTTGCTTCTCTTGGTCAGCTAACCGCCGGTATCGCCCACGAGATCAAAAACCCGCTGAACTTTGTGAATAATTTTTCGGAGCTGTCGGTTGAATTGATTGATGAGGCACGGGAGGAGTTGCGACGGGTGACGGAGGACCGGGAACCGGCAAGTGAAAAGGAAGAGATGTCTGATGCGCCAACAGCTGAAACAACAGACACTAACCTTATCCTAGACATCCTCAACGACATCGAGGCCAATCTTCGCAAAATCCATGAACACGGCTCAAGGGCTGACTCCATCGTCAAATCGATGCTGGAGCATTCACGCGGTGGCTCCGGAAAGAAAGCACCAACGGATTTGAACGCATTGCTCAAAGAATTCACCAATCTCTCCTTCCATGGAATGCGGGCTTCGAAAAAACCCATCAACGTGGACCTGCAGTACGAACTGGATGATTCGATTGGAGAGGCACCGCTGGTGGCGGAGGATTTCTCGCGGGTGATCGTAAACCTATGCAGTAATGCCTTTGATGCAATGAGAGATAAAACCCTTGGTGGGTTGGAAGACTACCAACCAAAACTAATCGTACGCACCAAAACAGACGGCAACACCATCACCCTGGAAATCGAAGATAACGGGCCTGGAATTCCGGACGAGATGAAGGACAAAATCCTGCAGCCTTTTTTTACGACAAAGAAAGGAACAGAGGGCACCGGCCTTGGGCTGAGTATAACCAATGATATTGTGAAGGCCCACGGGGGTATTATTTCGATAGATTCCCAAAAAGATGCCGGCACGAAATTAACAATTCAGCTAAACAAAAAATGATTTTGACTATCAAGCAAATCACACATGCCGATGTTCTCTGAAAACCGGATAATGCATTGTATTTATGCAAGCCCTGATAGTGATTTGTTCTACATGCACCCATTTATAAACTGTTATATTACTCAATAGAAGGGATTAGCGAGACTTTACCAATTCGGGCAACTATATTAATGGCGAACCTTCCAAATAGCAGAAAGATCTTACCGGTCATTCAGATTAGTAAAGTCATTGAAAACTAATAATTACTATATCATTTTTTAACACGTGATTAACGCAGTTCAAACCGTCTGAACTGCTGAATTGTATCCGAAATAAATGACTGCCGACAAAAAAAAGAAACGCATACTTATTTTTACGGGACACCTGATTGATGAAGCCGGACGGAAAGAAATACGGTTTCCTGTTGGTATGCAGGAGGATGCACGCCGTTTGATCCGCATCTATATAGACGAAGAGCTCCGCCACGATGCCCCGGACGTTGCCGTAACAAGTCTGGGTGCGGGTGGTGATATGATTTTTGCAGATGAGATTTTAAAATCAGGCATCCCGCTGGTTATTTTTCTGCCGTTCGAAAAGGAGCGGTTTCTGAAGGAGTCTGTCTCCTACAAGAAAATAGAACCAGATAGTGAACGCGGGCAGTGGGCACAGGAGTTTGAACGAATCTTGAAACAGGCTGAAAGTGTAATCTATAGTAATGTAGAAGCAGATGAAAGCAATCCCTTTGAAGCATGCAATCGCGCGATGAGGGACTATGCGCTTACCGAAGCGGGAGGAGATCGGGAACTGGTTTCGGCAATGGCACTGATGCGTCCGCAGGAATTGCTGAAAGAGGGAGGAACATCCCACTTTGTGGAGGATCTTAAAAAAAGACAAATCGGCGTTCATATCATCTGGCCAAACAGAATAGAAAAGCCGAACGAAGTGGATATGCTGGATACGGTAATACCGGTTTTCAGCGAGCTGGATAAGTCTGCCTCCTATCATCAGAATAAATGGAAGCAGAGGCTGATAGCGGGGCTCATTATTTTGGGAGTGATCGTCTTTTTTGATGAATTTGGCAACATCCCAGACACTATGTTTTGGGGATATGCTCCGGTAGTGCGGATTTTCGCAGTTATCATCTCCATGACCGGTGTTTTTGTGACGCTTCAGCTTAGGCTATCGGATAAAACCAGTTTTGGCAAGTGGACCCAAGACCGTGCAAAGGCGGAGCAGATCCGCAGCGAGACCTGGTTCTATCTGTTCAATATCCGGTCTGAGAACAATGAATCAGCCTGTTATTCGGAGAGTGAGTTTGAGCAATACATTGACCACCTGAAACCGTTTGTGTGGCACGGATATCAGATTAATCTGAGCAGACTGATCGCACTGAAGCAGCGAGCCCTTCTGTTCACATTGCCGCAAAAGAAAGAGTACTATAACAGGTACCGTCTGTCAGATCAACTATCGTACTTCCATAAAAAAGGTGCTGATTTAAGGAAAAAGCTGTTCTTCTATAAATCCGTGACCTATACCCTGCTTACAGTTTCGCTGATATGGGGCACACTAAACATTATCGGGGAATTCTATCCGCTGCCCTCGATCGTTGTCGACATCAGCCTGATTGGGATGTTGGTCGGGTTTATTGCACTGATATCCACCTATTCGGAGGCCAATAATACAAAAGAGATGGAGTTCAAATATCAGCAAATGGGTGACGGACTGAGCACGCTAATAGAAAAATGCAAAAACATCCGTGATGATGCTCATTTTGATGCGTTTGTACTGGAAAGCGAAACCTACCTGCGATCTCAAAACAAAGAATGGAGCCTGAAGCGGCTGAAGGAGTGATTCAGGCTACAGGGTGCAGGCATCAACAACAAGCAGCAGCAGTGCAACACTTTTTATTCGGATGGACTTCTTCCATAGTCCATCGCCCATTGTCCACCAATGCTTTAACTGGAATTCTCCCCATTTGCCCCGCGCGTCGCACGAGGCTAGTGACTGGCGCACCTTCAGCGCTCAAAACCCGGGTATTACCTATGGCGGCGCAGGTAAGATCTGTTCATGAATTTGGGATTCCAGTGCGCCGCCGCTCCTATCCCCGCGCCTTGTCATCCCTGTCGACCAAACGAACAAAGAGAGTGTGTGGAGGGATCTCCTGTTGCATCATTTGCACAATCCTTCCAACAAATCCCTCGATTTTAATCCGGGAGTTGTATCAGGCCTCAGGGTGCAGGCTTCGTACGGGGCTGGTGACTGGCGCGAGAGGGGAATTTATTCCCCGGATTAATACTGGAACGTATCCGCATGTTTTTCAATAAACGCTTCGTACTCCACCTTAAACCGGTCGTGCTTATACTGTCCGTCAACAGGTTCTTCATCTCCGGTTTCAGCACGATTTACAAGCTCGAAATAAGCCCGTGGGAATTCGTCTGAATAGACGGCCGGTATCAGATTTATCTTATTCAGGCCGATGTAAAGACTGAACAACATAAAAATGGAAAGGAGCATTACAGCCCGGGGTTCTGCTCGTGTGGCGATCTTCAGTGCGTTTACACTTTCTCCCTGGTAGAGCACCTCATTTTTTACGAGAGAGGCAGCGGTAAAGATCAAAATCAGTGCAAAAGCAGCCATGCCGGCCGGTTCAGCCAGCCAGGGGAAAAAGGGAGTAATAGTCAGTGATAGTACAAAAAGACTGAGGCTTCCAAAGAAGAAAAGCACCATCCACGATAGAAAGCTGTTCTCTTTACGGATCTGCGGGAAAATGGTAACCAGTTTTACTCCGTATACTGCAAACAGACTAAACCCGGCCAGACCATACAGCAGTTCGGCATAAGGGAAATGGATGTAGAATACGCGAAGGCAGATAATGCCCGACAGCACGGCAAGGCTGATAAACTCAATCAGCGGGAAAGGTTTTGTTTTATCCTGCTGAATATATTCAACAGCCTGAATGATAAAAAGCAAGCAAAATACAGCTGCCACACCACCCATAAGCTTGATGCCGTAGCCGTTCTGGGCCATAGCTGCAAACGCGCCGGTCATAAGCAGAAGAATCAGTAGATAGTAAAACGTATTATATCTGTTCATAATTAGTTGGGCAGGTAGAATACATAGTTAAAGTCATGCGTAAAAAAGGTATCCATGGGCTCCCAGCGTACCGCTTCTTCATCCGTCTGCTGCTCGATGGATGCCTGCCAGATGATAAGGGACTGTAAAAAAAGCTCCTGACTTTCGGTCAGCGTTGGAGGCATGGCCGTATAAGCACGGTAAAAATTACCTTCCTCAGCCACACCAAAAACCCGGCTGATGATACCGGAAAACTTCACATCCTCCACGATTTCTCGAAGCACATCATTAGAAATCTCATTCAGTTCACGCCCGCCGATCCTGGACAGCAGCAGGATCAGGTTCTGGCGGATATCGATTTGCCTGTTCACTCCGAAATCGAACTGTGAGAAGTCGACCCGGCTTGCTTTGGTTAGCGCAGAGTCCAGGTATGTAAAGGCATCCGGTGACTGAGACTCCAGGTATACATTTTCTGTCATAAAAATGTAGGCATAGGCTTTTTCATGCTCTGCTTGAAACCGCTCAGCCATCACTACCGCTTCATCCCTATATCCGGCCGTTGCCAGGTTTACGGCTGCGTCTTTCATCTGGTTCATGAAAAAGGTTGTTTCGATATACTCATAGCGGTCCCTGGAAGCCTGAAAATTGTCCTCATCAAAACGGGCATAATGAATAAGAGCTTCTTCTATGTTTCCCTTATCAAACTCCCTGTTGGCCATCATCAGGCTTAAGAGGTTCAGGTCGAATGATTGTCCGGCCGGATGCACTTCAATAACAGATAGAACGCGCGCCAGAACCTCGTCAGATAGCGGGTAGTTGTTATCGAATTTTACATAGTTCATGTTCGGTTTCTTCTCGAACGCTTTGGCAAGCCACAGATGAATCATGTTAAGCTCTTCCGGGGTTCTGTAAAACTCTTCCATCAGGTCATTTTGATGAATATAATTGAAGAACAGGTCTGAGTGGTAGGTTCTGCTGAACCATCCCTCCATGTAATCCGGATAGATGAACAGGTCACGTCTTTTGATCTGTATACTGCGCACACCCTCTCCGAAGTAGGGAATGGTAATTGGAATTTCCTCATCCAGGAACGTTTCATCAACCCGCCGGAAATGCTCAACAGCTTCATCCAACATGGCGGTCAATTCGTCCTGTCGCGGGGTCAACCCTCTGTCGAAGGCGTATTTATGGTCAAACATGGCCTGCCGTTTCTTGTTGATGGCCAAGGTATAGTTTCGTTCGTTTTCGTCAGGAATAGCCTGAATCATGGATTCATACCTGTCGGCAAGGGAATCAAACAGGGATCGGTCGGCCAGAGTCAGATTTGGAAAGAAATAACCGCCAAATGCACGGAAGATATCTTTCTGAATGTTCACGCGATAGAATGCACTCATATATCCGGCGCGGATCACAGAGTTGCGGTAGATGGTAAGCGGAACATTCGATTCGTAATTCTCGCCCAGCCATGTAACCATGGATGCCGCCTGCCGGTCATGTCCAAACTGGTAGAGAATAGCCAGAATATGGTTATAGTTGTTAAAGAGGCTACCGATGAAATAGTCATCCTGCCCGGAACTTCTGATCTGTTCAAAACTTTCGATCACATGATCTGAGTCGCCTTCAGCCGCATAAAGTGAAGCCAGCGTGTGATAGCCGCCGTTGAAATTGTTAGACACCCGGCCGTTAACTTCATAGCTGCCGCGTGGATAATAGACACGGAACATGGCATCAGCATCCGGGTTTTCGAAAGGAGAAATCAGGTTAAGAATGTCCGTGGTTTTTTCCGGTGTAACGGCGCCAAACGTAAGCCACTGCTGAATGGCATAATTTAGTTCAATCGGGATGGTGGCACTAAATAGGGTTACGTCGCTGTAAAAGGAAACCGCCAGCTTGTATCCTTCATCCACATACTTTTGCAAAATTTCTTCATTCTGCAGATCCGGATTGTAATAGTTGTCGTAGGCCAGCATGGTGGTGAACTGGTTCAGTTCATTCAGAAGAAACGGAAGGTCTGATCCGGTTGCCATCATTTCGTCCATGCGTTCCTGTGTTTGCTGAATGAGCTCCCTTTTCAGATCACTCTTGTCATACTTGTTGAACATCAGGAGCTGCCTGTAGACATCGACGGATAGCGTAAGTGCGGTCCTGGGATTGAACTCTGAAAAGCTGGCCGCTAGAGTTCCGGATTCATATCGCTCACGGATCAGTAAATTATTGGCTTTTATTTCAGAATTCACTTCATTGCTCTGCAGAAGCGTGGCTGAACGTTCCTGTACAGTTTCAACAACGGATTCATTCTGTTTCTGTTCCGCATCTACCCAGTAAAAAATGGATAGCAGAGCCATCACGGTAATGGCAAATCCGGTAGCTATCCGTTTTGCACCGTACTTCATGAACGCGCGCGTAATAGCCACTTTGCGGGCGCTCTGTTTCAGAAACTCACGGATATCCTCAAGCTGATGTTTCGCACTCTCAAGTTCGGCATGCTTATCACCATCAATTTCCGAGTAGCGGCGTATCCAGCTTGGATTGGGCCTGCAATTGGCGTACCAGTTCTCAAAAAAGGTGAGCGGACCAATGGGCAACAGAAAATTGCTGCTTTTCCCACTGTTCTTCCAGCGATCGAGTTGTTTCCTGAAATCCTGGTAGATAGAGTAGAATTCGTATTCACGGTTTGCCCAATCGCGCAGCCTTGTCCAGTTCCGGATCAGGCTCTCGTGAGTGATGTCGAGCACGGCATCGCCTGAGAGTTCACAGGAATCGGGATCATCCGTACAAAACGGTCTTACAAAAGAGTTGCCCTCTTCCCTGAATGACTTAAGAACGTTGCCTGCGATTCCGGTAGTGATGCCGGGAGAATCGATAATGTCAGTAATCTCCTGCAGGCTCATCCGGTTACGAACGGCCCGGCTGTTGTCAATCTTGGTCAGACAGCTGAATGCCGTCGAAATGATCAGTTCAGCTTTGTTTTTTGAAATGGGTTGATCCGGAAATTTTTCCGAATAATAGGCCCAGGCATTTTCATAGAGCAGGTCTGCATGAATTTCAATAACCCTGTTCAGCCCTGTTTCTTTATAGTAACTGCGCTGAAACTCAGGCAACTCTTTGTACCACGACAGAAACGTCTGCTGATCCTCTTCTGGCAGCTCATTGGCCGGCATCCCACCAACCTTGGCGTAATGGATGAGGTCCATCTCCTCGCTTCCTTCATCTGCAGCCCGCCAGATCTGCTTCAGGGCATGCTGGAGAATAGGGAGCTGATCAACGCCCTCGGAAAGATCATACAGCAGGCGCTCCACCAATCGCTGTGAAATCCGGTTCCCGCTTAAATCAGCAGGCTCCAGAATCACCTGTTTGAGGTCTTTGCGCTTCAGGCGGGGAACAAAGAACTGGGAAAATCCGATATAGTCGGGCAGGCCCCGGAATGCAGAACATTGGCCAATGTAGTCGGACCGCATGGTGCAGACCACATATACCGGAATATTCTTTTCCAAAGCAATTTTGGCTGTTTCGAGCAGCAGATTTACGACCACCTGGGAGTCTTGCGATGGGACTTCATTATAGTAGTTTTCAGGATTCGTGAAGAACTCCTCGAACTGATCGGCAATAATGAGCAGGTTGGCAGAAGATCTCTGCATGTTCACCTTTTCCTCTTCGGATGCCTGCTCCCACTCTTCACTGTTTTTATCGACATAGAATTTAGAGCTGGTATACAAGTCGATCAGGGAAGAGTAACCTCGCCGCAGTTCGGTTTCAGCCGTTGCGGGGTTGATGACAAACTTATCGGAAATGGCTTCCGCCATATTTTTAACGGGACT
>Ga0102931_1001738_pt1 | contig 10813 bp, 3 predicted proteins | sample SalPonR1_C_D1_MG_FD_79282 | JGI IMG/M metagenome (GOLD analysis project Ga0102931, IMG submission 79282) | Salt pond soil microbial communities from South San Francisco under conditions of wetland restoration - Salt Pond MetaG R1_C_D1_MG | ecosystem: Environmental > Aquatic > Marine > Intertidal... | reverse complement strand
TTCGGCAAACAGCCATATAGATTGCAGCGGGCATTCCCTCTCCAGAAACATCCCCGATAAAGAAGACAAACTTATCGTCATCCACTTTAAAGAAGTCATAAAAATCGCCACCAACATGTTTGGCTGCAATCATGTGGGCATACACATCGAAGCGCTCATCCTCTTCATAAACAGGAAAATCTTGTTTTAAAATCTTTTGCTGAATTCGTGCGGCCATATCAAGGTCGTAATTTAACGAGCTGAGTTGCTCTTCCATCTCCATAGTATTCTGGATACGGGCAATCTCTTTCAGTGTTTTCTCGATGGTAGTTTCCAGGTCATTAAAGTCTATGGGCTTGGTTACGAAATCGTATGCCCCGCGGTTCATGGCCGTGCGAATATTTTCCATATCGCCATAAGCCGACACCATAATCGCTTTCAGGTCGTTCCGTTGGAGATCCTGAAGTTCGTCGAGCAGCGTCAGGCCGTCCATCTTCGGCATATTGATATCGCTTAAAATCAGGGAAATAGTACTGTTTTCAGAGATTTTATCCAGTGCATCCCGTCCGTTTTCTGCAAATAAGAACTCATATTCTTTAGAACGAACTTTATGTCTGAATTTTTGCATCATCAGCATCTGAAGATCCGGTTCGTCATCAACTACCAGGATTTTATGGCCAGAATTATTCATTTTTTTACTCCGTTTCTTGGTTCAGCATATTATAGATTTCAGATCGCAGCGACTCAAAATCAATAGGTTTTGTAAAAAATTCCTTTGCTCCAGATTCAATTGCTTTGTTGTAGTTTTCATTGTCACCATAAGCCGAAATCATACTCACATTGATTTCAGGATACTCAGATTTGATCTTTTCAAGCAGTTCAATTCCAGTCATTCCCGGCATGTTAATATCAGAAAATACATAAACTACATCCGGAGGATTTGAACTGTTCAAAACCGAAAGAGCTTCTTCACCTGAAAAAGCAAAAATAAGTTCGATCTCCCCCTTGCGAATTTCTTTACGAAATTTCTGCCGAAATAACATTTCAACATCTTTTTCATCATCAACGACTAAGAATTTCATATATATCTTGATTATTTACTTTGGTATGGAATTTTTACGAAAAAGCGTGTGAATGAATCCGGTTCGGTTTCCACGTCCATTTGTCCCCCATGGCCTTTCACAATATCATTTGTGATAGAGAGGCCTAAGCCGGTGCCTTCTTTCCCTTTTTTTGTTGTAAAAAACGGTTGTAAAATTTTGTCTTTCAATTCAGGCGGAATGCCGGGTCCGTTATCTTCAATTTTAATGTTCAGGTAACGGTCGTTATGTTCAGTGCTAACCTTCAGTTCTGGTGTATAAGAATCACTACTTCCAGAACTGTTATCAGTATTTTGAAGCTTTTCGCGCATTGCATCAAATGCATTATTGCAAAGATTCAAAATCACCCTGCTGAAATCTTCTGCAATTAACGGAATTTCTTTTGCATTTTCATCTAAATTGAGGTTAATATCAACATTTATGGGATTTTTACTTGCACGCATTCCATGAAATGAGAGATTAACATATTCCTTAATTAGAGCATTCATATCTGTGGGTTCTACTTTGCCGCTGCCTCCACGAGAATGTTGCAACATCGATTTTACAATACCGTCGGCCCGGGTGCCATGTTCGTGAATTTTTTTAAGGTTCATTTCTACATCATCAAGGATTTCCACGGCTAAATCCATGGCGTCCCCGGGAAGAGGCATATCGCGATATGCCCTTACGGTTTCGAGTTCGTCACGTATTTCTTGCAATAGTTCCACAGACAAATCCGAAAAATTATTCACAAAGTTCAATGGATTTTTGATCTCGTGAGCAATGCCCGCGGTAAGCTGCCCCAATGAAGCTAATTTCTCTTGTTGAACCAGTTGTTCCTGGGCGGCTTTCAAGTCGTTTAGAGCTGATCTGAGTTTTTCATACGACTCGGCGTTCTGCATGGCCACACCCACGTTCGCGGCAATTGTTGTAAGAAGCCGCTGATCGTTTACATTAAATCTGTTTTCCTGCTCCGTACTTTGAACACTAATTACACCTGTGGGCTTGTCTCCTATTGAGATGGGGACCCCGAGATACGATGATGTAGCTTTCCCGATCTGTTTAGCCTGCAGCTGGTCCTGAATCTCCTCAATATCTTTGTTAATCAGAAGAGGTTTATTCGATTTTATAATTTTCTCTGTAAATCCATCTCCAAATTTACGTGGCTCAGATTTGTCACCATATTCAAACGGGAAGTGAATCATATCTGTTTCCCGGTTGTGCAGGGCCACATACACGATATCGGCCTTGAATGTTTCTTTCATCAATTCACCAACGAGATTGATTAGGGCGTCAAATTCAAGCTGAGAGACCAGTGCCTGACTGATTCTATTGACGGTTTGAAGCTCCGTTGCACGCTGTTCAGTTTCAGCGAGCAGTCGTGCAGTTTCATTAAAAAGCCTGGCGTTTTCAATCGCTACGCTCATACTGTTTGTGAGTGTGGTTATCAGTTGGAGATCACTTTCAGTAAAGGCGTGTTCTTCTTCTACATTTTGCAGGCTGACTGAGCCCACAACGGTTTCTCCTACAATCATCGGAACAAAAAGTGCTGATTTTGGCGCCAGACCTTTTGTGGCCGGTGCTTCACCATGTTTTGCAGCCCAACCTGCGAAATCTTCATTGATGAGTAAATGCTCTTTATTATCGATCAAAATTTTATTGGCAAAAATAAATGGTTGCGGATCAACAGTAATCTCTTCTCCATTTTCTACTGCATATTGCCAATATTCGAGACCGGTATCGTGATCGAACGTCCGAATAATCATTGTTTGCGTATCCAGAACGTCGCAAATCTTTTCTCCCACCAGTTTGTAGATAGCCCCCATATCCATTTCGCGTACGAGTCCATCTTGCACACTGTTAATTACGGCCAACTCAGCATTTCGCTGTTCTGTTTCAGCAAGGAGCCGTGTGGTTTCGTTGAAAAGGCGTGCATTCTCTATCGCCACACTCATACTGTTGATGAGAGTTCCGAGAAGGCGAATATCTGAATTACTAAAGGCTCGCTCCTTATCCAGGTTTTGCAGTGTTACATAACCCCGAACTTTATCGCCAATTTTCATCGGTACAAACAGTGCCGATTTTGGCATCTCTGTACCGGGTAATGCTTCTGGCTCTTTTTCCAGGATGGCTGCTACATCAGTAAGCAGATTTTCATTAAAAATCAGCATCTTTTTCTTACTGATCAGTAATTTTCGAACCTTATCGAGGGGCTTGGGATCATGATACATTCGTTTTCCATCCTCAAAGGAGTATTGAAAGAGCTCCATCTCTCTTTTACTATCAAACGTACTGATTCCAACAACCTGTGCGTCAAACAGATCCCGAATACGATCACCTACCAGATCATAGATACCTTGCATATCCATCTCCGCTACAAGCCCTTGCTGGACACTGTTAATCACAGCCAATTCGGCATTTCTTTGTTCGGTTTCATTAAAGAGGCGTGCATTTTCGAGTGCTACACTCATACTGTTAGCAAGTGTACTGAGCAATCGCACATCAGATTCGGGGAAAGCTTGTTCATGATCTAAATTCTGAAGGCTGACATAGCCACGGACTGAATCACCAATAACAAGGGGTACGAATAAAACAGATTTCGGAAGCTCTGTTCCGGGAACGGCTACGGGTTTAATTCCAAGTATTTCACCAGCGCGTTCTGGGAAATTTTCATTGATTAAAATCACATTTTTTGTTTCAATGAGCCTCTTTCTGAAATTATCCAGAGGTCTTGGGTCCGGATGGATACGTTCACCATCTTCATAGTTATATTGGAAATGTTCTTTTTTGGAATCATGATCGAACGTAGAGATCATGGCAACTTGTGCATCAAACAGATCTCTAATACGGTCTCCAACAAGATCATAAATTCCCTGTAGATCCATCTCAGCTACCAGCCCCTGCTGAACACTGTTGATGACCGCTAATTCTGCATTTCGTTGTTCAGTTTCATTGAACAGACGTGCATTTTCAAGAGCTACGCTCATACTATTTGCAAGGGTGCTAAGCAGGCGAACATCCGAATCACTAAAAGCAAATTCTATATCAACATTTTGGAGGCTAACATATCCGCGAACAGAATCACCGATGATCAAGGGAACAAATAATGCCGATTTTGGCAATCGGGTACCCGGGACAGCTTCTGGTTTAAACCCTAAAATTTCCTCTGCTTTTTCAGGAAAGCTTTCGTTGATAATAATGAGCTCTTTTGTGTCGATAAGCTGCTTCCGAAAATTGTCAATAGGTCTTGGTTCCGGATAAAACCGTTCACCATTCTCAAAATTATATTGAAAATGCTCTTCAGATTTTTCGTGATCAAACGTACATATTGTGACACTTTGAGCATCAAACAAATTTCTTATTCGATCTCCAACAAGGTCGTAAATACTCTGCAGATCCATTTCGGCTACCAATCCCTCCTGAACGCTATTAATCACAGCCAGTTCTGCATTTCGTTGTTCAGTTTCATTGAACAGACGGGCATTTTCCAGGGCTACACTCATACTGTTGGAAAGTGTGCTGAGCAGGCGTACGTCGGAATCTGAAAATGCATTTTCATGATCTAAATTCTGAAGGCTGACACACCCCCGTATTTCGTCCCCAACGATTAATGGTACAAATACCAATGATTTTGGAAGTCGTGTGCCGGGTACCGTGTTTTTCCCCTCTCCCGTAATTTTGAAGATTGTTTCATCTGCATCTTCATTGACAAGTAAAAGTTTTTTGTTGTCGATCAACCACTTTCTAATTTTATCCAGAGGTCTCGGTTCCGGATATAAACGTTCTCCATCTTCATACAAATATTGGAAATATTCTGTTGAGGATTCAAGATCAAAGGTATAAATACCTGTGACCTGTGCATCAAAAAGATTTTGTAATCGATCCCCGACAAGGTCATAGATTCCCTGCATATCCATCTCGGCAACCAGGCCCTCTTGCACACTATTGATAACAGCTAGTTCTGCATTTCTCTGTTCAGTTTCGTTGAACAGGCGGGCATTTTCCAGCGCCATACTGATACTGTTTGCCATCGTACTGAGCAGGCGTACATCTGTATCACTAAATGCATGTTCGCGATCAAGATTTTGTAATGTGATATACCCGAACACGTTCTCTCCGGATGCCATGGGTACGTAAAGAGCAGATTTTGTGGCCTTTGTGCCTTCGGCTACAGTGGGTTCTTCTCCTGTAATTTCCCGCCAGGCATCATCGGCATCTTCATTAATAAGGATCAACTCCCCGGTTTCAATTAAACGCCTGCGAAGGTTGTCGATCGGGCGTACAGGTATGTCGTGGAGTTGGTCATCCTCATAGAGATAGTGAAAGTGCTCTGTGTTTTGGTCGTAATCGAATGTGCAAATACCAACAACCTGGGCATCAAAGAGATTACGGACTTTTTCGCCCAGAAGATCATAGATCTCCTGCATCTCTTTTTTGGCAAGAATGCCTTTTTGAACACTATTTACAACAGCGATTTCGGCTTCGCGTTGTTCCAGTTTTTGTGATAATTCCGACTTTCCTGCCATACGCTTTACATCTTATGAATTGTTGAGAGTAACTGCCATGATGGTCCCATCTTTTTTTGTGAGAATATCAAGAGCGCCTCCGTGAGCTTTGATAATATCGTTGGTGATCGACAATCCCAAACCAGTTCCTTCGGTACCTTTTTTGGTCGTAAAAAAGGGTTGAAGAACCTTGTCTTTCATCTCTACCGGAATACCCGGTCCGTTATCTTCAATCTCGATGGTGATGGTTGAACCTTTGTGTCGAGTTCGAACGGTTAATTTCGGCTCATATTTTTGAGGAGTATTATCTGATAACTGTCGGGATGACAGCTTCTCTCTCATCGCATCGAAGGCATTGTTGCAAAGGTTTAATAGTACTCGGGAGAAATCCTCAGTAATGAGTGGCAGTGTTTTAATCTCGTCATCCAGCTCCAGGTTTATATCTACATTAATGGGGTCCTTCCCGGCCCGCATTCCATGAAAAGCCAGGTTTACATACTCTTTTATTAGTGCATTCAGATCCGTCTTTTCTTTAATACCGCTTCCTCCGCGAGAATGCAATAACATTGATTTAACAATGCTATCGGCGCGTGAACCGTGTTCGTAGATTTTTTTGAGATTGGATTCTATGTCGCCCAAGATAGCTATCAGCTGATGACTGTCAGCTGTTAGTTTCTCATTCACTTCATCCCTTGCTTCTTCTACCAATTCAATACTCAAATCCGAAAAGTTATTTACAAAATTCAACGGGTTTTTGATTTCATGAGCGATCCCCGCTGTAAGCTGACCCAGAGACGCCAACTTCTCTTGTTGAACAAGCTGATTCTGAGTAGTTTTCAGTTCACTTAATGTTGCGTTGAGCTGGCGGTAAGCCGATGCATTGTCCAGTGCAATAGCTGCATAGGTTGCAAGGTTCCGAAGTAGGTTGATGTGATATTCGGTATATGCGTTTTTCTTGAAGCTCTGAGTAGTTATCACACCAATTACATTTCCTTGTTGTATCAAAGGCAGATAGATAACCGAATCGGAGAACTCTCCCTCAACAGGTTGTTTATATTCTTCAACATATTTGGTGTACTCATTTGCAAAATCGCCAATAATAATCTCTTTCTTGTTTTTAAAACACCAAACAGCAATTCTTGATTCTTCATCCAGATTGTAAGAATAGGGTGGAAGCATCTCTCCTTTTTCTTTTGTAGCCGGAAATTCGAGTCGTTTATTGTGACCATTGTAGATGCCAACTCCAAAAATTGCAGCATCCATCAAAGCGTTTACATTTTCATATACCGTTTCAATAATTTTATCAACCGAAAGGGTAGATGTAATGGTTTGCCCGATTTTACTAAGCTGTTCCGTGTCGGATCGTCTCTTGTTTTCGGCTTCGGCTCTGAGTTCGGCTTCACGCAGTGCGGCACGTTCCTGTTCCTTTATACTGAGTCGTTTACGCTGAAACCGATCGACCCCAAAAACCGAAAGCCCGAGCATTCCCGCAAACAGTAAGTAGGCCCACCAGGTTTGATACCAGGGTGGAAGAATAGAGAGACCGATGGACGCACCTTGCTCGTTCCATACTCCATCTGAATTGGCTGCTTTTACTTTGAACGTGTAATCGCCCGGAGATAGATTGGTATAGGTTGCCGAACGGTCGGTATTTGCGTCCACCCAATCCTGATCGTATCCCTGCAACTGATACTGATATTGGTTCCTGTTTGAATTCGAATAATGCAGTGCTGCATAATCAATGGTAATTTCATTCTGATTGTGTCTAAGCGTAATTCTTTCCGTCTTGGAAAGAGCATCTTGCAGGGGAGAATTGGGTCCAATTTCCAGGGACTTATTGAAGATCTTAAAATCGGCGATTGCAACCTGGGGTGGATTCTCGTTGATTTTAAGTTGACCGGGAACAAAAGCAGTAACTCCTTTTGAACTGCCGAAATAAAGAGCTCCGCTTTTACTTTTGAAGTAGGCATTTTGATTGTATTCAAGCGCAATCAAGCCGTCATCTAAACCATAGTTTCGAATAGCGAAGGTTTCAGGATCAAAATTGGTAATACCGCCATTTGAGCTCATCCAAAGAGTGCCGTTTTCATCCGTTAGTAAGCCATAAATATGATTGTCAGCCAAACCATCTTCTTTTGTAAAATGTGTGGCGGTATTTGTTTTGGTATCGAATCGGTTCAAGCCGGAGCTCTGAGTTGCGATCCATAAAATTGTTGGATCAGAATTTTGGGGAACCACACCAAAAATAACATCATCACTTATTGATGTTGTATCTGAAGGATTATAGGAAAAAATTTCGGAGCTTTTCGTCATTATATCGTATCGAACCAGGCCATCAGCAGTACCGAGCCATATGAGTTGGTTTTCGACGTCTTCATAGATTTCAAGCACAATCGGCTCAAATTCCCATCCCTCAGGGGCTACGTTGATCTTTGTAAATGTTCCCGTTTCAGTATCAAATAGGTCAAGGCCGCCAACATTTGCAAGCCACAATTTATTGGCGTCGCTAAGGGTTGGTTGCATATCAAATATATTATTATTTCGCCCTTCATCCTGCTGAAACCGGGTAACAGTACCCGTTTCACGATCCAAACGGCTTAAACCTACATTTCCTGCCACCCAAAAGCCGCCGTTCTCGTCTTCAGCAAATCTCCAATAAAGGCCGGGCAGAAGTGTATTCGCATTATCGGGATCAAATTGATGGTACTTTACGATTCTTCTCTCAGGATTATACTGGGTAAGGTAACGAGTTGATGGCCCGGCATCTGTTCCAATCCAAAGAGTTTCGTTTTGATCTTCATAAATACCCCAAACAATTCCGGGAGCCAGGCTTTCAGAGTCCTCAGGGTCATGTCTCAGATGTGAAAAGTTTACAGCACCCGGATTAAAAGTACTGACTCCTTCCGCGGTATAACCAACCCAGATTGTACCCGATCGATCTGCATATATAGATTGTGAGTAATCTTCAGCCAGGCTATTGGGATCTCTGGGATCGTGCCGATACGTTGTGAACTCCTCAGTTCGCACATCAAAACGGGCAACCCCAGTTCCCGGCCCGGTAACCCAAAATACACCCTCCAAATTAGGATCGGGGACAACTTCATGAATTAAGTTTAGGGGGTTCACATTATCTGCGTCGTTGGGTTCAATCAGAAAGCGTTCATACTCTCCTGTATTGCTGTCGAAACGAAGCAGTCCATTACCTGTAGAAACCCAATGTATGCCGGGCTCATCCGGAGAATGGTGCATACCCAATACATTACTTGGTTCCCCGTATCTTTCCGGGGCATCCGGATCGAAAAGGAAGCGAGTGATTTCATCGGTCTCGGGGTTGATTCGGTTTAAACCGTTTACACTTCCGATCCAAATATTTCCTTCAGGGTCTTCATCAATGAAAAATAGATTATTGCTTGTGATAGTTGATGAATCCTCATGAACATGGCGGAAATGCTGAAAATGTCCGTCATTATCTGCTTGCATTCGGTTCAGGCCATCATTTTCTGTGGTAACCCATAAATCACCAGAGCTATCTTCATAAACAAATCGGGTCCAATTGCTTGAGATAGTTGTCGAATCATCCGGGTTGTGCATATAATGTTTGAAAGTACCTGTAGCCCTGTCCATCCGGTTCAAACCGCTTGAATTTGTTGCCACCCATAAATCACCGTTCTCGGCTTCATCTACCTGCCAAACCCATCCCTCTGAGAGAGATGTTGAATCAAAGGCTGTATATTCATAGACTTTAAATTCATAGCCGTCATACCTGTGGAGGCCGCTTTGGGTGCTGATCCAGATATATCCCTGGTTGTCTTGTGTAATGAAATTCGCACTTCCCTGGGCAAGACCATCACCCACTTTCAGATGTTCAAATCGAAGGGTAGGAGCTTCTGTGGAAAGCAAGGATGTTGGTGCATTTTCACTTTGCGCAGTAAGGATATCCGGACCTACTACAAGTGTAAAGAATAGAACAACAGACAAAAGTCCTGATACTCGCGATATCTTCACATTTTGAGACCTTTCGATATATGGATCAAATAATATTTTTTTTGATTTATGGCTCATAGATCACCCAGTGTAAGAGATATGGATATTAAACCTGGTTCCGGCATTTTCATCTGAATATACTTCTAAATTTCCGCCATGTGCTTTAATTATATCATTCGTAATGGAAAGTCCCAGCCCGGTGCCAGCGGTTCCTTTCTTCGTTGTGAAAAAAGGCTGCAGGATTTTGTCTTTGATATCATCCGGAATACCCGGCCCGTTGTCCTGGATTTCGATGGTTACGGTGTTGACTGATTTATGGGTACGGATGGTGAGTTTTGGGTTGTAATCAGACGAAGTGTCATCTACCTGAACGGCTTCGCCGTCCTTTCCCCCTTCGAAGGGGGAGCTCGCTGATTGCTGAGAGCTGACGGCTGACAGCTTCTCTCTCATCGCATCGAACGCATTATTCGTCAGGTTCAAAATCACCCGGCTGAAGTCTTCAGCAACCAAAGGGATTTCACCAACATCTTTATCCAATTGCAGATCAATATCAACATTTATGGGTTCCTTACTTGCCCGCATTCCATGGAAAGCCAGGTTCACATATTCTTTAATCACAGCATTCAGATCGGTCGATTCCATCTTTCCATCGCCACCGCGAGAGTGTTGCAGCATCGATTTTACAATTCCATCTGCACGTTTTCCATGTTCATATATCTTGTCGAGATTCATTCCAACATCACCGAGCGTATCCATCAAATCCGGATTATCAATGCCATGTTTTGAAAAAATCTCTTTGAGTTCTGTTTGTATCTCTCCGATCAGTTCTATGCTGAGATCAGAAAAGTTTGTGACAAAATTCAGTGGGTTTTTGATCTCGTGGGCAATTCCTGCGGTAAGCTGCCCGAGGCTTGCCAGTTTTTCCTGTTGAACGAGTTGCTCCTGGGCGTCTTTTAAATCATTCAGTGCGGAGCGCATTTTTTGGTAAGCCTCAGCATTTTGCATAGCCACACTTACGTTTGCTGCAATCGTGTTTAACAGTCTAAGGTCGTTTTCATTAAACCGATTTTCCTCTTCAGTACTTTGAACGCTGATTACACCAATGGGTTCTTTCCCAATCAGAACGGGAACTCCAAGAAAGGAGGATGTAACCCTGCCAATCTGTTTTGCTTTTAACTGAGCACGAATTTCCGCAATATCTTTGTTGATGAGGAGCGGTTCATTATTTGTGATAATCCGTTCCGTGAATCCATTCCCAAATTTGCG
>Ga0102931_1001734_pt1 | contig 10824 bp, 8 predicted proteins | sample SalPonR1_C_D1_MG_FD_79282 | JGI IMG/M metagenome (GOLD analysis project Ga0102931, IMG submission 79282) | Salt pond soil microbial communities from South San Francisco under conditions of wetland restoration - Salt Pond MetaG R1_C_D1_MG | ecosystem: Environmental > Aquatic > Marine > Intertidal... | reverse complement strand
TCCACGCCGGCGCCCGTCCCGACCCCGCCACCGGCGCCCGCCAGACGCCGATCCACCAGAACACCGGCTACGTCTTCCGCGACGCCGACCACGCCGCCGCCCTCTTCAACCTGCAGGAGGTCGGCTTCATCTACTCCCGCCTGACCAATCCCACGGTCTCGGTCCTGCAGGAGCGCATCGCGACGCTCGAAGGCGGCGCCGGCGCGGTCTGCACCTCGTCGGGACACGCCGCGCAGATCCTCGCGCTGTTCCCGCTGATGAGCCCCGGCGACAACATCGTCGCCTCGACCCGCCTCTACGGCGGCACCATCACCCAGTTCTCGCAGACCATCAGACGCTTCGGCTGGGAGGCGAAGTTCGTCGACACCGACAAGCCCGGCGAAGTCTCCCGCGCCGTGACCAAGCGCACCAAGGCGATCTTCTGCGAAAGCGTCGCCAATCCGGGCGGCTACGTCACCGATCTGCCGAAGATGGCCGCCATCGCCGACAAGAAGGGCATCCCCCTCATCGTCGACAACACCACCGGCACCCCCTACCTCTGCAATCCCATCGCCCACGGCGCGACGCTGGTGGTGCACTCGACCACCAAGTACCTCTCCGGCCAGGGCAACGCCGTCGGCGGCGCCATCGTCGACTCCGGCAGGTTCGACTGGACCGCCGCCGGCAAGTTCCCCTCGCTCGCGGATCCCGAGCCGGCCTATCACGGCCTGCGCTTCCACGAGACCTTCGGCCCGCTCGCCTTCACCTTCCACGGCATCGCCATCGGCCTGCGCGACCTCGGCATGACCATGGCGCCGATGAACGCGTTCCTGACGCTGATGGGCATCGAGACGCTCTCGCTGCGCATGGCCAGGCACTGCGAGAACGCCCTCAAGGTCGCCCAGTGGCTCGAGAACGACCCCCGCGTCGAATACGTCACCTATGCCGGCCTCAAGAGCTCGCCCTACTACCGGCGCGCGAAGAAGCTCTATCCGAAGGGCGTGTCCAGCCTCTTCACCTTCGGCGTGAAGGGCGGCTACGACGCCTGCGTCAAGCTGGTCGACGCGGTCGAGATCTTCAGCCACGTCGCCAATCTCGGCGACACCCGCTCGCTGATCATCCACTCCGCCTCCACCACTCACCGCCAGCTCACGCCGGAACAGCAGAGCTCGGCCGGCGCCGGGCCCGAAGTGGTGCGACTCTCCATCGGGCTGGAGGATCCGGACGACCTGATCGCGGATCTCGACCAGGCGCTCGCCAAGGCGACGGCCTGACGCCGATGCGGACGGGCGCCGCGCCTCTCGCGGTTCTCGCCGCGCTCCTGCTCACGGTCTCCGCGGCCCCCGCGGCGGAGACCGTCCCGCTGCCGCGCGCCAATCCGCTCGGCCAGGCCGACGCCGCCACGCCGGGCGAGACGGCCGCCGCCGAGACGCCGGACGCCGCAGCGGCGCCGGGCCGCATCGTCCCGCGCTCCAACCCCCGCCGCCCGGCCGTGATGCCCGCCACGCTCGCGCCGGCAGCCACGCCCCGATCCGACGCCGACGCACCGCCCGCCCTCGCCGCGGAGGACGCCGCCACCCGCCCCGGCGCCTCCCCCTCCCGAACCGAGAGCCCGCGGAAGACGCCGCCCGATCCGGCGCCGCTCGGCGTCCCTCCCGGGCAGGACGCCGCCGCAGAAGGGCTCACGGCGACCGTCGTCTCGACCGAGGGGCCGCCATCCGAACCGGCCCCCCGCTCGCCATCTCCCGCCCCAGACGGTCCCCCCGAAGCGCAGCCCGCTCGGCATCACGCGTCCATGCCGGGCGACGCCGCCGCGCTCCGTTTCGCCGCTCCGCGACCGGGTCTGGCGGTCCCGCGTCCCAATCCGCGCCGTCCGTCGGCGCCGCCGGATCCGCCCGCCGCGACGGGCGCGGCCGGCGTGACATCGACGCAGGCGTTTCCGCCCGCCGACGGGCCGTCCCCGGCGAAGACGGCGACCTACGCCTTCGTCCCGCCCGCCCCGGGTCTCGCTACGCCTCGGCCCAATCCCCGGCGCCTCGACGCGTCGGAAACGGCTTCGGCGCGGTGGGCCGCCGCAAGCCGGACATCGATCGGCGCCGCGCCGCGACGGACTCCGCCTGCCGGGGAGCCGGCCGAAACGCGTCCCGATCCCGACGCGCCGACCCGCCTCGCGGCCCTGACGACGCTCGACCCACGCCCGCGGCCGAAGGCGCCGCCAAGGGCCGAGGGTCCGTTTCCGGCGCCTCCCGGCGATGGGGGCCCGTCGGAGGAGGCCAGGCTTCTGCTTCTCGGCGTCCATCAGGGGCCCGACGGACGGCGGGCCCTGATCCGCCTCGCCGACGGCGCCGTCCGTCGAGTCGCGCCGGGCGGCACGATCGGACGCTGGCGCGTCGCCGACATCGGCCCCGACAGCGTCCGTCTCGCGACCGCGGACCGCTTCCGAACGCTGCGGCTGCCCTAGGTGTCGGCCCGCTCGGCCCGCCAGGCGGCCCAGGCCTCCGGCGTATCGAGGTCGAGCCGCGCGGCCCGGCCCGGCGTGGCGACGTCGACAAGAAACGCCTCGTTCGCCCTCAGGATCTCCCGAGCGCCTTCGTCGCCCGCCAGCCGACCGAGGCTCTCGAAGAAGCGCCGGCCGAACAGCACGGGATGACCCGGCCGCCCCTCCTCGTCGGTCGCGCGCGCGATGGCGCGCCCCTCGCCCGGCTCGAAGGCGCCGAGCAAGCGGTCGACATGCTCTGCGCCGATCTCCGGCATGTCGCCGAGCGCCAGCATCACCGCGTCAGCGTCGGGCCGGACCGCCGCGAGGCCTGCGCGGATCGAGGCGGCCATGCCCTCCGCCGCATGAAGGTTCTCCACCACCCGCACGCCGAGCCCGCGGAGCGCCGCGGCCCGCCCGGCATCGTCCGGCCTCAGCACCGCGACCACCTCGTCGACGCCGCTCTCGAGCAGAGCGCGCGCGGCCCGGCGCAGCGCCGGCTCGCCGCCCACGTCCTCCAGCAGCTTGTCGCGTCCCTGCATCCGCCGCGAAGCGCCCGCGGCCAGCAGCAGCGCCGAGACCACCGGCCGCTGCGGCGCGGAGGCGCCGCCGCCCCGCGGCTGCGGCCGGGAGGGGATCTCCTTCAGCAGCCCGCCGACGCCCATGCCCGCGATGTCCTCCGACGTGACGGGGAGGCCGCAGGCCACCCGCTCCAGCACCCAGTCGACGCCATGCTCCACCGGCGAGCGGGCGGACCCCGGCATGCCGATCACCGGACGCCCGCCGAGATCGCCGAGAAACATCAGGTTGCCGGGATCCACCGGCATGCCGAAGCGGCGGAGAACGCCGCCCGCCGCCTCCACCGCCGCGGGGCCGACGTCGCGCCGGTCCGACGGGGCCGAGCCGCCGAGCATCAGCACCAGATCGCCCTTCGCGGCGGTCAGCGCGGCCGCCACGGCCTCCGTCTCGTGCGCCACCCGCGCCTCGCCCGCCACCGCGACGCCGAGCGCGGCGCAGCGCGCCGTCAGCGCCTCCGCCCCCTTGTCGAGCAGCTTCGGCTTCATCCCCGGCGTCGTCGTCAGCACGAGCCCGGCCGAGCGCAGCCTTACCGGATGCACCCGCAGCGCCTCGCCGGCGCGCAGCAGCGCCGCGGCCGCGGCCACCGCCGCGCGCGGCGCTGCGTAGGGGATGATCTTCACCGTCGCGAGCATCTGGCGCGCGTGCACGCGGGCATAGTCGTCCAGCGTCGCCAGCGTCACCGCCTCGTCGATCGCGTTGACCGCGTCGACCATCGCCCGGTCGACCCGCAGCACCCCACCGCAGAGCGCGTAGACGTTGAGCCGCCCCGTGAAGGGGGCGGCGAGGCTGAGGCCGCGTGCCGAGGGATCCGGCGCCGCGGCCCGGCCCAGCGCCGCGGCCGCCGCGTCCTCGGTCATGTCCTCGGGCCCGAGGCGGGCCGTCGTGACCGACTCGAAGCCCGCCTCGCGCAACGCCGCGACGTCCGCCGCCGACAGCACCGCCCCTTTCCTGAAGCGCGTGCCGCCGGCCTTGAGGGAATGGGCGAGGACGCCGCCTTCGGCCTCCGTCAGAGGGGTGGGGCCGAACCTCACCCGCCCTGCCTCAGGCCGCCGCTTCGGCGGGAACCGATCCCGGTCGCGTCTCGGGCCGACGCAGCCGCTCGGTGATCTCGGCGAGGATCGCGACGGCGATCTCCGCCGGCGTGGCCGCGCCGATGTCGGCCCCGACGGGGGCGTGGATGCGGGCCAGCGTCTCGGAAGCGAAATCGCCCTCCAGCCGCGCCACGCGCTTGGCGTGGGTCTTCTTCGAGCCGAGGCAGCCGAGATAGAACGCGTCCGAGGCCAGCGCCCGCCGGATCGCCGGATCGTCCAGCTTCGGATCGTGGGTCAGGGTCACGACGGCGGTGCGGGCGTCGAGGCCGAGCGCGTCCAGCGCCTCGTCCGGCCAGTCGTGCAGGATGCGTTCGCCCGGGAAGCGATGCTCGGCGCCGAAGGCGTCGCGCGGGTCCACCAGCGCGGCGTCGTAGCCGGCGATCCGCGCCATCGGCATCAGCGCCTGCGCGATGTGCACGGCGCCGACGACGATCATGCGGAGCGGCGGGTTGTGGACGCCGAGGAACCAGTCGTCCTCGAAGCCCGAGCGGTCCGTGTGGCGGCGCCGGGCGGCGGCGGCGCCGAGCTCTCCCGTCGCGCCCTCCTCGATCAGCCGACGCTCCCAGGTCGCCACGTTCACCGCGTAGACCGCGGCCCGCCGCGCCGCCCGCGCCTCGGCGAGGCGGCGGACCAGCGCCGCCTCCGGCCCCTCGCCGACGTCGATCGGCTCGACCAGCACGCGGATCGTGCCGCCGCAGGCGAGCCCTACGGCGAAGGCGTCCTCGTCGCTCACGCCGTATTCGAGTATCCGGCAGGCGCCGTCCTCCAGCGCCTCCAGCGCCTCGGCCACCACCGCGCCCTCCACGCAGCCGCCGGAGACCGAGCCCATGATCTCCGCCTCCTCGGAGATCGCGAGTTGCGAGCCCACCGGCCGCGGAGCGGAGCCCCAGGTCTCGACCACCGTGGCGAGGGCGGCGCGCCGCCCCTCCGCGATCCAGGCGAGGGCGGTTTCGGGAATGCGGTCATGGGCGGCGACGGTCATGGCGGTCCTCCCTTCGGGCGAGTCGCCCGCAAGGGCAACATAGGGTCGGGGCCCCCGCCGCCGCCACCCTTCGCCGCGAGGCCGCCGCATTCGGCCGCGAGGATCGGCCGCGATGCATTCCGCCGTCCTCGCCGCCTTCGCCCTCCTGCTCGCCGCCGCTGCCGCCCTCGCGGCCGAACCATGGCGCACCCTGAGCTGGGGCATGACGCCGGAGGCGCTCGACGTCGCCGTGCCGGGGCTCGAGACGCTGGAGCCGCCCTGGCGCTACGGCGGCGGCCTCTCGGCGCCCCGCGCGCTGCGGCGGACGGAGATCGCGGGGCTCGAAGTTCGGGCTTTGTTCCAGACCGGACCGGACGGGGGCCTCGCGCAGATCCTGTTCGAGCGTCGCCGCCCCGTCCTCGACGCCGGCGACGGGCGGCGCGCGCTCGCCGCCCTGCGCGAGCGGCACGGCCCGGAGACGCGGTTCTGCCTCGACCTCGCCCGCCCGCGCGGCCCGGTCGCGGCGCATGCGCTCTGGCGCGGAACCGAGCGGACGCTGCATCTCACCTGGCTCGACTTCGGGACCGGCGCGGGCCTCGACCAGATCGCCGAGGCCGAGATCCGCCGCCGTCTGCGCGAAGGCGACGTCGCCGGGGCGCTGGAGCGGCGCCGGGAGGCGCCTCCCCCGGGCGCGACCCGCCGCAGCCTCCCGCGACGCCTGCTGATCCGCATCACCGATCCCGCGCGGCCCGCCGGCGGAGACTGCCCGCCCCGTCCGGAACCGCGCCCGCCCGCGCCGCAATGAACGCCGCGCCGCCGCGCGCGGCCTCATCCGTCGGACGGCGCGGGGATCGAGAACGTGACCGAATCGACCCCGGCGTTGCCGTCGGCCACCGCATGGGCCGAGACGAGCACCTCGTAGAGGCCCGGCGCCGCCGTCTCGATCTCTCCTGCGAAACGGCTGGCCTCCCCGGCGTAGTCGAGCCGCACGGTCCCCGCCGGTTCGCCGTCACGGATCACGTGAGCGAGGACGCGGTAGTCGTCCGAGTCCCACGGCACGCCCTCCGGCGCCAGCGGACAGCCGCACATCATCGTCACGTTGGCCTCGATGCGCGTCGTCGCCTGCGGGCCCGCCATCTTGGTCGCCGCCGCGGGGGCGAGCACGTCGACCGCCATCCCCGGCATCTCCAGCAACCAGCCGTCGCCCCCGGCGAGGCCGACGCCGGGCAGCACCCAGCGGGTCGCGCTCACGGTCTCGGCCGACTGGCGCTGCGCCAGCGGCCCCGTCGCCGTCGCCTCGAGCCGGGTCGGCCGGTCGATGTCGATCTCCGTCGCGAACACCGCCGCGCCTTCGGTCGAGAGGCGCGCGCCTCGCGGCTGCGGCCCCATGATGCGCTCGGTGTCGCCGGTGCCGCCGACGGTCCGGCCCGTCGCCAGCAGACGCCCGGTCGCGGCCTCGCGCAGCGTGACCTGCACGCCGCCCATGCTGGAGCCGACGAACTTCGCGCCGTGGCTGATCACCCGGACCTCGAGCGGCGTCGCCTCGGCGAACGCCGCGGCCGGCGCCGCGAGGAACGCGGCCGCGGCGGCGAAGAGTGTCGTGGTGCGTCCCATTCAGACCTCCCGATACGATGGACGTCGATGAAACGTCCCGTCGAAGGCCGGGTTCCGCGCCGGGGGCTCAGGCCCTGCGCCGCGGATCGATCGAGGCCGGCGGCGCCGCCGGCGCCGTCCGCCCCGGCGGCGCCGCCTCGGGCTCCGGCGCCGTCATCGCACGCATCAGCCGCGCCTTCTCGCCCGGATCGTCGGGCCGGGTCAGCGCGTCCGCAAGGTCCTGAAGGCTCTCGACGTTGTGCGCCGCGCGGAAGCTGTCGACATGCGGCAGCAGCGCCCGCACACCCTGCGCGCGCGGCGCGAAGCCGTCCCAGCGCAGGAGCGGGTTCAGCCAGATCAGCTTGCGGCTGGAGAGGTGCAGCCGCTCCGCCTCCCGCGCGAGCCGGTCCGGATCGTCCCGGTCCAGCCCGTCGGTGATCAACAGCACCACCGCGCCCTGCCCCAGCACCCGGCGCGACCAGTCGCGGTTGAAGGCGTGAAGGCACTCGCCGATGCGCGTGCCGCCCTCCCAGTCCTTCGCCTCCCGCCCGCAGGCGGCGAGCGCGGCGTCCGCGTCGCGGCGCATCAGGTGGCGCGTGACGTTGGTCAGCCGCGTGCCGAAGGTGAAGGCGTGGACCTTGGCCCAGCCTGCGCCCTTCTCGTTGGCCGCGGCATGCAGGAAGTGCAGCAGCATCCGGCTGTAGCCGCTCATCGAGCCCGAGATGTCGCAGAGCGCGACGAGATTGGGCCAGCGCACCGCGCGCGCCTTGGTCTTGAACTCGCGCAGATCGCCCCCGTGCTTCATGGCCGAGCGCATGGTGGCCCGCCAGTCCGGCCGGCGGCCCGAGGGGTCCGGCCGCGTGCGGCGCGAGGCGATCGGCTTCACCGGCAGCTCCAGCCGCGCGATGGCGCGCTTCGCCAGCGCCGCCTCCGCCGCCGTCATCTGCTCGAAATCGAGCTGCTTCAGCGTCTCGTCGGCCGAGACGGTGAGCGTCGCGTCGATCTCGATCTCCTCGGTCTCGCTCTCCGCGCGCTGCGGCTCCTCCGCCCCGTCCAGCAGCGCCTCCGCCGCGCGCCGTTCGGCGTCCTGCGGGGGCGGCGGCGCCTCCTGGCTGCGCAGCATGGGCGAGAGCAGGCTCATCATCCGCTCGAGGAACTGCGGATCGCGCCAGAACAGCCGGAAGGTCTGCGCGAAGAGCTGGCGATGCTCCGGCCGGCTGACGAAGCAGGCGTGCAGCGTCCAGTAGAAGTCGCGCTTGTCGGTGAAACCCGCCGCCTCCACCGCCCGGATCGCGTCCGTGACCCGGCCGGGGCCGACGGGCAGGCCCGCCTTCCTGAGCGCGCGCGCGAAATGCACGATGTTGGCGGCGAGCTTGCCGTCCTCCGGAATGCCGAGATCGGAGAGCTTGGCCACCTCAGACCGCCTCGAGCGAGGCCTTCGCGTCGTCGAGGATGCGCTTGGCCTCGGAGCCCTGGAGCTTCGCGATGTCGTCCTGGTACTTCAGGATCGCGCCGACCGTGTCGGCGATCACCTGCGGAGAGAGCGCGACGGCGTCGAGCGCCACGAGGCACTTGGCCCAGTCGATCGCCTCGGCGACGCCGGGCTTCTTGAACAGGTCCTCCTCGCGCAGCTGCTGCACGAAGGCGACGACCTCGCGGCTCAGCGCCTCCTGCGCCTCCGGCGCGCGGGCGCGCAGGATCTGCATCTCCCGCTCGAAGTCGGGGTAGTCGACCCAGTGGTAGAGGCAGCGGCGCTTCAGCGCATCGTGCACCTCGCGCGTCCGGTTCGACGTCAGGATCACGATCGGCGGCTCCTCCGCCTTCACCACGCCGAGCTCGGGGATCGTCACCTGGAAATCCGAGAGCGCCTCGAGCAGGAACGCCTCGAAGGGCTCGTCGGTGCGGTCGATCTCGTCGATCAGCAGCACCGGCGCGCCGCCCGGCTGCGGTCGCATCGCCTGCAGCAGCGGCCGCTCGATCAGGAACTCCTTCGAGAACAGCTCCTGCGTCAGCGTCTCCCGGTCCTCCGAGCCGACCGCCTCGGCGGTGCGGATCGCCACCATCTGCGCCGCGAAGTTCCACTCGTAGACCGCCGACGCGCTGTCGAGCCCCTCGTAGCACTGCAGCCGGATCAGCCGGCGCCCCAGCGCCGTCGCGATCGCCTTCGCGATCTCGGTCTTGCCGACGCCCGCCTCGCCCTCGAGGAACAGCGGCCGGCCGAGCGTCATCGCGAGATACGTCACCGTGCCGAGGGCGCGGCCGCAGACGTAGCCGGCTTCGCCGAGAACCTTCTGCACCTCGTCGATGGAACCGGGGATCTTGCTCACGGGCGTCTCCTTCTCTGTCCCCGTCGCAATGGAAGGGCGCCGGCCGCCAAGTCAACCCCGGCGCGGAGGCTCAGAGCAGCACCGTCGCCGCGAGGCCGAGGAAGGCGAAGAAGCCCACCACGTCCGTCACCGTGGTCACGAAGGTCCCGGAGGCGAGCGCCGGGTCCGCCCCCGCCCGGTCGAGCGCGATCGGGATCAGGATGCCCGCGAGCCCGGCCGCGAGCAGGTTGATCACCATCGCCGCGGCCAGCACCGCGCCGAGCCAGGGGTCCCCGAACCAGACCACCGCGACCGCCGAGACGAGGATCGCGAAGACGATGCCGTTGGCGAAGCCCACCAGAGTCTCGCGCGCGATGATGCGCCACATGTTGGCCGGCGTCAGGTCGCGCGTCGCGATCGCGCGCACCGCCACCGCCAGCGTCTGCGTCGCCGCGTTGCCCCCCATGCTCGCCACGATCGGCATCAGAACGGCCAGCGCCACGATCTTGCCGATGGCGTCCTCGAACTGTCCGATCACCATCGAGGCGAGCACGGCCGTGCAGAGGTTGACGGCGAGCCAGGGGAAGCGCCGCCGCGCGATCTCGGCCACCTTGTCCGAGAGGCTCTCGTCGCCGACGCCGGCGAGGCGCTTGAGGTCCTCGTCGGCCTCCTCGTCCAGCGCCTCCATCGCGTCCTCCATCAGGACGACGCCGACGAGACGCCCGGCGGCGTCGACCACGGGGGCCGAGGCCATGTGGTACTGGTTGAAGGCGTAGGCGACGTCGGCCTGCGGCTCCTCCGCCTCCAGCACCTCCATCCGGTCGCGCTTCAGCGCCTCGAGCGAGCGCGCGCGGGGCGAGCCCATGATGCGGCTGAGCGGGACCAGCGCCACCGGCTTCATCGCGGGATCGACCAGCACCACGTCGTGGAACTGGTCGGGCAGGTCCTCCCAGGCGCGCATCCGGTCGATCATGTCGCCGACGGTCCAGAACGGCGGGGCCGTCACGAAGTCCCGCCGCATCAGACGCCCGGCCGAGTATTCGGGGTAGGTCAGCGCCTGCTGCACGGCCGTGCGGTCGACCGGCTCCAGCCCCTCCAGCACCCGGCCCTGCGCCTCGGGGTCGAGATCCTCGACGACATAGGCGACGTCGCCGGGGTCCAGCTCGCCCACCGCCGCCGCCAGATGCGCCGGATCCATGGCGGCGAGCACGTCGTCGCGCACGTCGTCCTCGAGTTCCGAGAGCACCTCCGGATCGAGGTCGGGACCGATCAGGCGCACCGCCTCGGCCCGCGTCGCATGGTCGAGCTGTTCGAGCAGATCCGCGAGATCGGCCGCGTGCAGGTCCCCGACCGACGCCAACACCGCCTCGCGGTCGCCGGCCTCCGCGCCCTCGGCGCAGGCGGCGACGAGGGCGGGGTCGAGGCCCCAGTCCTCCTCGCGCCAGCCCTCGCCGTCCGTCGCAGCCGCGTCCGGCGTCTCGTCCTCGGGCTGCGTCATCGCCGGGCCTCGCGCTTGCGGAAAGGGGCGCTCCGCCACGGGTGATAGCGCCGGGCGCGCGGATTCGATAGGGCGGCGCAGGCCCGGTTGACAGCGCCGCGCGCCGCGGGGCCCCATGCCGGCGGGATGTCGCTTCGGCGGCGGACGGGGCCGGGGAGGTGGATGACGGAGCGCGAGCGCGAGGGCGGCCGGTCTGAGCCCGGGGACGCGGCGGGGACCACGGGATCCATGTTCCCGCTTCGTTCCTCAGCCTCCATCAACCCGCGACGCCACGGAAACGCCCTCATGCGGTCCGCCGCCCGGCGCCCGGATCGCCGCGGACGGCGGCCGACCGATCGGGG
>Ga0102931_1001724_pt1 | contig 10860 bp, 10 predicted proteins | sample SalPonR1_C_D1_MG_FD_79282 | JGI IMG/M metagenome (GOLD analysis project Ga0102931, IMG submission 79282) | Salt pond soil microbial communities from South San Francisco under conditions of wetland restoration - Salt Pond MetaG R1_C_D1_MG | ecosystem: Environmental > Aquatic > Marine > Intertidal... | reverse complement strand
GAATATGGTGAAAAAGTTACGGCTGACGGCAGCAAATATAACCAGTACCTGATGCGACCACTTATAGCCGGTGAACGCGATTTTACTCACGTTATGGTGGGTGCATGGCCGAATGGCGAAGAGCTCTACAAAGAGTACGGTAATTACGTCAATAAATATATTGATGAGCAGGATGAAGATGATCCGCACACCTGCAAGGTCACATTCGCGACCATGGATCACATCGTGGTAGATGATCTGCGGGAAAATGAAAAAATGGATGATCGTTTCCCGGTACAAATGGCGGATTGCAAGCTTAATGATGGAGTCTCTATGGACTACGCTGCGAGTGTTTATAAAGAAGCCTCCAAAATGATTGAAGAGGAAGGAATGGGCGGCTACGGAATTCACCTGCAGGTTCCATACCTTGGCTTTGAGGATATCGAATATGACTTTATGACTACTCTCTGGTGGCAAAGTTTTGAGCACAGGGGAAATATGGCTCAAAATTTTTATAAAGTCGGGGAAGCCTATGAGCAGATGATGAATACTGTTGCAAGCTGTAAAAATCCGCGAGCATACTTTGTTGAATCCGTATTCAGAACCTGGGAATAACCCCTCCTGAAAATGAATCTTCGAAACTGAGCAACAGGCTGCAGGAGCATTCAAAACTGATTTAAATATTTTTATCAATCAAAATCAGCATATATCCTGCAGCCGGTTGCCAGAAGATTCAATTTTATATATCTATTTTCATGGATTCCGGCTGATTTCAGATCGCCCCGTAGGCCATTAACCGATATTCAGGGCGGGTGTAACCGCAAGAACCTGATTTCTGATACAGGTTTTAAGAAGAAAGCATTTTATGTTCTGAGAGATTATCATCTGAATAAGTAGTTCTTTGAGATAATTGGACAATTCAACAAAAGATTGCGACACAGTTATAAATTTTATACCCATTTCTTATATATATTGATTTGAAGCGAATATTTGTACTTGCCGGCAACTTTAAATGCAATGATTAAAAAGCAATGCCAGAAGAGGATCCCAAATCAAAAAAAATTAAAAACACGGGTAAAACTGCATCCGAATATGTAAGCCTTGAAGCAGACTTAATTTCCCGGAGCGTAACCGGCAATCAGAAAGAAACAGAATACGGCAGCTCTGCAGAGAAAAAAACAATTCTGATCCTGTCCGGCGCAGCAGCTCATCTGGATAAAATTGCTGCAAAACTTCAGTCCGGGCTCGGAAGAACAGCCACTATTCTGACAGCTTCAAACCGGGGCAGTGCTGATATACTTCTGAAAGAGGGAAATATAGATCTCATTTTATGTGGCCCCAATCCTGACAATCCGGGATTACCTTTTTATTCAGAAGAGTTTGGAACCGGATCCAATTTCACATACGGATCCTCATTCATCTTGATTAAAAAATCGGATCCCGGTTTGATCAGCTGGATGAATATGCACGGGCGTATCGGTCATATCACCCATGCCATTGATCTACTGAACACAGAAACATCGTGAAACAGACCATTTTTGAAACTCTGTTATCACAAAAATGCTCATATTAATAAAAATTAGTTTTGTTTAAAGAAAAAAAAGGGTTTTCAAAATCCGAAGCAGAAATCAAACGCCTGAATGAAGAGAACGTGCGGCTGCGGCGTGCAGTAGATGAATTAGCGATTCTCAACAATCTCGCATTGTCAATCGGCGGCAGCCTGGACAGTGAAAAGATTATGAGATCGATTATCGGTAAATCGATTCGTTCCATAGAAGCCGAACAGGGTGATATTACACTGGTTGCCGCAGATGAATTTAACCCCTCGCATACACTTGTCAGAAGTATGATCAGTTCGAATAAGAATGAACCACTACACCTGAATCAAAATCTTATCGGCTGGATGCAAATTAACAAAAAGCCGTTACTGATGAATGATCCAAAAAATGATCAGAGATTCCGGAATGTGAAGTGGGATCCCACCATCAGATCAGTTTTGAGTGCACCCTTAATGGCAAAATCCAGGCTGATCGGAATTCTTACAGTCTACAATAAATTGAATGAAAACAACTCCGGGTTTACTGAATCGGATCAGCGATTGCTATCCATTATCGCAGCACAGTCTGCACAGGTAGTTGAGAATGCAAGACTCTACGAAGAGGAGAAAACCCTTCAGTTTGTTCGCAGGGAGCTTGAACTTGCCTCTGATATACAGAAAAAAATGCTGCCATCAGCAGCACCCGAAATAGAGGGCTACAGGTTATCCGGTAAAAACCTGACGGCTCAAACAGTCGGCGGCGACTACTACGATTTCATCAGAATCGATGATCACTGCTGGGCTTTTTGTCTTGGTGATATCAGTGGCAAAGGCTTGCCGGCTTCCCTTCTGATGTCGAACCTGCAGGCGATTCTCAGAGGACAAGCCCTTCATTTGAGTGAGCCATCTGCAATTTTAAAGTGCGCAAATCATCAATTGTATCAAAGTACAAGTCCCGAAAAATTTGCAACCCTGTTCCTGGGAATTATTGACACTTCTTGTGGTACACTAACCTATTCCTGTGCCGGACACGAATATCCATTTTTACTAAAACCTGATGGCAGCCATATACGCCTTACCTCAGGCGGTGTTCCGCTGGCAGTTTTAGACGAGCAGGAGTTTATGCAGGATACTATTCAGCTTGAAAAAGGAGACTGCATTATTGTCTATTCTGATGGAATTACTGACAATATGGATGAAAATGATGAGCAATATGGAGAAGAGAGGCTAAAGGAATTGCTGATAAATTCCGGATCTGAACTGAGCAGTCCGGAACATCTGATTGAAATAATATTCAAGTCGAGTACCGATTTCAGTAAGAATACGAACCGCTTTGATGATATGACCGCAGTTGTCTTAACCAGAAATTTATAAACAAGAGGAGAAACCGCTTATGTATATGAGAATTGTTGAAGCCAATATAAAAAAGGGACAGGGAACCTGGCTCGAAAGGGTTTATGAAGATAGTATTCTACATTCACTGCAGGAAACTCCCGGCTGCGTGTTTGCCGGCTTGATGTACAGCATCGATTCATCAAATAAATATCTCTCCCTTACAATATGGAAAAGTGAAAAAGATGCAGGCAACTATGTAAACAGCGGTGAGTTTACAAAAAATATTGAACTTATCAACCCGGTACTGGAAGAGAGTATTGAGTGGAAAATCCGGTTGTCTAAAAGTGATATCCTGGAATATGAACCGGTTACCGTAAACCCGGTTGTTAAATCCTACCCGATCTTCGGTAATAAAAACCCGATGCCTGATGAAATACCTGTTTCAAACAATTATATGAGAGTACTGTCACTTACATTAAAACCGGAGCATACCGATGAATTCAATTCTATTTACAAAGAAAAAATACTGCCCGAATTAAAAAAAGTTAAAGGATGCAAATATGCATTTCTGATCGAGGATACTAATAAAAGCAATGAAATTCTCTCATTTACGATTTGGGATAACCCCGAATCAATAAAAGAATATGAGACACAGGGAAAATTTCACTCATTTTTGGAGAGCATCCGTCATACGCTGGGTGAACTATACCAATGGAAAATGTCTCTTGAAGAGAACAGTGATTCTAAAAAATCCGTAACAAGTCAAGATGCTGATATAAAAACATTTACACTGGTTACCGGGAAAAATTTTATATGAATTAGACAATTTTCGGACAAATTTAAAACAGAAACATCATGCCGGATAAAAACATATCACACTACAAAATTCTTGGTAAACTCGGAGAAGGGGGAATGGGTGTGGTATTTAAAGCGCACGACACCAAACTTGATCGACCGGTTGCTTTAAAATTGCTGCCCCTGCATCTGCAATCTGGAGATGATGCTAAAGAACGTTTCCTTCAGGAGGCAAGGGCTGCTTCCGCCCTCGACCATCCGAACGTATGCAGGATTCATGAAATTGGTGAAAGTGAAGACGGCAGCATGTTCATTTCCATGGCTTATTATGAAGGTGAATCACTCCAGGAGAGAATCAAACGGGGTGCTCCCGGATTTTCTGAGGCTCTTGATATCGCCATCCAAACGGCCCGGGGGCTGCAATCGGCTCACGAATCAGGTATTGTCCATCGTGATATCAAACCGGGTAACATCATGCTTACCCTGCGGGGGGATGTCAAGATCGTGGATTTTGGGCTGGCAAAACTGGCAGGGCAATCGCGGCTGACCCAGAGCGGCTCAACCGTCGGTACTGCCGCCTATATGTCTCCGGAGCAGATTAACAGCGAAACCGTAGACCACCGGAGTGACATTTTTTCGTTCGGACTTTTGCTTTATGAGCTTTTCACTGGTATCCACCCTTTCAAGAGTGATTATTTTCACGCCATGATGTATTCCATCATAAACGATGAACCCAAGCCGGTTACCGATCTGAACCTGGAACTTCCGGATGAACTGCAGTGGATCATAGAAAAAGCGATCCGGAAAAATTGTGATGACCGGTATCAAACCATGAATGACCTTGTTATTCATCTCGAGGCCCTGAAAAGCGGTTCAGTAAAGCTCCCGGAAATTATACTGCAGGACAAACCGTCTGCAAAAAAACAGGCAGTTTCCGGTAAAAAGTCGTACACTGGTATTCTCTTAACTGCAGTAGTTTCGGTACTGGTATTGACAACCGTTGTAATGTTATCGGTCAGAGGCACCATTTCGATGCCGCCGTTTCTCTCCGGTGTTGAAATCCCGGAGTACAGGCAGATTGCTGTTCTTCCCTTTCGAAATATCGGGGATGATTCTGAAAACCAGGTTTTTGTGGATGGCCTTGTTGAAACCCTCTCCAGTAAATTATCACAGCTCGAGCAGTTCCAGGATAACTATCTTGTTATACCTGCAAGTGAAACGGTTGCCCGTAATATCAGCACGGCTTCGCTGGCACGGGAAACATTTGGAGTGAATCTTGTAGTAACCGGCAGTGTCCAGCAGCTCGACCGGGGAGTAAGGGTAATTCTGAACCTGATTGACGCGGCAACACTCCAACAGATTGATTCGAGAATTATCGATGATACGTTTATTGAAAGTTCTGTTTTACAGGATGATGCTGTTTTCAACCTTGCAAATATGCTCGGTTTGGAAGTTAAGCCGGAAGTACAAAAAGTGCTTGCTGCAGGCGGTACTATCGTGCCGGGTGCTTATGAATTCTACCTGAGAGGAATCGGCCACTTGCAGCGATTTGACAGGATTGAAGATATCAACGCAGCCATACACCTGTTTAATCGTGCTCTTGAAGAGGATCCCGAATTTGCACTTGCCCATGCCGCTTTGGGCGATGCCAACCTGTACTTGTACAGACGAACTAAAGATACCGACTGGTTCGATCCTGCAGAACGGAGCATCCGGCGAGCTATAAAGATCGACAGGACTCTCTCTCCTGTTCACACATCTCTGGGTACATTGCTTACCGAAAAAGGTGAATATGAAATGGCATTGGACGCTCATGCCACGGCTCTTGAGCTGAACTCAACCAATTTTGAATCCTACAGGGGACGGGCGAGAGCTTTTAGTTCATTGCAGCGCTTATCAGAAGCCGAGTCAACCTATAAAAAAGTGATCGAGATAAAACCGGATTACTGGGCAGGATATGCAGAACTCGGGGTATTCTACTCACAGCACGGGCGATTTGAGGAATCAGCAGAACAGTTTCAGATTGTCACGGAACTAAGCCCCGGCAATGCAGCCGCATACCGCAATCTCGGTGGGGTTTACTACTACCTGGGTCAGCAGGACAAAGCTCTTGAGGCATTCAGGAAATCGGTTGAAATTCAGCCGAATTACGGTGTCTATTCAAATATGGCTACAATGAATTATTACAACGGCAACTTCTCTGAGGCTGCCATGAATTACGAAAAAGCACTTGAACTTAACGACGCCGATTATAAAGTGTGGAGCTTCCTGGGAAGTGCTTACAAATATTCGGATCCGCCAAACAGTGAAGGATCTGAAAAAGCAGTTCTGAGGGCAATTGAGCTTGCAGAAAAGCAGCTTGAAATAAACCCGCGCGACCCGGAGCTATTGTTGAGCCTCTCTTCCTATCATATAGCCCTTGATGAAGATACGAAAGCTGAAACTTTCCTTGAAAGAGCCTTGAGAATGGGGCCTGCCGAAGTAAATAATGTGATGAACCTTGGAATTATATATGAACATTTGGGGAACAGAAACGAAGCCCTGAAATGGATTGAAAAAGCCGTTGATGGTGGTTACAGGCTGGAAGAATTTCTGGATGGGCCGGATCCGGAATTGGACTCAATCAGAAATGACCCTGAATTCCTGAAAATAGCAGACCGGTATTTAAATGAAGATAAAAACTAAAAAGTGGAATATTATGTCAGTAAACGTAGATATCAGTGACAACAAGTTCAGTAAAAACAAAATTACCATAAACAGAGGAAAACATATCCGTTTTAAATCAACTGATGGAAATACCTATACGGTTGACTGCGGAAAGCAGGATATTGACATTTCTGATCAATTCCCATTTACTATACCGGGCGATAACAAGGTTCACAAACTGAAAATAAAAGAGAAAGCCAAAAAACAGGATTATACCTGTTCGATTACGTCCGATACCGGTTCGGAAAAAATGCATATGAGCGCCATCAGGCCAACGATGATTATTGAGGTGGGTTAGAATCACAGATTATGAAGATTAATTGCAAACTAATCCCGATTTTAATTCTTCTTGTCTCCTGCAATCAAAACGGGGAAGTCAACAAACAGAGTCCCAACTCTGCCGGCCCGCCGGAGCCGGAAATGCGCTACCTGGCACAAACCCCGCCCGGAACCACAGCCGAATTGTTTGCGCCGGGCGTCGTCAGTACGGAAGCGGTGGAACTCAACAGTGTCTTCTCCCCCAATGGACGTGAGTTTTTCTTTACCCGGCTGATCGATGGGCCGGATGAGACAGGAGAATACCCGGGTAAGTCCCGGCCGACCCTGCACCACATGAGGTATGAGGACGGCGCCTGGAGCGAAGCCCGGCCGCTGCGGCTTTATCCGGACGCACCGCATACCTGGGCGGTCGATATGTCAGTTTCACCGGACGGCCTGCGACTATATTTCATGGGGCCCCATCCCGTGGAACCTGAAAGTAAACACAGTGATCTGAACCTGTGGGTCAGCCGCCGCGTGAACGGTGAATGGTCTGCGGCCGAACCGCTGCCTGCACCGCTCAACAGTGAGGCGAACGAAATCTACTCATCGGTCGCAGCCGACGGCAGCCTGTATTTCACTTCCAGTCGACCCGGTGGACTGGCAAAAGACCGCAGCGACCTTTATCGGGCACAACGTCTTGTTGATGGCGGTTTTGAAGAACCGGTCAATGTCGGTGCGCCGGTCAACAGCGAATCCGGCACCGGTGATACTTTCGTTGCCCCTGACGAGAGCTATATGATCATTACCACTACCCGTCAAGGCGGATACGGCGGTGGTGACCTGTATGTTTCGTTCCGCAAAGCTGATGGTAGCTGGGGAGAGCCCGTCAATCTTGGGCCGGAGGTCAACTCCGAGATCCTCGATTACTGCCCGATGGTCACGCCGGACGGAAAGTACCTGTTTTTCTCCCGCAGAAATAGCAATCCCCCGGGTAGCGGCTGGCCAAATGTTGCCGAAGGCGATGTGTACTGGGTGGATGCAAGTGTTATTGAGCGTTTGCGTCCCACCGAAGGCATGAGCCAAAAGACTGATTCCCGGGTGGAAGGCGTCTGGCGGCTGGTTGAGTACCACGACTGGAATGCGGACGGAACTGAAATCGAATCGCTCGGAAATCAGGCACCGGGTATTTTTGTCTATACACCCGAAGGAAACTTGTCGCTTCACATTATGACCCAGTTCGACCGGCCCACGGTAAACAGTGAGACGACCAACGAAGAGCGGGGTGAAATCTATCGCCCTTATATCGGGTATTTCGGCACTTACACTGTGGATTATGAGGCAAAAACCATCACACACAATATTGAGGGGGCAAAACTACCAAATCGCATTGGCCGGTCAGCAATACGTACATTCTATTTTGATGATAGTGACCTGGTTCTCGATTTCACAAATTCAGAGGGCCGGCGCTTTTATCGCCGCCTGAAGAGGGTGGAAAGTTTAAGAGGTGAGGGCTGATGTACTATTGCTGCATCTAATTTGAATCACGGATTAAGCAGATTGATGGATTCACACTGATCTAATGAATTGAAGGATGAACACGGATTTAAAGCATAGCGATATAACCGAAAAAATAATTGGGCTTCATTCGAAGTGCATTCATTTTTAGGTAATGGATTTCAGGAAGTGATTTATCAACGGGCATTAGCTTATAAACTAAACCAAAAAAACCTGGGATTCGAACGTGAAATTGAACACGACGTCTTTTATAAAGATTACCAGAACCCATCGGTACAAGAAGAGCCGATTTTGTGGTGGAAGGAAAAGTTCTGGTAGAGATCAAAGCTATTAAAAAGCTTGAAGATGTTCATCTTGCTCAAGCACTAAATTATTTAAAAGCGTATCGATTAGAAATTGGGCTGCTGATCAATTTCGGATCCAAAAGTCTAACATTTAAACGTCTGATTCTTTCAAATTAATTCGTGAAATCCCTTAATCCCAAAATTCCGCGATTCCAATGCTAAGATTCTTCCGCACCATCCGTAAAAAACTGATTGAACATCCGTTAAAAGGCCGGACAGGGGATAATGTTCGAAAGTACCTGCTCTACGCCATTGGTGAAATTCTGCTGGTGGTGATCGGGATATTGATTGCACTGCAGGTAAATAACTGGAATGAGGAACGTAAACTGAATCTGCTGGAGGTCTCTTATTACGAAAGCCTGTTACAAGACCTGCAGACAGACTCAACCGAGTATGATTTTCGAAAAAGGAACGCAGGTTTAAATGCTAATAGGATGCTCAACATCATTGATTTTATTGATAATGACTATGAACTGGATGGCTTGAGTATGCGTCCGGTTGAATGGCAGAAAGTACAATATACTGATACGCTGGCTCTTGTGATGAGCCTGGCACAGGCAGGATTTCTGCAGTTTGCTCAAATCTACGACAATACAATCACCGACCTGAAAACCACCGGCAATCTCAAGCTGTTAAAAAACAAACCATTAAAAGACGATATTCTCTACTATTACAATCTTCAAAACCTTCATGAACAGTGGGCAGAAACCTATCTGCCTGTCCGGACCGAAATAGACAAAACAGTCAATGGTATTCTTCCTCCCCGAATCAGGGCAGGCTATTTAAAAGAAGAACCTTTGTACACATCTGAAGATGAATTCAACAGGATTGTTCAAAATATGAAGACGAAGAGCGAACTGAAAGAACTTGCAAATGGAATGTACCATACACACTCGCGTATCATGTGGCGGGCAGACGGGCGATTAGGCAGCCTTGAGGTTTTGATAAAGGATATTCGTTTAGAAATTGCCAGGTTAAAGTAAAAAAAATCATATATGAGTTATGCGAATTTTTTTAACCCTGACAAACCCTGCAAAAAATTTCTTTAGTATCCTTCCCTTAAATTACAGATTAACCGAATTACCCGGTTTTATATCTCCCTATTGTAAAACACCCACGAAAAATTATAAAAAAAGCCTGCTTTTGGCAGGCTTTAATATATTTTACCATAACAAAAGCAGCTTATTCCTGGCTGCCACTTAATTCTGGAACAAGTACCCAGATCTCGTCATACTGATCTTCCATTATATGGTCCATCGTTCTTGTCCAGCGATCCCACTCTCCTCTGCTATAAACTTCTTCAAAAGTATCTCTGAAATCCCACTCCTCGTCAATTTCGGCCATGCTGTTGTGAAAAGTCATGGTAGCAATATGTCTGCCGAGATCTCCCTGGATAAATTCATTATCATAGACCACCCAGCTTGGATTTTCCTCCAATGCTTTGATAGTTTCGCTAAGCTTTTTTAGTGCATCGGGAACCAGAAACCCATATTTGGAGTTTATTTTATGTATGCGTACAAAAGCAATCGAATAGTCACCTTCAACCACATTTGATAAATCCTGGTCGAGTCTCCAATATTCAACGGTTTCAGTATCTTTTACGGTAGGCATAACCACATTCTGCCAATGATCATCATGATCACCCGATGGACGATCATCTAACTGAGCATAAGAGTTTAAGGGACCCATGGTCCAAAGAATTTTACCGGCATTAGGACCAGTGGATATAGACCATACGTTTGAGTGATAAGGACCCGGCTCATTGTGAAATGTCTGATTGTGTTCAGCCATCGCTTCCTGGAAAGCTTCAAGTTGTGTATTATCTGGCGTTAATAAAACAGATTGGTATATCACTTCTTCCGATTGTTCTTCTTGTGCTACAATATCCAACGGAAGAATAAATAAAAATAAAATTACAATATATCTCATGTATAAATCCCCTTTTTGTTATTTGATTGTGAGAGCCTATAATATTTCTAAATTATTTTAGATGCAAACTTTTATTTTTTATATATTTATTAATATTTTATTGATTCGGTGAAACTTTCAGGATTTTAAATTGAATACTTTTCGGTACATCGTGAAAAACATCAAAAGAATACCGGGAGGCTTTGTTAATGTTTATTTTACTCTGTCATCATCTTTTAGATCAAAATAATAATATCAATAGCTGTATCATGTCTGGCAGTTTTATGTTGCCACAGGCTTATCAATTACCGGATTGAAGGTTGGATTTCACTCTTTGGAGATACAGAATGTATCTCGCGATGCATACCATTTTATATCATGCTCGTTAGAAATAGACTATACCTGGTTGTAAAGTAAACATTATGAAGTGGTGAGGCTCTGGCTAAAGATGAAAAAACGATTTAGAGAACTAACCCTGGT
>Ga0102931_1001722_pt1 | contig 10868 bp, 11 predicted proteins | sample SalPonR1_C_D1_MG_FD_79282 | JGI IMG/M metagenome (GOLD analysis project Ga0102931, IMG submission 79282) | Salt pond soil microbial communities from South San Francisco under conditions of wetland restoration - Salt Pond MetaG R1_C_D1_MG | ecosystem: Environmental > Aquatic > Marine > Intertidal... | reverse complement strand
CGAGGGGAACTGGCTGTCATTGAAGGCGAAGACCGCGACCACCGTGAGGGGCAGCGCGAGGTAAAGGAAGAACAGCACGACATAGGCCATGTAGGCGGCGCGGATCGTGCGGCTTTGGGGAATCGTGGGGATCATCGCGCGCCTCTCCCTAGCCCATCGTCTTTTCAAGCGTCTGCCCGGTCAGCCGAAGCGTGCCCCAGACAATCACTGACGACAGGATCAGCAGCATGAAGCCGAAGGCGGCGCCCAGCTCCCAGTTGAAGCGGACGATGAATTGCGAATAGATCAGTTCGGTGAACCAGAGGCTGTCCTTGCCGCCCAGCATGATCGGGGTGAGGTAATTGCCCAACGACAGCATGAACACCACAATCGAGCCCGACACGATGCCGGGCATGGCATGGGGGATCACGATCTCGCGCAGGATCGAGGGACCCGAGCCGCCGAGGTCGTAACCCGCCTCGATTACTGAATCGTCGAGGCTGTCGAGCGTCGTCACCAGCGGGACCACCATGAACAGCATCGAGGTATAGACCAGCCCGACCATGATCGCGACGTCGTTGTAAAGCATCTCGACCGGCCCATCGACCAGACCGGCCCATTGCAGCAGCGACGAGAACAGACCCGTTTCGCGCAACAGGATCATCCAGCCGAAGGTGCGCACCAGTTCCGACACCCAGAACGGTACGAGACACAGCAGGAACAGCGCCGAGCGCACCCGCCCGCGCGCCATCTTGGCGATGTAATAGGCGACGGGAAAGCCGATCAGCAGCGTGAGCGCGGTGGCCATCACCGACATGACGGCCGTGCGCGCGAAGGTCCAAAGATAAAGCGGCTCGTCGATGAAGCTGCGGTAATTGGCAAGGCTGGTGGCGTATTCGCCCACCCCGACGCGTTCGCGCAGCGAGACGAGGAACATGTCCACATGAGGAATGAGGATCAGCAACGAAAGCCACAAGAGAAGCGGGGTCAGAAGCAGCACGAAGCCAAGTCGGTGCGCCGCCTGCATCAGCCCTTCCCCGCGGCGAAACAGTTGCCTTGTTCGCTGGACCATCCGACATGCACCCTGTCGCCGCGCGACAGATGCGCGAATTCGCCCGACTGGGGCAGGGCGACCTCGATTTCCTCGCCGCCATTGTCGGGGCGAAGAAGAATGCGGCTGGCGGCGCCATTGAACAGCAGGCTTGTGACCTCGCCCGAAAGGCGGTTGTCGAAATGGGCGATATCGGCGGCGCCCCGGCCAAGGCGGATCGCCTCGGGGCGCACGAAGATATCGGCCTCTTGGCCATCTGACAGGGCGCGGCCATGGCTGTTGCCGCAAAGTTCGAGCCCGCTTTCGCTGCGAAGTTGCAGGCTGTCGCCCGAGACGGAGTCGACGCGGCCACGCCAGCGGTTGCTGTCACCGACGAAGCTGGCCACGAAAGGTGTCTGGGGACGGTAATAAAGGTCGCGCGCGCTGCCGATCTGCTCGAAGCGGCCAGCGTTCATCACCGCGATATTGTCGGACATGACCAGTGCTTCGCTCTGGTCGTGGGTGATGTAGACGAAGGTCGTATCGAACGCGCTTTGCAGCGCCTTCAACTCGATTTTCATGTGCTCGCGCAGCTTCAGGTCAAGCGCACCGAGCGGCTCGTCAAGCAGCAGCACATCGGGTTCCAGCACCATGCAGCGGGCGATGGCGACGCGCTGTTTCTGGCCGCCTGACAACTCATCGACCTTGCGCGCCCCGATATCGGGCAGGCCGATCCGCTCCAGGACCTCGCCGACCTTGCGGGTGATCTCGGGTTTGGGCACGCCCTGACGGCGCAGCCCGTAGCCGATATTGTCCGAGATGTTCATCATCGGGAACAGCGCGAGATGCTGGAACACCATGTTGACCGGGCGCTTGTTGGGCGGCGCGTCCAGCACCGAGCGGCCCTTGATCCGGATGTCGCCGCCGGTGGGGGCAAGGAAGCCCGCGATCATCCGCATGATCGTGGTCTTGCCGCAGCCCGACGGCCCAAGGATGGAAAAGAACGACCCCGGCGGCACCTCGAAGGAGACGTTCTCGACGGCGGAGGTGTCGCCGAAACGCTTCGTCAGGTCGGTGCATTCAAGGTCGGGGATCGTCATGTGGTCGCGGTCCTTCAAAATGAAGAAGCCCCCGCCGCTGGAGCGGGGGCTTCTCTGGAGTCGTTGGTCTCAGTTTGCGGCTTTGACGCGGTCCAGAACGCCGCCCTCGATCACCTCGAGGCCCGCGGGAACCGGGGGATACCACTTGATATTGTCCACGGCCTCAGGCGGGAAGCTGGCCTGATACTTGGCTTTCAGCGCGTCCGAGGCGAATTCGTCGGCGCCCTTGGAGGCGGTGAAGTTGCCAGCGGCGTCAGTGATCATCGCCGACACCTCGGGGCGCATGACGAAGTTGATCCAGTCATAGGCGGCATCATCCGCGCTGCCCTTGGCGGGCAGGACGAAGGTGTCGATCCAGCCCAATGCGCCCGATGTCGGTGCGACGAAGGTCAGGTCCGGGTTGTCCTCGTTCAGCTTCCAGCCGCCGGTATCCCATGCCATCGCGGCCACGGCCTCGCCCGAACGCATGAGGTTCATCAGCTCATCGCCGCCGGTCCAGTAGGCCTTCACGTTGGGCTTGCACTCGATCAGCTTGGCTTCGACCTTTTCCATCATCTCTGTATAGGCGGCCTCGTCGCCATAGGCGGCAAAGGGGTCCATACCCATCGAGAATGCAAAGCCAATCAGGGTCGGGCGGCGCAGGCGATAGGACACCTTGCCGGCCACTTCGGGCGCGCAAAGGTCGGTGTAATCCTTGACCATGCCGGCCTCGGCGGTGTTGAGCACAAGACCCGAGGTGCCCCAGACATGAGGCACGCCGTAGACTTCGCCGCCGACGGTGGTGTTGGCCTTGGTGGCCTCGAGCATCGAGGGAATGAATTGCGACGAGTCGATCTTGGACAGGTCGATCGGCTTGTAGATGCCGAACTCGGCCTGCGGGCCGGCGATCCGGTCCTGGCTGGGCTGGGCAAGATCGAAGCCGCCACCGCCGGTCGCGCGCAGCTTGGCGATCATTTCCTCGTTGTTGGAAAGGGTCACCTCGACGCTGTGGCCGGTTTCCTCTTCGAATTTCGCGACCACGTTCTCGGGCGCGTAGCCGCCCCATGTCAGCAGGCGCAGTGTCTCCGCCGCCGCGGGCTGGCTCAGTGCCAGAAGGCCCGCAATCGCTGTGGCAAGTGTCACTTGGGTCGATGTCGTCTTCATAATGGTCCCCGTCTGGTGATTTGAATAGACGTGCCCACATGCCACGAACGCACAAAACTTTCATGACAGCGGATTGTGATATGCCACATTTACGCGCTTTGAAAGTGGAACTGTCAATCCCAATCACGGATCGGACCAGATGACTGCGGCCACATTCTTCCGGTGGCGTTGCCTGTCGCGCGCGAGAAACCCATTGTTCATGCATCGATACCCAAGTAGCATCCGAGTACCCAGACGACCCGGTCGGTTTATCGCGCCGGATGCGGAGCGCCGGGGGTATCCGAACCCGGTGAGAGGCGCCAAGTCGCCTGAAGATCAATCATTGCAAAGGTGAAAGACCGCCGATGTCCATAGATAGCCGTATTACCGACGACCTAGTTGCCAGCAGGATCGAATTCGTCACCACTGTGCCCTGCAAGCAGTTGGCCGGTGTGATCGACGAGATCGACAAGCGAGCCGAGATCGCGCATGTCCCGTCGAACAAGGAAGACGAGGGGATGGGGCTTTGTGCGGGCGCCTGGATGGGCGGCAAACGCCCTGCGATCATCATGCAGAACACTGCTCTGGGTGTGACGCTGAACACGCTGGCGACGCTGACCCAGTTCTACCGGATGCCGCTTCCGATGCTGATATCCTATCGCGGCGAACTGGGCGAGCCGGTGGCCTGCCAGGTTGAAATGGCAATTCATACCAAGGCGCTGCTGGCGCAAATGCATATCCCGACCTACCATTTCCACGATCAGGGGGATGTTGCTGAACTGCCGAAAATTCTTGATTACACATTCATGTGCAACAAGCCGGTCGCGATCCTGACCGATGCAAGTTTCTGGGGAGGCTATTGAGATGATCCGTTCCGAAATCCTCAAGGAAATCGCCCCGATTCTGCGTGATGAGCTTGTCGTGTGCAATATCGGCATTCCCAGCCAGGAGCTGCACGCAATCGACGATCAGCCGAGCAATTTCTACATGCTTGGCACGATGGGGCTGGCCTCGTCGATCGGTCTTGGCCTTGCGCTGGCGCAGCCCAAGCCGGTCATCGTCATCGACGGGGACGGCTCGGTTCTGACCAATCTCGGGACATTGCCGACCATCGCCAACAATGTCGCGGATAACTACATCCTGTTGATCATCGACAACGGCTCTTACGGGTCGACCGGCGATCAGCCCACCTATGCCGGGCGCAAGACGTCGCTGGCCAAGGTCGCCGAGGCCTGTGGCTGCGAGCGGGTCATCGAATGCAGCGCCGAGGATACCGGGCGCGTGCTGCAAGAGGCGCTGGAGGCCCGCGAGATGACCGTGATTGTCAGCAAATGCGAAAGCGGCAACGCCAAGATGCCGGTCATCACGATGGATCCAGTCGTCATCCGCGACCGTTTCATGAAAGCTGTCGAAGCCTGATGAAGCCAAGTGGCAGGCGGGCCTGACAGGCCCGTCCTCGCGCGTTTGTGGCAGCGGAGGCCATGGCGCTATTTCAGCGCCATCGGCAGCCATGTGGCGATCTGTGGGAACAGGAAGATCAGCGTCAGGCCCAGGAACTGCAACAGAACGAATGGCCCGACCGATTTATAGACATCGCCCATGCTGACATCGCGCGGCAGCACGCCCTTGATCCAGAACAGCACGAAACCGAAGGGCGGGGTCAGATAGGCGATCTGGATATTCACGATGAACAGCGCGCCAAACCACAGCTTGTTGATCCCCAGGCTGTCGATGATCGGAATGAACAGCGGCGTGCAGAGCATGATGATCGCCCAGTCGTCCATCACCATGCCAAGGACCAGGATGATCAGCATCATCATCAGCATGATTCCGGTGCTGCCGCCGGGCATCGCCAGAACCAGCTCGGTCAGCAAATCCTGGCTGCCCATCGAGTTAAACACATTGAGATAGATGGTCGCCCCGATCAGGATCCAGAGCCCCATCCCGGTCAGCTTCAGCGTCGATACCAGCGACTCGCGCAGCACATACCAGCTCAGGCGCCCGTAAAGCGCGTTGATCACAAAGGCCCCGGCGGCGCCGAAAGCTGCGGCTTCGGCCGGGGTGGCGATGCCGCCCCAGATCACTCCCAGAACGATCGCGATCAGAACAGCGAAAGGCCAGATGCTGACCACCGCGCGGAGCTTTTCACGCGGGGTGAACTTCATGTCTTCGGGAAGACCCGGCCCCAGATGCGGCTGCAGGCGGCAGCGAATGCCGATATAGATGACATAGAAGGTCGCCAGCATCAGGCCCGGAATGATGCCCGCCATGAACAAATCGCCGATCGAGACCTTGGCCAGCAGACCATAGAAGATGAATGGCACGCTTGGCGGGATCAACGCGCCGAGCGCCCCGCCTGCCGCGATCGAGCCGATGGCGATGGAGCGATGATAGCCGTATTTCATCATCGACGGATAGGCGATCTGGCCCATCGTCGTGGTGGCGGGCGGGGTGATGCCGGTCACGGCCGCGAAGATCGTGCAGACCTGCACCGTGCCCATCGCCAGCCCGCCGTTGATGTGACCGATCAGCTTGTAGACCGCGTCATAGGCGGCCTCGGCGATCCCTGAAAACCGTATGAGTCCGCCCATGAACAGGAATAACGGGACTGTCACCAGAACCGAATTCCATGGTGTCGAATAGAATGCGCTTGGCACCGAAAGAAGCGCGCGCGGCTCAAAGATCATCGCGAAAATCACCGCGGTCCCGCCGAGGCCGAACGCCACGGGAAGCCCCATGAAAAGCAATGAAAACAGAACGATGAAATACAGAGCGGTGATGAGTTCGAGGCTCATGGCGTTTCTTTTTTCCTTGTTGTTCGGCTGTTCAAGGGATCATTCGAAAAGGTTCCGCCAAGCCACTCTGCCCGATCTGGCGCCGTGCTGGCTGAGGCCGCCGGCCCGACGGGGTAATGCAGGCCGACGGTGATCTTGGCCGCGCCGCACGCAATATGCGCGGCGCGGCTTTTGTCTTGTCGGATCAGTATGCGCCGACTTCCTTGAGGTATTTCTTCCAGAGCTCGACACCGCGCGCGTTCCCTTCGGACTGCTCGGCGATCTGCGGCCAGACATCGTTGATCGACTTCTCGCGCATCCGTGCGATTTCCTCGTCGGAAAGCTCGATGACTTCGCCGCCCGCATCCCTGAGGATTTGCAGCGCCTCTTCGACCCCGTCCGCGTGCATCTGGCTGGTCTCGAAATAGGTCTCCTTGAAGATCCCGTCGATCTGGTCGCGCTGCCATTGGGTCAGGGCGTTCCAGCTGTCGAGGTTGATAAAGATTTCCTGGTGCTGTGCGGGGTTCCAGCCCGGCATGATGGCATAGTCGATCACCTCGTGGAACGACATGTCGTCGATCCCGCCGGTGTCCCAGTAAGTGCCTTCGATCGTGCCAAGCTTGATCGCGGTGTAGATGTCGCCGGCATTCATCGACACGGGTGAGCCGCCCATCGTGGAATGGAACAGCGCCTGGGGTCCGCCGGCGCGCATCTTGTGGCCTGCGAGGTCCTCCATCTTGCGCACCGGGAACTTGGTGAACATGGCGTTGGGGCCCTGGTTGCTCCAGCCCGCCCAGTGCAGGTTGCGTGCATGGGCGGCGTCCTGGACGATCTCGCCGATGCGGTAGTCGGGATCGCCCCACATGGCCTCCCATGCCTGTTCGGGGCTGTTGGCGCCCATCGGCATGCCAAAGGCCAGCATGCCTTCGGGCATGTCGCCACCATAGACAGTGGCCCAACCGGCATAGCCATCAGTCTGGCCAGCCGCCGCGGCGGTGAAGGCCTCGGCGCCGCTGACCAGCGCGCCCGCGGGTTCGACCCGGATCTTCACTGTGCCTTCGGTGGCTTCCTCGACGGCCTCCACCCACGGCATCACGCCGTTGTCCCAGCCTGCGTCGGTCTGGTCGAATGCGGGCTGGAAGACCCATTCCGTCACTTCATCGGGTGGGCCATCCTGTGCAATGGCGAATGAGCCGGAAACGGCCACGGCCCCCGCAGCCAGGAACGTCCGGATAAATAGGTCGTGTTTCATGGTTTCCTCCTTCGAAAATTGGTTTTGGTCTTCTGGTTGGTACTGCCCGGTCGTGCCCCAGGGACGGTGCCGGTGGTGCCTAATGCTGTGCTTCGCGGCCCCTAAGGGTTCGCAAATCACGTAGGAACTGTTTGAAAACAATAAGAAACACGAGAACCCCCGTCACCGGAATTGCAAACTTGATGGGGTAGATCGGAATCGGAACGGCCGTCGGTGTGACCTGCTTGAGCTTGAGCGACAGCATCGCCGCATCGTAGCCTTTCCAGATCAGTACAGCGAGGAAAAGAAAGGCGACCGGCGCGGTCATGACGTCGAGCATCGCCTTGGTGCGGGTTCGCGCATTCGCGTAAAACAGGTCCAGTTTGACGAAGCTGTCATGTTGCAATGCATAGACCCCGCCGGTGCAGGCCAGCAGCACCATCGCCGCCTGCAGCGAGGTGCCGATCCACATGGATGGTTCGTTTAGAACGTAGCGCATGAAGACGTCGGAGACGCCGAAGGCCATGCAGTAGAGGATCAGGATCCAGCCGATGCGACCCGTCACGGCGGAGATCGCGGCGCAGGCCGCTTCGAGGCCGCGCATCAGCATTGGTTTTTTTCCTTGATTTTCAATGTCATTCCCTCCCGCCACAAGCCTAGGCGCAGAGATGAGAGAAGATATACCGCCAGAGAGGCAGGAGATATGAGTCCAGTCAAAACCCGGAATTTCGCCCCCCCGGCGCGCCCTCGCAGATGGTACAAAACATACGTTTTGTACGCCGCTTTCGTACCGAATCCGGCCCGGAACGGCGCGCCTTTGTACAAAACCGGCGATCCCCCTCTGGCGGCGTCGTCAACGCGCAGGGAGGGGCGACGGCAAAAGTGCAAACTGTCGTTGCCCTTTGGAACGGGACCGGCCCTGCGCAGACTGTCGGTCAGTTGTGAAAAGCTCGCCGAAGCAGACGCGCGTGGCTGTCGCGCGCAACCTCGAGCCGGATGCAGCGGATCCGGAACGTCCAGGGCGACCAGCGCCTGAATTGGCGCCAGATGCTCGGCCATTTTGCGGAACTCTTCGGGCATGTCCCGCCATGGGGCGCCCCCTGCGCGCGATCCGGAACGTTCCGTCCGGAACGAGGCGGTGGTTGGTCGCTTGACACCGGTTCGGCGCACGTAATGCCGGTATGAACCGTTCAAAACATGACCTCTCCCCGTCCGACATCAGGCTGCGTGCCAAGCTGGTCTCCATACCAGATACCGGCTTGAATCATGCCTGCGCCATCATGGAGCCCCGTTCTGTCAACGCGACCTGTCCCGATCGGGCGATGATGAGGTCAATCAGCAGGCGGCTTGCCGAATATCGGTTAAGGCGGAACGCGTTGAATCGAGCCTGTCGGTTCACCGGCTCAATGTTTCAATTCACGCGAAATCTGCCATTCCGCACCTTATCTGTGCGCTTTCGCACAAAACATGATTTCACTATAAGTAATTGATATTAATATGTATTATGGAAAAAAGCCAATTTCAATCGCCTCTGTGTGATCCAGGTGCCGCAGAATTCTCACAGGCCTGTGCGTCTGCGTGAGCGGGTTTTCACTTCGCTTGTGAAGGCATTTCCTCAGAGGCTTTTTGGCGCCATTTTGATGGTCAGACGAGCGGGGTTGTTCCTGCCGCCTTACTGCAAACGGGTCCGCGTGGACCACATGAAAATGGAGGATATTACAATGCTTACAACGAAATTCTTCGCCCTGATCGCCGCAACTGCAATCCCCGCTCTGGCCTCGGCTCAGACGGTTTCGTCGGATGCGACAGCACAAGCTGCGCAGCTGAAATCAGCAACCGCTTCGGTAACGGAATTCGACCAATACGCTGGCGGCGAACTGAACCCCGGTGATCGCGAGGGTGTCATCTATAACGGTGAACTCAACCCCGGTGACCGCGAGGGCGTGATCTACAATCAGGGCACCCGGTCGTTCGATGTCGCCGGTGGCGAACTGAACCCCGGTGATCGCGAGGGTGTCATCTACAACGGCGAGCTGAACCCCGGTGACCGCGAGGGCGTCATCTACAATCAGGGCACCCGGTCGTTCGATGTCGCCGGTGGCGAGCTGAACCCCGGTGATCGCGAGGGTGTCATCTATAACGGTGAACTCAACCCGGGCGACCGCGAGGGCGTCATCTACAATGTCGATCATATTACGATCGACATCGCCTGAGCGCTACTTTCAAACCCAATCAACGCGGCACCTCAGAGTGCCGCGTTTTCCTGTGCGATAGGCGCGAGAGACAATCCTTGAGCGCCTCGGTCCGCTTTTTGCCTGACCGCGCAGCATCCGCATCTTTTCCTTTCTGAACCCTATGTTCTTCGCCGATACCGGTCCGCCTCTCGGAGGCGGGGTGTTGCCGGGTGGGGAGAAAGCCGGGGAATGGACATGGAACCGGCGCGGCCACCTTGCGTTGAGCGGATGGAAGGGCCGCGAACAGGCGGCTCTTGCAGGAATAAACGCTTATCAGATGATAAAGGAGAGACCTCATGTCCTTCCGTGAAATGGCCCTCGCAACGATCCTGACCACCGCAAGCGCGGTGTCGGTTCACGCTCTTGAAACCGGCGAAAACAATGCTGCCGAAGCAGGCCCATCCGTCCAAGCGGATTCATCCGATAACAGTGTCGGCGCCCAAGCGGGGGCTGACGCCAGTGTCGATGCCGAGACCGACGTCAGCGTCGGAGAAGGCGCCAGCCTGGGGGGCACGGTCAATCTTGGCGCGAAGTCGCCCTCGGACAGTTCCGAAACGACCAGCGCCATCGACCCGGAGACCGGAGCCGCCGCGCAGGCGTTGAGCGACCTGAACGAAGGCACGCCCATCATGTCAGCCGACGGTCAGGTGATCGGCCAGGTCGATGGCACCCGCGAGGCGGATGACGGGCGCAGGCAGGCAGTGATCTCGGTCGATGAAAGCGCCGATCTGGCCGCGAACCGGATCGCCGTTGATCTGCGCAGCCTGAACCAGGACGCCACCGGCGCGGTTGAATACGCGCTGAGCCTGGCGGAGCTGCGTTCCAGCGTGAACGCCAGTGTGAACGCCAATGCCGAAATGAACGACTGAAGCGGCATGGCATGACCCTGCCGTCCGCTTCCGGCGGGCGTTGAGCGCAAGCGGCAGCCGACCTCCCGCGGCTGCCGCTTTTGCGTGCGGTGAGGGTGTGGGTGCGGGCATGGGCGGTGAATACATTTCGGAACTTGAATATTGACTTGGGCCAGGGAATTGGTCAGATAAATATGCGAGAATTTTTATATGTTTGTGCTTTGCGAGTGTTCTGCCGTTCCTTTCTTGTCGGCAAGTTATTGAATGAAAACAGCATTTCCTTGGGGGGATTGTATAAATGATATCGAGAATCAAATTGAAATCTGCGTTGCTTCTGAGCGCTGTCGTCTGTGTGCCGTCATTTGCGGGGGCCGCGACGATCACAAGTTGGGATACCAGCGATACCAGCAATGTCGTTGTCGGCGACCCGGTCGTGGATGACGGTGACAGTGACGTCAGCGTGATCTACCAGGGCGATCCGGCGACGGCGCCATCCAATGCGCAAATCTATTACGAAGCGCCGGAAGCAGATGCGCCCGGTCTGACGGTG
>Ga0102931_1001718_pt1 | contig 10879 bp, 5 predicted proteins | sample SalPonR1_C_D1_MG_FD_79282 | JGI IMG/M metagenome (GOLD analysis project Ga0102931, IMG submission 79282) | Salt pond soil microbial communities from South San Francisco under conditions of wetland restoration - Salt Pond MetaG R1_C_D1_MG | ecosystem: Environmental > Aquatic > Marine > Intertidal... | reverse complement strand
TCGGCATTTGCAACGACCACATTATCGCCACCATTTTTCAGGGTTGAGAGTCCCGTACCAGCGTTCAGATGAGGAATATCCGGGAAGATATTCAGCAGATTGAAATTCGGGAGAATGGCAATGTAGGAATTCGGCGGTAGAATTTTTTGCTCTTCGGTGAGGATATTTCTCGTTGCGGTATCATTCGCCTGCTGCCAGCCCGCCAGGTCAATCGCTTTATCACTGACATTATAGAGCTCGATATATTCGGTGTAGTTTTCCGGCTCATCATACATAATCTCGTTGATCACAACATCACCCGGCTCGGCCGTTTCAATCAAATAGTACGTGAATGAGACGGAGGCTTCATCCAGTTCATTACCAAAAATATCAGGAATATCGTTGACGGTAACGGTGTAAGTTTCGCCGGAATTAAGGGATTCATCCAAAAACAGAACAGCTTCCGTACTGTTGGTGAATGAAACTTCATCGATGGAAATGCCTCCACTCACATCGAAATTATTTCTTGATATTTCTGATCGATTGAGCGCACCAGAAAACAGTACCCGAATGCTTTCCTGGTTGATAAAATCTGCACTCAGAAGTTGGGGGCCCTCCGTATCGATATCCACGGAATTTTCTGCACCCGGCGTACCTTTGAGAACCGCCAGGGACTCCTCCCAATTGTTGATATCAGAGCTGATGGCATCCTGATCAATTCGTTCGAGAGCCACTTCATCCCCGCCCCATTCCGAACTGTATCGAAGGGAATCGAGTGTGGTGCCTTCTGCGTTGGTAATCACAATCTCATCCCCGCTGTTCTTAAGCGCCGGAAGGCTGCTACCCGCATTCAAAAAATCGATATCAGGGAAAACGCTGAGTAGTTCTTCGTTGGGCAGAATCACTATGTATGATCCCGGTGGAAAGTAGATCTGCTCTTCCGTTAATACCCGTCGGGTTCCGGTGTCGTTCGCTTGCTGCCAGCCGGAAAGGTTGAATACTTTATCACTGACATTATAGAGCTCAACATACTCGGTGTAACCATCTGGCTCATCGTACATAAACTCATTAATAACAATATCTCCCGGCTCAGATGTCTCAACAAAATAATAGGTGAAAGAGGCCTGATCTTCCTCCAGCTCATTGCCAAATATATCGGGAATATTGGTGACAGTGATCGTATAGGACTGGCCGGAATTCATCTCCTCATCCAAAGAAAGTTCAGCCTGTGTTGAGTTGATGAATGTCAGGTCATCTATAGATGGACTTCGGTTAATATCAAAATTTCCAGCTGAAATTGCGTCCGTGTCCAACGATCCGGTAAAAGTAACCAAAACGGTTTCTGCATCTATAAATGCAGCTGATACAAGTGCCGGACGATCATCCGGGCTGACCGTGTTATCTTCACCGGGGGTACCCAAATCTTCATCCAGTGACTTACCCCAATTATTTGGATTGTTCGCCGGTGCACTATTGCTACGGCGTTCCAATGCAATTTCAGAGCCACCCCATGTCGTAGGCTCGTACTCAATTGTTTCAACTGCATCTCCATCAGGATCAAGCAAACGAATTTGGTCTGATACAGTTTGTGTAAAACCGGGAAACTCGGTCATTTCAAACCAGGGTCCCGAGCCAAACTGATCCTCCAAAAGTTCTGAATCTTCCGTGATGACGAGATATTCGCCCGGTTCGATAGGTTCATCAAATTCAGTAATAACTCCTCCCAGGCTTGTTGAACCTTCCGCCCGAAGCAGTTCAAAATCTTTTATGGTCAGAAAGCGGTCAGACCGATTATAAAGTTCAACATATTGCGGATATCCGCTTGGAGGATTGTACATAAACTCCGTTATCAGGATATCGCCATCCTGGTACTCATCGAATCTGAAAAACTCAGCCGTGGAATTCTCTTCAATTTGCCAACCTTCCGTTAAACTCTCCAGGTCGCTAACTACAATTTCGTAACTGCCGGTTGAAAAAGAATCGCCAAAGGTGAGCCGAACAGTTTCGGAATCTGAAAATTCCAGGTTCGTTGGAGCCGTTCCGTCACCGAGTGCAAAATCAGACAGATCTACTGTTGAAACCTGTAAAGGAAGTGTAAATTGAACCAAAAGTTCGGTGTCGCTTTCTGTTTCCGCTGACAGTATTCGAAATGGATTTTCGAAGATAAAGTTAAACTGCTGCGTGCCGGAGACCTCATTCCCAAAAATATCCTCTACATTTTGATAGCTGAAGGTGTACTCGAACTGATCCTCCATCACGTTATCCAAACCGAACTCAAGTGTTCTTGGATCAGATGTGAAATCGGCGTTATTAATCACCTCTCCATTATCCAAGCTGAAGTTGGTGAGGTTATCGACAGCATTCTCAGAAAGAGTTCTTGAAAATGTGATTCGCAAGGTTTGAGGTGCAGGAAATGATGCCTCAACCGCTTCGGGAGAATTCGTTGGTTCTGTAATAGTATTCGGCAGTCCCGGCGAGCCGGTCAAAATATCTTCCGATTCAGCCCAGTTATCCTGAATATTTGCAGCAACATCAAACGAGAATCTCTCCAAAGAAACTTCATCACCACCCCACTCGCTGGCATCGTACGTTAACGATTCGACTTCTTCATCTTCGTCAGTTTCCAAAATAATATCATCCGACGTTGTTAAAACAAGTTCAGGAAACTCATCAGCCTCTATGAAATTTCTTTCACCGAATTCTTCTTCAAATACTGGAACACCACGCGTTATGACAAGATATTCGCCGGATTCAATCGGCAGATCTTCATCGATGCTGATGTTCTCGCCATTGATCGTAAAATTCCTCAGGTTCAGAAGTTTATCAGCCCTGTTGTATATCTCAACGTATTGGGGGCGATCATAGGTCGCCGTACGCCAAGAGATCGGCACTCGATAATAAAACTCACTTATCACGAGATCACCGGAAGCATATTCATCAAAAAGTGTAAACTCAACAGTTGTACCCGCTTCGATTTGCCAACCTGAGGTGCTTGATAGATTCTCAATTTCAAGCACACGCTCACCGACATCAATTGGGTTGTTATATGTAATCCGAACCTGGTCTGACTCCTCAAGGCTGACACTATTCGGCGAACCGAAACCAGTAATTTCGAAATCATCCTCATCAAGAGTTCCAGTATGTACATTCTGCGAAAAAGTGATTTCGAACTCGGTGCGGTTCAGATATTCAAAATCCGTGACAAAGAATGGGTTCGAGACCGTGAAATCGAATTCCGTTGCACCGGCAATCGGCCAGCTATCTGTACTGGTTACATTTTGGATGGAAAGATCATAATCGCCGATAGCTAACGAAGAGCCCAAATTCAGGTAAATCATATTGGGGTCGGATGTATCGTCATAGTCGATAGATGCTGGATTGATTCCACCGGTGGAACTTCCATCTTCTGTGATTTCAAAATCAATCAGACTCCATGAGGCTTCGTCCGGTGGCTCGGTAAACTCAACAGAAATACGGCTTGATGTTACAACATCCACCGAGTTTACATCAAAAGGATTATCAACTGAAATATCCACCTCTGAGTCTGCCGGAATCGTGCCACCGTAAATGTTATCTACATCATTGACTGTGACGGTGTAATCACCATCCGTTAAAACCGTACCGTAATCAAGCCGCACGGTAAAATCGTCTTCCAAGCTTACGTTTGTGGGAGTGCCGAGTCCACCATCAACTGAAAAATCACTCTCCTGAATTGTTCCAGCATCGATCTGATAATTGAAGGCAACATCAATTTCAGTGGCGGATGCTACTTCAGCCGAAACCACATCGAAGGGTTCTGAGTTTTCGATAATCACATTATCAAAAAAGAACTGATCAACGCGAGTAGATGTATAATCCAGAAAAAACCCAAAATGAGTGGAAACTTGATGAGTGCCATCTGTAACCGTTCCTCCTTCTGCTGTCGGAGTTGATCCCAAACCTTCACCAACATATAGAACCCATTCATTATCTTCACTCCTGGTTACCCGAATCTGGTAACTTTGTTCAGACTCCACATCAGTTTCACCCGTCAAAATCTCAGTCTCATCACCGTTATCATACCGAAACAGCCGAAATCGTTTTGGAGAACCAGATTCTCCAGTTCGAATGGCATATCCGTTTACATCACTTCCACTCTCATCGATATCATCGGTGTCAGCAATTAAAAAAATCAGAGCTTGATTTCCATTTGAAGGCGATTGATCAAAACGATAGAAAAATTCCCAGGTTCCATACACTGTACTGGACTGAGTAACTATCGCTGAAGTACCAGAATCATCAGCATCAAGCCGGAGTAGTTTATTACCACTCTCATCCACAGTCGTAAAATCTCCAACATCCCCGGACCACTCGGGGTTTTGGGTAAGGTCTTCGTCTTCAAAATCATCTTCAAATACTGTTTGCTGGGCGGAAGCGTTGGCACCGGTAAGCAGTAAAAACAAAATAGATAACAGTACTCTTCGAAATGTAGTATCCCGTTTTAGTCCCATTATAAATTGCAGCGTAGTTTTGATGAACAGGTTTTATATAAGTGTCGATTGACTGTGGACTGCAGAACCTCTATTCAGTCAATTAAATCCCCTAAAAAATTAAAAACGCAGTTTTTGATATGACAGAACTTACAATAAATGAAAAAATGACTCAATGATAAAAAAGCGGGAGTTGTGGTTATCCACCACAACTCCCGGAAGGACTTGAGAAGTGTGCTCAATCACTTCTCAATTTTCTCTTTGTGTTCGTGTTCTCATTAGTATGAACCGTAAATGCGGAAAACCTTACAAAACTTTCTCACTTTTCTTTAAAAAAATTTATTTTGCCCCTCAATATTAACTTCAGTCCGTCAAATTTTGCAGAATAAGCCGATTCCTTTCCACTTATCAAACGTTAATCATGGCCTTGCAGAAGTACAGGGACTCATTCACATCAAAAAAAATCACCTAATTCTTGAGTTTGAAATCAAGGATGCACTTGGGGGATTTATAAAATCGGATTTGAAAGAGATCGATATTCCGTTTGATGAAATTGAATCACTTACTTACAAAAAAGGACTTTGGGGGGCATCGGTAAAAATCGAGGGGAATTCCATGCGAACATTTGAAGAGATTCCTGAATCGGAACAGGGGCGTTGTGAACTAAAAATAAAAAGAAAAGACCGTAATGAAGCAGAAAAGTCCATTAGTTCTGCACGAGTTGCCCTCTCAGAATTTAAGTTGAATAAGCTTGATGAGTGATTAGACGTGAGATTTGAGAGATGAGATTTGAGACACGCTTCGGCTGGCGATTGTATTTTTCGCCTGCCGAATTTAACCGTCAGTAACTACGCAATTTCGGTTCTCATGCCTATCCTCTCAAATCTCATATCTAATCAAAACGGAATCACCGCTTTTACCCGGTAATAAAGATCCACAAAATCATCTCCAAAAAGATTGTCCACAGGTTGCGCTACTCCGACTGAGTGTGCAAAACTCAATCCAAATATTTGTAACTCATTTTTAATCTCTGCGCCGGCTCCCCACCGATCGACTGTAGTTGTTTCTCCATCTTCTTGAATAGCATCGCCAACGATGGCTGCATCTGTAAATAGTGTCAGTGAGGTCGATCCGAGGCTGATCAAACCAAGTATTTCTGTTTGAAGTGAAGGGATGAACGGAATTCTGTATTCGGCTGATCCAAAGAGTACACGACTTCCGGCTGCATATTTTCGATAACCGCGAACTCGTTCTGAATCATTAAAAAACTGTACAAATACCTGGTCCGGCAGGGTGATGGTGATATTGTCGTACCGGGTCAAACCAATATCATTCTGTGGAAACGGACTCCCCCATTGCTGTTGATATCGCACCTGTAAATACAACCGTTGAGTACCAATGGACGGAAGTGTAGTGTATGTGTTTATATCTGCCTCGAGATAGCGAACATCCGAGCCCAGAATTTTGTCAGCCCCAAGTAAACTGGCTTTTATTCCGTACCCGTCTAATGGATGAATAGTATTGTTTTTCCAGGGTTTCTGTTTTTGAAGTGTCCATTCAATTTTCAGATCTGTTTGGCGTCCCTTTACAGGTGTGGGAAGTACCGGACCGTTTTCGAACTCCTCTCGATCTATTGGATTTACGAGAACATGCCGAAATCGAGCGGTAAACGACGAAGATTGATACGATTTACTGAAGGAGTCAAGTGGCCACGAAACCATGACTTCTCCACCGATCAATTTTTCCATCAGGTAGCGACTGCCATAAAATCGCGAATTCGCTGGAAGATTATATGCCGAGAATGTAAGGCTCGGAAAAAAATGGTTGTTTTGATAATTGACGGCTCCGTATGAATTCTCCCGTGTATTAGGGAAGGAGAGCGAGCCAAAAGCCGTAAACAGATGTTTTCCAATCGGTTCGAGCCAATTCGTTGTTCCACCAATCCCCCAGTGGTCAGGCCCGGCGTAGTATGGCAGTGCAATCGTAGCTGCATGTGTGATATTTCGAAGCGGTCGATATTCGTACTGGTCAACCATTATAGATGGATCAGCTTCAATATCGAATGGAATTTTATGTGGTGGAGTTTTTAAACGCCAGCTTGAATAAGCTTGGGGAACTTCAACTGGCTGAAATGCAGGTTCCCGATTTACATCAATCCAATATGCGCGATCCCGATTTTTAGTTTCACTCGCCTCAATCAAGAGCTGTTCATGATCTACTGAGTCGGTTTCAGAAATCCATCCATAGAGGTCCCCGCCCGTAAACAAGTATGTGACGCGCCGGGAGGAGTCCGTTTCAAAGTCATACACAAATACATTCGGCACCTCATCTCTCAGCGAACTGAATGCAAATTTCTGCTGATCAGGGCTTAATATCGGCCGATGATTATCCCCTTTTCCATCATCTAAAAGCACTCGCTCCTCTCCATTTTCAGGATTTAGCAGAATAAACCGGCGATTCAGATTTTCATCAAACTTATAGAGGAGCCATCGGTTTTTATCCGGTAACCAAGTCGGCCATGCAAGCTGAACAGCAGCCTTGTAATTTGTGATTCGGATCTCCTCGCCGGATGCCAGATCTCTGACAAAAAGATTTCCGGTTCCGCCCTCATTTACGATGTAAGCAATCTGTTCATCAGTTCGTCCCTGTGTTGGAAAAGCGGCCTTCCGGCTTTTCGTGATTCTCTTTTCCTCGCCACTTTCAACATTCAGTAAATAGATATCATTATAAAGTGATGAATTCTCACCCCTGGAAAGACGTGAATAATACAGTGAGTTTCCATCTCTGCTCCAGCTCATATCATAATTGATGCTGCCTTCTGCTACTTTTCGAAATTCGTATGTCGAATCATTTTTTACAATATACAGTGAGCGAACCGGGCGGGAGAGTGACTGTATGGAGTTCACTGCAATCAGGCTGTCACCAGGACTTAACGTTATATCCCGGTAATATTGGCCCGGTAAATTAAATGATTTGATCTCTAACGAATCGGTCCGTTCCATCCCGGCTGCTACCGTATTGTAGTACACATTTACATGCTTGAGCCAATCATCATAAAAGGCATCATAGCCCCCCTCAACATGCTCATCAAAAGCCTCATCAAAGTCATGGTATTCAAGCAAACCCAGTTTTTTATCCCGCCAGGAAAGCATATCCACCAAGGTACTGTCACCATATTTTTCGGTGAAATATCGTAGCTGTGAATTTCCCACGGCGTACATCAATGCACCATTTTCAATGGATTGCCCATCTCTAAAATTTGGACTATTATCGAAAATGGCTTTTCTGAGCCATCGATCTCCACGCTGCGAATTCCACTGCTCTGTTTCATACTGTGCAAGTCCCTCTGTCCAATGCCGTTCGATAGGCGTAGCAATGATGAATTGCAGAATCCCCATATCCGACCACACGGCTTTATAGTGAAAGATGTGGCCCAACTCATGAGAAATGACATGCCTGAGCCATTTCACACTTCCATTTCGCCCGGCCCTGAATCCATTCAGGTTGACCCACATCATGGAGTATCCCCGCCCCATTGGATTGGCAAAACCATTTTCAATTTCATCTTCATCAGAAAGGTAGAGCCGTACCTTTTCCGTAAATGTTACTCCCATATTTTTGGCGAGTGCATCGTAAGATTCCTCAGCTATAGTTCCTGCAAGTGCTTCAATTCCTGAAATGCGATCCGGAAAAATAATCTTAAAATGTTCAGTCTCCACAACCTGCCAGTCCAGGTGAGGATGATTTCGACTGTTAAAGATGTTGAAGCCTTGAGCAAAGCTTTCCATCACAGATAAGCCAATAATCAAAATCAAAAAAACGATCCTTCTCTTAATTCCTCTGAGATAGAGAATTTGTATCATCATAAATTGAGCCTGTTTTCAAAAAATCAATTTAACAGGTTTGTAAATGAATTACCGTTTTTCAATCGATAGACAGAAAAATCCCTGTCAATCGTGATAATGTTCTCAATATCTCTCGATTCCGCTACCTCCAGTAACGTTGTATCAGCTAAATCAGCAGGGAGATTGGAATATTTTTCCATTTTTTCCCGAATCCCGCCAAGCTGCCATTGCTCCAGGTTATGAATCTCAATCCCACCGTTACGAACCCAATCTAAAAAATCGAGCTGTGTTTTAGTATTAAAATCAAGCATGTAGCTTACTTCTGTCAGAACTGACCAGGTAGAAATCAGGCGCCCCTCATACTCTCTTAAAAAGTTTAAAACCTTTACATGATACTGGTCACTGTTGTCAAACAGGGCAATTACCGGTCCTGCATCAATTAGACTGTTTTTCACGGATTATCTCTTTAATTCTCGATTTGTACGTAGTGGAACGATCTTTCTCTCCACTTCCCCGTTTTCCAAAATACTGTTTTCCGATATCGTAGGGACGATTATATTTTTTTTCACTAGAGATATACTCTACCAATGCCTCCTTGATAATATTCGACCGAGATACGTTCTTTTGCTCAGCAAGAGACTTCAATTCTTTTTCAATTTTATCCGGTAATCGTACGGAACGCATAACTTTGTCAATTCAATTATTTACTGTTATACAAAATGTATCACATATTTGATCGGTTTACAAATATTAAATTTTCAGATAGATATCTGAATTGTTTATTCTTCATAAAAATAATTAATCAATCTTTTTCTATGTCTTCCTGGACTCTAAAATCTATTCCACCACACGACTGGTTTATCTGTCTTGATATCGATCCCTACTTTGATCACGAACACGATCCAGAGAAAATATTCGAAGAGGGTTTTACTCGTCCGCTTTCACTGGATGAAAGGGATATCATTGCAACCGTATTCTTTAATGGAGACCCTGAAAATCCGGAATTTAATGTCGAGGCAACGGAGAATCTCTCAAAAGATGAAATTGAACAGGCCAATCGTGTTTTAGCACGGATTCTTGGCACCAATATTGATCTGCGGCCACTTTATGATCAGGCTGCTGATGATCCTGTACTGGGACCCAAACTAAATGAGTTTTACGGCTTGAAACGGATGGCTCGCGGTAATTTGCTGGAAGACATCATCAACCGCATTGTTCAAATGAGACTTTCCCATAAACCCACTGCTAAAAAAATGGTGTTCAAACTTCGTGATGCGTATGGGACTCATCTTTCGCATAATGGGAAAAAATTACCATCATGGCCGCGGCCCTTCCAGTTGGCGAAAGCGAACCCGGCTCAAATACGAAATCTGGGACCCACACTCAAAAAGGGAGAATATTTAGTCGGACTGGCGCAGGATATACTGGCAGGTGAAGTTGATTTGAATTACCTGGATAAGGACGCCAAGCCCCAGGAGTTTTATGATAAGATCACTGAAATTAAAGGGATCGGTCCCACTACGGGCCAAGATCTAATGCTTTTCCGGGAACGAACCGATGCCGTTTTCCCCAGTAATATGACCAAAGGTGAAGAGAAAGGGTTGCGGAAATGGATTATTATGAGCTATGGGGGAGACCCATCTGATACAAGCGATAAGGAGTTTCAATCTATGATAAAAAGCTGGAAAAACTACGAATCCGCTGCGATTGAGTTCCTGTTTGTGAACTGGATTATCAGTTCGAAAAAGAAAAAGTCAAAAGGTTAATCGGCTGCTTAATTTCCGAAATTGTCGCTGTAATCAAACAAGTTTATAGCCTGTGCGACAATAGAAAAATAGTACAAGTTACAAACCCGTACCAGTTCAGGTATTGGCGTGGAATAAACCCTTTTGAAATTTTCCGAATCGGATGGCGCGAGCGTCCTCGGTCAACGAAGCCTTAGGCGTAGTAGACCCGCTCGTGCCGGTGATGCAGAGCACAAGCGAGACGCTTGCACTATCATGTTTTTTGTATCAAGTGGACCCACCTCTCAAGCTGGCGCAAGGTTAAATCCGGTGTTTGAAAGCAAACATTGAAATAATATAGGTTTTATCTTGCCGGAAGAATTATTTCAGCATCCAGAAATCAAGGATGTCACTTGTGCTAGTTTCAATTCATCAATCCGCTGTTTTGATATCAATTTCCCGGCCAATAAATCGCTCAGCCAACTCTCGAAATCGTTGTGGACGATCACTCACATAACAAGTTAGCTCACCTTTTTTCCCGGAATCATTTAAAAGTTCCAGTTCCGAAAGTTTACCTTGTGCCATTTCGGCAACAGCTTCTGCAGAATCGATAATCTCAATCGGTTTTCCATCGAAATATTCCAGGATCGAATCTTTGAAAAGCGGATAGTGAGTACACCCTAAAATGAGAGCTTCTACCCCATTACTTCGAAACGGTTCGAGATAGATATCAATCGTCTGTTTGGCAATAGAGTTATCTGTCCAACCCTCCTCGGCCAAAGGTACCAACAGCGGACACGCCTTCGATTTTACGATCAGCTCCTCATTCGCTTTTTTCAGGGATAGCTCGTAGGCTCCAGAC
>Ga0102931_1001712_pt1 | contig 10891 bp, 9 predicted proteins | sample SalPonR1_C_D1_MG_FD_79282 | JGI IMG/M metagenome (GOLD analysis project Ga0102931, IMG submission 79282) | Salt pond soil microbial communities from South San Francisco under conditions of wetland restoration - Salt Pond MetaG R1_C_D1_MG | ecosystem: Environmental > Aquatic > Marine > Intertidal... | reverse complement strand
GTTGGCAAATCAGCAGATAATTTTTTCCTCGAAACAGAACATCAAAGAAGGCGTGAAGCAAGTATTACACGAAATGGTAAGGATGAATATTCTCCTACCATTAGGAAAGTTTACGGACTGGATATGAATGAGAGATTTGTTCAGATTGAGTCTGTCCCCATAAAATATTACGGACGTGAGGCTACCCAAACCGTTGGCCTGGATATTACGGAACACATTCATCACGAACGTGAATTGAAAAAGTCGATTGAGGAAAAAACAATTCTGTTACAGGAAGTTCATCATCGCGTAAAAAACAACCTTGCGGTAACCTCTGGGCTGTTGTACATGCAGAGAGTCTCGACGGATAATCCCGAGATCGCAAGCCTGCTTGGCGAAAGTGAACGCCGCATAAAAACCATGACGCTGATCCATGAACTTCTATACAGCTCGACAGATCTCTCCTCCATTCCAATTGATGAATATATTCTGAACCTTGTTGGGTTGATTCAAAAGTCACTTGACCCAAATGAAAATATCCGGGTAAATACCAATGCTGACTCATTTTCCATCAATGTAACACAGGCCGTGCCATGTGCACTGATACTTAATGAGTTGATTACCAACTCCTATAAGCATGCCTTTAAACATGGCGAAACCGGAACGATCGATATCAATATCACCCAAAATAAGGATAATGTTGAGTTTACCATCCGCGACAATGGAGCTGGAATTCCCGAGGAGATACTCAATGATGAGAATAATACCTCACTTGGCCTCACCATTGTAAAAACATTAATCCGACAAGTTGAAGGTACATTCGATATCAGGAATAATGACGGAACCATTGCAAAAATTAAATTTAAGAAAGAGGCGAACGCTAAAACAACTTCTAATAGCCTTTAAGAGAGAGAGTACTACAAAATACGCTGGTTCGGCTGTTGGCTTTTGCCAGTTTTTTTGTCAATTCTTCGGTATCATCAATCAAATAAACAGGTGTTCTATGTCTTTTGATAAAGGTTTAGCCCAGCGTATTCGAGAGTATTTACTGGATTACCACAATTTGGAAGACTAAAAGATGTTCGGCGGACTTTGTTTTATGATCTCTCGACATATGTGCTGCGGCATTATTGAGGTTAAGCTTATGGCGAGAGTAGGACCGGAACAGTATGAAACTCTGCTGGAACGAGACCACACATTAAAAATGGATTTTACCGGTAAACCAATGAAGGGAATGATATATGTGAAACCGCAAGGTTTAAACACAGATGAAAACCTGAATGAATGGCTCCATTTCTGCATAGAATTTATCTACACACTGCCTCCAAAAAAATAAATCATTGGAAATATTGATATGATTCAACAGCATGACTCCTCTATCTTAAAAAAATTCAAAATAAGCTGATAATGAAACTCCTGTCTGATGAATACTTCATTAAATAATAAATCCTCAGTTGAAGAAATTCGCAAACGCTTTGATCACGACGTTGAACGATTTTCAAACCTGGAGACAGGCCAGCAGGCTACGGTTGATGCGCCGCTTACCATGGAACTCATCACCCTGGCAGCCGCGAGCAACAACCCAGATGCTAATAATATTTTGGATATTGGCTGTGGTGCAGGGAATAATACCCTGAAGCTTCTTGAACAGTTACCTGATCTGAACTGCGACCTGATTGATTTGAGTCAGCCCATGCTGGATCGCGCTGAAGCACGAGTTAAGGCAGAAAGTCTTGGCCGAATACGGACACTGCAAGAGGATTTTCGGAAAGCTGATCTGCCGTCTGAGCATTATGATATCGTAATTGCAGCGGCCGTACTGCATCATCTCCGGGATGATGAAGACTGGGAGATGGCATTTCAAAAAATATTCGATCTGACTGCGCCGGGTGGCAGCGTCTGGATCACTGATTTAGTTACGCATGAAGTGGAATATATACACCAGATGATGTGGACCCGTTATGGTGATTATCTTGAATCCATTGGCGGTGCTGAGTATCGAAAAGAAGTTTTTGCTTATATCGAGAAAGAAGATTCACCACGCCCTGTAACCTATCAGCTCGATTTACTCAAAAAGTCGGGATTTGAAAGGGTGGAGATCCTGCATAAAAATTCATGTTTTGCAGCATTTGGGGCAATTAAAGCCGGGAGATAAATGCTATGGAATTTGTCTTTTTAGCGGAACATCCCGGTGCCCTCACCATAGTTGCTGAATGGTATTATCAACAATGGGGTAAAGAGCATGGAATGACTTCTGTAAAAAAATCAGAAGAGATCTTAACCGAGTTCCTCAATCGGGATCAACTTCCTTTTATTCTACTTGCCAGGGAAAACGACGAAATATTGGGAGCCGTTCAGTTGAAATATTACGAAATGGATATCTACCCAAACAAGGAGCATTGGCTGGGTGGAGTTTTTGTACCGGAAAAACATCGAGGCAGAAAAATCGCCAGGAAACTTGTGAAGCATGCAACTGAATTTGTTGAATCAAAAGGAGTGGACATTTTGTACCTGCAAACCGAGAAATTAGATGGCGGGCTCTACAAACACTTGGGCTGGAAACCTATCGAAACTGTTAGTTACAGGGGAAAGAAGGTCCTTGTAATGAAACAGAAGTTGTAAACAGATCAACTATAGATTGGAGTGTGCACCTTTTATATTTTCGGGGAACCTCAGGTTAATACCGAAACCGGTTTTAGGTTGTTGAAGAAACTGGTAATCTGCTGAAAGTTGACTCAAAGAGGTTTTAATGATAGTGATTCCCAAAGATGGTGACTGCTGCATTTCATCATAGTCTACGCCTTTTCCATTGTCTTTGTACTCAATCTCAATAAATCCATCAGATTGGTTCACATCGAGAGAAATTTTGGGTTCATTCACCCCGTTGAAAGCATGCTTATATGAGTTTGTAATCAATTCATTCAGCAAAAGTCCAAGAGGTATCGCCTGGTTAATATTCATCCGTAAACCAGTGATATTCTTATTTATTGTCACGGGATTCTTTTGAGAATCAAATGTATCCTTCAACCTATTTACAAGTTGATTGATATATTCAGAAAAACTGATATCAGAAAAATTATCAGTCTGGTAGAGCAACTCATGAACGCCGGATATGGAATAGATCCTGTTCTTGGTTTCAAACAAATTCGATTTTGTAGTCTCATCCTGAACTTCGGCATTTTGCAATTCAATAAGCCCAATGATGATGGCAAGGTTGTTTTTAACACGGTGGTGAATCTCAGACAGCAAAATATCTTTCTCTTCGAGTGTTTTTTTGAGCCTTTCTGCGTACTCTTTCTCTTTGGTGATATCTTCAAAAACAACCAACATCTGCTCATCCGAACCTACGATACTACTGATATAAACCCGAAATGTTCTTTTAGTACCATCTTTTCGCTTCCTGGTTACTTCCCTGTTTGATACACCACCTTCCATTTTAATCTCGTCCATCAGGCCCTTGAAACTTTCCTCAAACTCATCGGTAACCTGGGGCAAAAAATTGCCGAGCACCTCTTCCTGTTTCCAGCCCAGCATCTCCTCCGCGGCAGGATTCCAAAAATCTGTTACATATCCTTCTGCATCAATCACATAGATTCCCACCGGAGCTGATTCAATTAAAGCCCTTAGCTTTTGGTTAGCCAATTTTGAGGTTCGTTCCGCTGCAGCAGATTTTTGAGTAAGATAAAAACTGACAGCCAGGAATAGCCCTAACATGATCGTTAAAACCAAAACAATGTCATTGTATACGGCAGAATTTACCACTCCAAACAGAGCGTTTGGCACCATTGTAACTGTCCAAATACTTTGGTTTGCATCTCCAACCTCAATTCTGTGGGTTGTCGTCAAATCACGAAATGATTCAGTACCCTCAGAGCTCCCAAATTTGTAAAAAACCGTTCCGGAACCATCAGCTATCTGAATGTTGTATTCGTCTAATCCCTGTAATACCTGGTCAAACCGAGAGGTGAAATCCATACCCGCTGTAATTGTCCCATAAAACTCTCCATTTATATATACAGGTTCATCTACCAGGAATGAATATTTGCCCTGTACAAGTTCGAGCCAATGGGTCATATTGAAGGTTGAATCACTGCGAGCCCGCTCCCAATCTGATTTTCTGTATTCAAGCTGTGAGATATCAAGACCTACCGCCTCCTCATTTCCTTCATACGGTTGAACACGTTGAATAACCATTGTACTGTCGATCCACTCCATAAAACTGAGTGTATTAGACGATTCAATAATCCTGGCGGCATCCTGCTCCCAATATTGGAAATAGTTACCATTGGTAAGCTCAAGACGGTGTTTTAAATTTTCCAGCCGGTCAAGATTCTCAGTTAAAATCACACGAAACTGTTGGACCAGAAGCTGTCCCGTATCTTCAACTTTACCGGATAGTGATTCTTCCCATCTTTGTTGGTTATATCCCCAAATGCTAATAGCTATAACGCTGAGCACCAACGCAATTCCTAAAGATATCAGGATTCGATATTTCTCAAGAAAAACCAATTTCAGGAATTAAACCCCTTATTTCAGATCAGTCTGTATAAAATATTCCATGTAAGGCGAGTTCATTAAATAAAAACTATATTTGTAAAGTTAGCTTTTATAAATCTTAAATACCTCTTTAACGCAAAAAAAACAAGTCTTTCCCGATACCATCTACATTAAAAATTATGTTGATAAAACTAACCTACTGAACAAACTTGCCTTTCTTCCGACGTTTCATAAATTGGTGCTTACCTGAATAAATTTTATATGATTAATTAAACATCCCATGGATCGCAGAGAAACCCTGAAAACAATCCTGTTAGGATCAGTTTCTATTCCCTTTTTAAGCAAAATACCTCGAATTAATACAACCGATAATTTAGAACCCCTTCTGAGTGAGGAAACCTCGATGGAAAGTGAATGGGATCAGTGGCCTGACATGGAGTGGACAGGACCTGGTTTCTGGGGGAACCGGTTGCAGGATTGGCAACTGAGAGATGGCAAAGCACGTTGCTCGGTTACTGCCCCCAATCGGACTCTGCACTCTCTCACACACCAGGTAAACGGAGAATCAAGAAATCTGCAGCTCTCTGTAAATCTCGAATTGTTGAGTGAAACCCGTTCAGCCGAAGACAAAATTGGATTTCGTATCGGGGCCAAAGCAGCTGATGATCCTGTACCTGTGACGTTTGAGGATTATCGCCGCGATGCCATTTTTGGTGAAGGAATTGAAGCAGGTGTTCAGGCCGATGGGTACCTGTTCATTGGTAATCAAAAAAGTGACTCTTCAATCAGTCTCCAAAACCCGATAAAACTAACAATATCCGCTGAACGAGAAGGAAATAACTGCCATCTTGAACTTACTGCTACTAACTTCGGTGATGGAACTGTTTTAGATAAGATCAACGTCTCTGATATCGATCCTCAATCATTGAATGGTAATATTGCCCTGCTTGCTCACTTTCAATCAGACCAGGCATCCGCTGATTCGCCATCCGTTCTGTTTTCTAATTGGATGATATCGGGAGAGAACCTGACTCATGATCCAAATCAAACGTTCGGCCCCATCTGTTTTTCCCAGTATACTCTGAATCGTGGTACGCTGAAAATGACTACTCAATTGGCACCGGTTGAATCGATTGAGAATCACTCTGTAGAGTTACAGATTCAGCAAAACAATGGCTGGCAAACGGTAGAAACCACTTCAATCGACCCTCTTTCGCGAACCGCTCATTTCAGGCAGGAAAGCTGGGGATCTGATGAAGACGTCCCTTACAGAATCCGACTTGAACTTCCTCTGAAGAATGATACCCGGGAATATTTCTATGAGGGGACGATCGCCGCTGAACCGATCGGTTCAGACGAACTGAAAACTTCTGTATTTAGCTGTAACAGTCATTACGGTTTTCCCAACCAGGAAGTGGTTGAAAACGTCAAAAAACATCAACCGGATTTGGCTGTTTTCCTTGGAGATCAACTCTACGAAAGCCATGGTGGTTTTGGAGTTCAGCATGGACCTGTTGAAAAAGCTGCACTCGATTGGCTGCGAAAATGGTATATGTTTGGCTGGTCGTACCGTGAAATTTTCCGGGATATTCCATCGGCATTTATTCCCGATGATCATGATGTGTACCACGGAAATATTTGGGGACAGGGCGGAAAAGATGCACCCGTTGACGAAGGCTGGGGTTATGCGGCTCAGGACCAAGGTGGATACAAAATGCCGCCCGAGTGGGTGAATATGGTTCAGCGGGCTCAAACCAGCAACCTTCCCGATCCATATGATCCAAACCCTGTCGGTCAAGACATTAGCGTTTATTTTACCGATTGGACCTATGGAGGCATTAGTTTTGCCATTTTGGAAGATCGAAAATTTAAAACAGCTCCCAAGAATGTTTTGCCCGCCGAGGCTAAAGTCACAAACGGTTTTATTCAAAACCGCGATTTTGATATTAAACAATATTACAACATTGAGGCCGATCTGCTTGGTGAGCGACAACACGCTTTTTTAGAACATTGGGCGGCTGACTGGAGTCACGCTGCACAGATGAAAGCCGTCTTTTCTCAAACAAACTTTTGCACAGTTGCCACACTCCCTGAAGGCAGTATTATTGATCAAATTGTGCCACAGCTTCCCATTCCCAAAAAGGGCGAATATGTTACGGGTGATGCCCCGACGGTGGATATGGACTCCAACGGCTGGCCGCAAAAAGGCCGTGATGAAGCACTGAAGAGGATTCGAAAAGGATTTGCACTCCACATTGCTGGTGATCAGCACCTGGCAAGTACTGTTCAATACGGGGTAGATGAACATCGTGACTCCGGCTTTGCTTTTGCAGGACCTGCCCTCAACAATATCTGGCCCAGGAGATGGTGGCCGAATGTTCAAACAGATCATAAATCCCTGCCAGGCCGCCAAAAAAACACAGGAGATTTTGAAGATGGTTTTGGCAATAAAATGACTGTATACGCAGTTGGAAATCCTGTACAAACCAACCGGGAACCCGGACTTATTTACGACAGGGCAACAGGATATGGAATGGTAATTTTTGATAAAAAAGAAAGAACTATGAGGATAGAGTGCTGGCCCCGCTATGTCAATCCCGAAATGAATCCGGAAGGTCAGTTGGACGGATGGCCAATCACCATCAAACAAGATGAAAATTATGGACGAAAGGCCGCTGCTCATTTACCTGAACTTCAAATTAATGGGCTAATGAATCCGGTTGTCCAGGTTTACAATGAACGTGATGAAGATTTGGAATACGCAATTCGGATTGCCGGAAACCGGTTTACCCCTAAGGTTTTTCAGGAAGAAACGACGTACCGAATACGTATTGGAGATCCTGACAGGGAGTTGTGGAAAGAGTTCAACCAAGTATCTCCCGATGACAGCACTCCGCTGGTTTGTAATTTCTAACAAATAAATACTCATTCGTTAAGTATTTGTAATCGGCCGAACAAAATAATCAATTCCAATTGATATAATACCGATATATTAATCTGTAGAAATGTCTGAGTTAGCTATTTGAATTAATTTCATTGAAAAGTTATAGTGATTGGCATGACTCCAGAAACAAAATATGTATATGAATACTTTATAGATGAGTTCTGAATATGCAGTAATCTTTTTGGCTTGGGGAGAAAGATATATAAAGGAGGTAGAAAACTGCATAAAGAACAGTTCTCCAATTCACCGGCATGATATTATTCTTATTACCGACTCGACCACAACTATCAATGAGAGTGATAATCTGTTTTCAAAAGTTATCAGAACAGATTTTAAAAATGACGGGCTGCTTCGAAAAACTGAATTAATCCATCACATACCGGAAGGGTACAAGACTTACCTTTTTTTGGATAGTGATATTACAGTACTTGAAAATATTGATCTTGGTTTTGAAAAAGCCGAGCAATTCTCAATTGCCATGGTACCCTCCCCGTTTTACAGCCTGAATGATTTCTGGGACTTTTCGGAGATTATGAAAAAAGAAAGGATTGCGAACAAAGGACAATTGCAGTATAACAGTGGAGTTATTTTTTTACATTGAATCGAGAAGTTGTAGAAGTATTTACAAGATGGTACCAACTTGGCAGAAAACACCGGTATCACAACGACCAACCTCTGCTTTCCATGGCAATGGAACAGTCGGGACTTAATCCTTACACTCTTTCGCCATCATTTAATTACCGGGGACGTGGAGAGCTGATAAGTGGAAAAGTTTTCCTGTGGCATTCCCATTTACCGTATCCTAAAAACATAAATGAATTTAATTCTGCCTGGCCACCCAGACGAGTTATAAGAGGACACCTAGAGGAGTTTGCAGAATCTGCAAGTTTAAAAAAAATCTTAGCAACAAGATTAAAACTATTCTTAAAAAAGATAACCTCTTTTGCGAGTCGTTAAATTTCTAATCTTATCAATTAGGAGTAAAATTATTCATGATCCAAAATGAGCAGCCTTAAAAATACTCTTGCTCAGAGTTAACTGATTTTAAATTTTTTTGACTGTTCACTCATCAGTTTACGTTATCATTAAATAGAGGATTGAATATATATTCAAATTAGATATCTGAATCTTGTGCTATTTTTCAAATATCAACGACAAAATAATCGGGGGTTTTCCGGGTTAAGATAAAATCATGTATCTATTCTTAAATTACCTGTTTGTCATTTTTCACGGGAGCCTCACTCTCTTTAACGTCTTCGGCTGGGCCTGGAAACGAACACGTCGAATTCATCTCTATACCATCAGCCTGACAATTTTTAGCTGGGTGGGCCTTGGGCTTATCTACGGTTGGGGATACTGCCCTTGTACCGACTGGCATTGGGATGTTAAGCGACAGTTGGGAGAACGAAACCTGCCCACATCCTACATCAAGTATTATGCGGATTATCTGACAGGGATGAATTGGGATCCATTTGCAATTGATATGGGAACCGCCGCTGTGGGTATTTCTGCATTTCTGCTTTCAATCTGGTTTAATTGGAGAGATTGGAAAAAAAATTCTTAAAAAATGTCCCCTTTTCGAATGTTCAATTGTCATTAGGATGAACTCAAACTCTAAACCATCAGATTACTATGAAACGATACATGTTGATTCTTTTTGATAATGAAAATGCATTCACGGATTATTCTGCTGAGGATATGCAGAAGGAGTTCGACCTGCATATGAAATGGATAGAAGAGCTTGGTGAACATTACGATTCCGGCGAGCCTCTGGAATTTCAAGCCAAATCTATTAAAGGGAAGGATAAAGTAGTTACAGACGGGCCTTATATAGAATCCAAAGAGTTGGTAGGGGGATTTTACCTGATCAAAGCGAATAGTCTTGAAGAAGCTACCGAACTTGCCAAAGGTTGTCCGGTTCTTCATCATGGAGGAGGTTTAGAAGTTCGCGAAATAATGGACATGAATATGTGATTTTTGGATTCGAAAAACCCACATACTGCTAACAAATTGGTTGATCATCTTTTCCGAGCCGAATCGGGAAAGATGACCGCCATTCTCACCCGTATTTTTGGATTTCAGCACTCAAAATTGGTAGAGGATATTGTTCAGGACACATTTTTGTCCGCTCTGAAAACGTGGCCTTTAAAAGGGCAGCCGGATAATCCATCGGCTTGGCTAATGCAGGTTGCTAAAAATAAAGCGATCAACACCATCAAAAAGAATAACAGGCTGGGCTCACTAGACGTGGATTCAATATCTCAAGTCGATCAGATTGATCGGCTGTTTCTGGATCATGAAATAAAAGACAGCCAACTCCGAATGTTATTCGCTTGCTGCTACCCGGACCTGTCTCAAAAAAATCAGATTATCCTGATGCTAAAGACTCTTTGTGGTTTCAGTAATGCGGAGATTTCAAGCGCGCTGTTGATGACTCCAGAAGCGGTAAAGAAAGCCCTTTATCGGTCAAAATCGGAGATTCATTCCAAGTATAATGACATAACAGTACCAGCAATCGATATCGCCAAAGAGAGGTTAGATACCATTTACACAGTAATTTACCTGATGTTTTCTGAGGGGTATAAACGTAGTTATGATGATCACCTTATCAGTGAAGATTTGAGTTTAGAGGCAGTCCGCCTGGGAACACTTTTACTTGATATTCCTAACGTGAATCATGGGAAAACCCATGCACTTTTATCGCTGATATATTTTAATATCGCTCGATTTCCGGCACGAATTGGAAAAAATGGCGAAATCATTGATCTGAAAGTTCAGGATCGACGCTTGTGGGATAAAAATTGCCTGAATGCGGGTTTTCATCATCTGATACAATCACGGCAAAGTGATTCATTGAGTAAATTTCATCTCGAAAGTTTTATCGCTTCGCTTCATTGCTCAGTAGATTCCTACGAAAAAACCGATTGGGGCAGCATTTTATCAACCTATCAAAAATTGATGAAAATAGATGATTCGGAACTCATTCGATTAAATGCTGCGATTGCACTCGGTAAGGTTGAAGGGCCCAAAGCTGGTTTAGCCGCATTGGATAAAATAGACTTCCAATCCGCTAAGGATAAGCAGTACTTACTCTATGCTGCCAAAGCTGAATTGTACATGCAAATGAATCTTTTTGATAAGGCTAAATCGTGCTACCAGGTTGCAGCTGACCTGGCCGGCTCAAACGCAGATAAAAAATATCTAAAATCAAAAATTGAAGAATGTAATCGAAATAATATTTCCCTCAACTAACACACTCAATCATGAAATCTCTCTTTAAAGAAACGCTTCAATTTTTTCAAGAACCTTCACAAACATAACGACCGAGACTGGTTCAATCAGAATAAGGACTGCTATAAAAATGCGAGACAAGAATTTGTACAATTTGTGGATGAGTTGATCCAAGCTGTGTCTGAATTTAATCCGGCTATTTCTTATCAAACGGCAAAGAATTGTGTATTTAATATTTAC
>Ga0102931_1001709_pt1 | contig 10901 bp, 9 predicted proteins | sample SalPonR1_C_D1_MG_FD_79282 | JGI IMG/M metagenome (GOLD analysis project Ga0102931, IMG submission 79282) | Salt pond soil microbial communities from South San Francisco under conditions of wetland restoration - Salt Pond MetaG R1_C_D1_MG | ecosystem: Environmental > Aquatic > Marine > Intertidal... | reverse complement strand
ATTTCAGGCAAAACGATTCGCTCGTGATAGGTTCTTCCAATTTGATTGTGAAGATCAGGCAAACTATCAGCATGGGGTCGGTACCGGTAGGAAAGGTCAATTTGAATGGTTAGACCGTTTCGTGACAAGACAGACATTTTTTCATAGTTCTCATTTACACGCACGTCATAAATGTACATGGTGTTCCAGGGTGCTACCACATGAAAACCCTGTTTATATATCTTGTCCATTTTAAGTCCGCCTCCGAAGCGCTCAAAAAGAACTCCTCGGTGCCCCGCATCGATAGTAAGGAATGTCGTGTTCGTTAAAACGGCGAAAAGGATAAGAGCCACTACTCCTATCACAATCAAATTAATGACCTTCTTGGGGTTTGGCCCCTGATTATTCCCCGGAATATTTATTGTACTCATTCAGTTTTATTTTTACAATAATACAAAACATTAAACTCAATCTTGTTCAAATTGACCTTCACTTTCGAACTAATTCCCGATAGAAAGTCTCTATCTCTTCAGCGACTTCCATGGGATTCCATTGTAACATACATTTAAAGTGTCCCATTGGACATTTAGACTTTCCATATTTAGTACAAGGTCTGCACTTGAGTCCGGAGACTTTAATATTTAAAACGGGAACCTCATTTCTTCCGTAATAGGGATACATGCCAAATTCTTTACTCGTGCTTCCCCAAAATAAAACGATTGGTTTTTTTAAAGCCGCAGCAATATGCATCATGCCGGTATCCGGGGCCATGACCAAAGAGGCACCGCTTATAACAGAGGCGGATTCCTGAATACTCAGTTTTCCAGTCAGGTTCATCAAGGGGCCAGAAATAGACTCAGCAATTTGATTCGCCCTTTCTAAGTCGTCTGGTCCTCCAATAAGGACTACAGGGGCTGAGATGTGGTTGAGAAGGGGGATGGCCTGGCTAATTGGAACCTGTTTTGTATAATGCGCTGCCCCAACGGCAAAAACGACATACTCTTCAAAGTTCGGGTCTGATAATTGAAATCTCTGTTTAGGAGAAATAAAAAAATCCAAACCTTTTTCATCATTTACTACGTCGAGACATGAAAGGGTATCCAGATACCTATCGACAATATGCAAATCGGGAAGGCGGTTGTATTTCAGATTCACGAAAAGCCACTTTTCAACGTTGAGCTTATTGAAACGCCGAGTGGGAACTCCCATTAATTTAGAGAAACTAATGGATCGGATATTATTGTGAAGATCAACAATGAGGTCAAAATGTTGCTCCTTTAGTCGCTTAGTCAGAGATGAAACAGACTCTCCTTTTTTGAGCAGCCATAGTTTGTCAACATACGGGTTCTCTGAAATCAGGCTTTCAAAACTAGATTTTGTTAGATAGTGGACCTCAGCCGAGGTTTGATTTTTCAAGACCCTCAGCACTGGACTTGTCAGGACGATATCCCCCATTGAGCTAAACCTGATGACCAGTATTTTGCGATAGTCTTTCACTACTTTTTCTCTTTAGGACTGTTCTAAAATATTTAAAGATATGTTAATGTCCTTTCAATAATCAAAGAAATCAGAATAATTCTTTACTTTTGAATCAAACAAATATACAATCTCATGAAAAAGATTATTTTATTATCTCTGGCAATGTTCGCTTTCGGTCATTTTGCCATGGCACAAAGCGAAGTAGAAGAAAAGCAATCCACTCTAAAAGCTGAAAAAGTTTCAGCTGACAAAAAGTATGCTACAGCTAAAATGAACACTAAGGTGATCACAAAGCGGGAAGCAGAAGTAAAAAATGAATCCAAAAAATCGAAATGCGGATCAAAATCCGGTAAAAAAGCCTGTTGTAGTTCCAAAAAAGGAAAGGCAGATAGCGAAAGTAAAGCTGACAATAATACCGCGCAGCCAGACGCAGAAAAGGGTACTGAATTGGCAAGTGCCGATAAAAAAAGTTGTTGCAGTAAAGATAAAAAGGAAGCCTGCTCCGGAAAAAAGGGAAAAGCCCTTAAAGCTGTGGAAGTCAAACAGTAATATTTCATTCATTTGATAAAAAAAGGTTAGTGCATGCACTAACCTTTTTTTTTGGTTTGCATTATAGAAGAGGTTTCATCTTTGAAGCACTCCATATTCTAATTTCATCAAAAACAAATCTGCCATGCATTCAGAAAAAACCCATTCTTTCAAAGAAATGATTAGCCAGGGAATACCGGATCGACTCCCTCCTGCTGCACCAGAACGGGACCATGGAGTCGCCCACGCTCCGATTCGGCGAATTGATGGGCTTCTGAGTATCGAAGAGAAACAGCTTGCGGTGCGTAACGCACTGAGGTACTTTCCGGTAGAATGGCATAAAGAGCTTGCTCCTGAATTCGCCAAAGAATTGAATACATATGGTAGAATTTATATGTACCGGTTCCGTCCAACTTACGATATGCATGCCCGCGGAATTGATCAATACCCACACCAGAGTAAACAGGCTGCATCCATCATGCTTATGATCCAAAACAATTTGGATCCTTTAGTGGCAAAATATCCGCACGAACTCATCACTTACGGCGGGAATGGAGCCGTATTCCAGAATTGGGCACAATACCTTATTACCATGCAAATGCTATCCGAAATGACGGATGATCAGACCTTAGTTCTGTATTCTGGGCATCCCATGGGTTTGTTTCCATCTTCATCGCATGCACCCCGCGTGGTCGTGACCAATGGCATGATGATTCCCAACTATTCAAAAGTTGAAGACTGGAATAAATATAATGCCATGGGTGTTACCCAATATGGGCAAATGACTGCAGGTTCATTTATGTATATAGGCCCACAAGGAATTGTCCATGGGACTACAATAACCCTTCTCAATGCCGGTCGTAAAAAAGCCCTGGGAGATCAGAAGCTGAATGGCGCGCTTTATATTACTTCCGGCTTAGGTGGCATGAGTGGAGCACAATCTTTGGCAGCTGAAATTACGGGATGCGTCGGTGTGATTGCGGAAGTGGATTCAGAAATGGTGAATCAAAGATTACAGGACGGATACATAAAAAAAGAAAATGTGTATCGAGACCTTGCGGGTCTGGTTCGCCGGATACAGGAAGAGCGATCTAAAGAGACCGGTATTGCGCTGGTCTATCATGGAAATATAGTGGAATTATGGGAGTACTTAAATGAAAAAGAGGTTCAGGTCGACCTGGGATCAGACCAAACATCCTTGCATAACATTCAGGATTTGGGATACTGCCCGGCAGGATACACATTTGAGGAAGCTGAGGAGCTATTACAGAGAGATAGTAACCAATTTATGGTAGAGGTTCGTTCCAGCTTAAGAAGACATGTGGATGCTGTGAACAAACAAGTAGATGGCGGAATGTACTTTTGGGACTATGGGAACGCCTTTCTCAAAGAGGCGGGTGAGTCAGACGCCGATATTTGGGCAGATAATGACCATAAAGAGTATAAGTACAAGTCCTATGTTGAAGACATCATGGGCCCCATGTGCTTCGATTGGGGCTTTGGTCCTTTCCGCTGGGTTTGCAGTTCGAACAGCCCTGAAGATCTAAAAACTACTGATCGAATTGCAGAGCAAGTGCTAAGAGATGAACTGGCTAATGCCATTCCTGAGATTTCAGGACAGTTGCAAGATAACATCGACTGGATCTCAAAGGCTGGAGAGCAAATTCCGCAAGTGGGATCCAAATCACGGATTTTATATGCCGATTCAAGCGGTCGAATTGCATTGGCCCGGGCATTTAACCAGGCCATTGCTAAAGGAGAGCTGAAAGGGCCTGTTATTTTAGGACGGGACCATCACGATGTATCTGGGACAGACAGTCCTTTTCGAGAAACAGCCAATATCTATGATGGATCCAAGTTCACGGCTGACATGGCTGTTCAAAATGTCATTGGTGACTCATTTCGGGGAGCGACCTGGGTATCGCTACACAATGGTGGTGGCGTTGGATGGGGAGAAGTCATCAATGGAGGTTTCGGCCTAGTATTAGATGGCAGTGCCGAATCAGAAAGGAAAGCATCCAACATGTTACATTGGGATGTAAATAACGGAGTTGCCCGAAGGGCTTGGGCGCGAAATCCCGAAGCATTAGCTGCTATTCGAAAAGAAATGAGCCAAACATCGAACTTGAAAATAACCCTGCCCAAAATAGTAGACGACAAACTCATCAGCGATCTATTCTAATATTTTTTGATAGAATAATTTCAAAATAATATCTTTTTCGTTATATTGTAAAAAACTAAAAGCCATGATGAACGAACCGATATCCAGCATAATGACCCGAGATTTATTCACAGTTTCGCCTGATGATACTCTGGACAAAGTAAAAGATATTTTTTCGGAAAAGCATATTCATCATATGCCTGTGGTCGAAAATGACGAACTTGTAGGGCTAATTACGACTTCCGATTTACTATGGCTAAATGAAAGTTTTGATAGTTATCAATACGTGAAGGTTTCTCGTGTGATGACAAAAAAGCTTGCGGTTTTGGAGCCAAATGATAAAATCGGGACAGCGGCACAAGTATTTTTGCGGAATTGGTTTCACGCTTTGCCCATCGTAGAACCCGGTACTAAAAATTTAATGGGTATCGTAACTACTTTTGATATTCTATCCTATTCTTTCAAAAAAGAATATCCCGGGGAGAAAGTTTGAAACCTAACTTTGAAAACTCGGATAAAACCTTAAAGTAGGCAGCAAATTCTTTGCTTTTTTAGTCATTAAATAATCAGGTAAATTTTCCTTTTGTAGAAAAGACATGATACCGCTTTACTTTGATGCCTTAGTAAAAAAGTTCTTACAAATTGCGACTTCAAAATTGATTAGACAACAAATTATAGGCAAGCTTCCTCTCAATTTATTGCATAAATGAACCTCTGGTACTATATAAAAAATTATAGCTACAATGCCCTGCCAAATGTATATTTTCGATGGAGATATCGCTTTTTAAAGCGCTATGAAAAAAAACTGAGTGATAAAGAGGTTTCGGATCGAATAAACTACTATTTTAAAGTGGAAAATTCTTTCCCCATTCCTCCAGAGGCAGTGGCCGTAAAAGATTATAAGAAAACAAAAGGCACAGGTTATTACTTAGACCTCAAAGAGTTTCTGCACTATTTCTCTAAAGATACCAAATTTGCATATGTTTTCGGAGATTCAACAAAAATCTATCCCCACCCTACTCTGATAAAGGCTCGCCCTATTAAAGGAGATAATAAGAACTCAATATTATTTAAATTAAATAAGAGACGACATTTTCGATGGGTCCAAGACTCCTTGTCCTTCTCAGAAAAAAAAGATGCTTTGGTTTGGAGAGGTTCGGCCTATCGAAAGCTGAGACAAAATTTCGTTCAAAGATACTATGACCACCCTATTTATGATGTAGGCCAAACCAATCGTCCTAAAGAAAATGTACCGTGGCAAAAGCCTTTTATGTCGATCGCAAACCAATTAAAATTTAAATTTATTTTTTGTCCCGAGGGGAATGACGTAGCGACAAACTTAAAATGGGCGATGTCTTCCAACTCGCTTTGCCTAATGCCAAAACCCAAGTATGAAACGTGGTTTATGGAAGGCAAACTCAAGCCAAATGTACACTATGTAGAAGTAAAAGATGATTTTAGTGATCTTGAGGAAAAAATAAACCTTTACATTGAACATCCTGCAAAAGCTCTACCGATCATTAATAATGCGAAAAATCACGTTAAAAGGTTCCAAAATAAAACGTTTGAGGAACTTCTTTGCCTAAAAGTTTTGGAAAAATATGCTTTATTAACAGAGCAGATCTAAGTTTTTCTCTGCCTCAATCCTAGATAAGGGATGCGTTGCAAAAATTTGGATTACCCATGCTATATGATGGCCAAAAACAAAGCTCAACGTCCAGCGAAATCATATTCATCAATCAATTGCTGAATCTCAAAATTTTAAACGCTAACCGCATTCTCTGCCCGCTTTTTAGCCATCTCTTCCTTCATCTTCTTCCAGGATTTACCCATAATTTTATTCATCCCTCTGTCCACTACGTAATGACGAGCTATATTAAATAATCCTTTGACGCGACGTACATAAGAGTCGTTGGCCCGGAGTGAAATGGAATATCCTCCGTCCAAATATTCAATATAATGCCAAAATCCACTAGGCATGAACAAAGTCTCTCCCGGATAAATAATCGTTTCATATCCCTTGACGTGTTTTAAAGCTGGGTACTTTTTGTAATCTGGGCTATTCACGTCTACATATGATGCAACTGTAAACGGATGATGATACAAGTACTTACTTTGCTCAGGTGGAAACAACACAACACGCTTTCTACCATGGATCTGATTTAGAAACACATGTGACAAGTCAATATCGTAATGCAAGGCTACGTAGGAGCCTTCCCCACCAAAGAACATGAAAGGATAATTATTGATGAAACCATCCATAATTTCAAGCTCTTTTATATCATTGCAAAGCTCCGGAGCATGTCGAAATATGTTAAATAAAAACATCCGTAATTCTGTGGGGCCCGCAGATATAGTATCTAAATACTCCCTAAAGGGTATCTTCTTTTCAGGTCCCATATAATTTTTCCCACCCTCCGACACTTTTGGGGAAAAAACAGGCACTTCCAAATGACCGTATTCTTCACGAAAATAATCTATGGTCCATTTGTCTTTAGCTGGCCAGTGATCTATCAGATCAGTAAACACAACCGGCTTTCTATTAGCCAGATAAGTATCTGCAAAAGATTCTCGTGTAATACCAGATCGGCGGTCAACTTCTGAAATTTCCATAATTATAATCTATTTAAGTCCAACAACAAATATACAACTTTATTCACATAAAGTACAGCTTTCTATGGCTCACCGAATGTCTGGTTTCTTAAACTTAAATCATATTATAAGTTGTCACTATGTATAATTTTGTATCTTTAGGGTTCATTTGAAATTCAATAATTGCTATTGTGATTTGCCATTAGACTATGGTAAAGGAAAAGGTGCAGAACATGGCCCGAAGAAAGAAAAAAAGAGAAAAGAAAAACCGGTTCGACTTCAATAGTTGGTCTCCGGGTGAGCGTTGGCGAAAAATAATGGGTGCTTTCGTTGCAGCTTTTTCCATTTATTTATCATTTGCATATATCTCCTACGCTACAAGCTGGAAGGTAGATCAGGCCCAGATTTATGAATTTGAATGGAGCCATTTTCTATGGGGGGATCTTCCAATGAAAAATTTAACGGGAAGATTAGGTGCTATTTTGTCTCACCAGATGATTTACTGGGGATTTGGTATTCCTGCAATAGCTTTTGTTATCTTAGGATTAAAATACGCTTATGAACTTTGGAGGGGCATCCAATGGTATTCAACCCTTCGATTCACTTTTTACACTCTTATTGTAGCAGCTTTTTCGAGTGTTGTTTTCGATTTCGTCTTTTCGAATTCTCCTTTTCCGTGGGGAGGAGCATTTGGGGAATCCATGCGGATTTGGCTTTCCAATTTTTTAGGAGATATTGGCTTGTTTTTCCTCATCCTCACCATCGTTATTGCTTATTTTATTTGGCTCTTCAACCCCCAGCTCAAACCCGTTTCTTTTCAAAAATGGAAGAACTGGCTTCAAGCGCCGGAAGAAGTCATTACAGAAGAATCGAACCTACCTCAAGATAAAACACCTAAAGAATCCCACCCAGATAAATCTGATGCGACTCCAGATCCAGAGGAAGAAAAACAGTCTTCTGAAGAAACTCCAGTTATCAATCGACCCCTCCAGCAGAATAAGCCTGAAAATCAAAGCTACGAGGTAGACCTGGAAACAGATTCACCCCATGAGGAAAAGGACCCAGATGAAGAAGACGATGGACTTGAAGTTGAGATCAGTACCGAAGGTGTGGATGTTCCGGAAATAAATGTACAAGAGGAAGATCGAGGAAATATTAATGACCTGTATGATCCTACAGCCGAATTGTCCCATTACAAGAGCCCGGCTTTAGACCTCTTGGAGCAGCACGATGACAGTAACATATCCATAGATAAAGAAGAGCTTGAGCACAAGAAAAAGCAAATCATAAAAACACTCTATAACTATAAAATAGAGATAACTAAAATCAGAGCTACAATAGGGCCAACAGTAACTCTTTATGAGATCGTTCCGGCGCCTGGGGTTCGGATTTCGAAAATAAAAAACCTCGAAGATGATATTGCATTAAGCCTGTCAGCCCTTGGAATACGTATCATAGCCCCTATTCCCGGACGAGGCACCATCGGAATTGAGGTTCCAAATAAAAACAAACAAATTGTATCTCTCAGAGAGGTCCTGGAGGATCCTAAATACGACCGGGCTAAAATGGAGTTACCCATTGCCATAGGAAAAGATATCTCAAACAAGGTATTTATTGCAGATTTAGCCAAAATGCCGCACCTTCTCATTGCGGGAGCAACAGGGCAGGGTAAATCAGTAGGTATTAATACTATACTCATGTCCCTGCTGTATAAAAAACACCCATCACAACTAAAACTTGTCTTGGTTGACCCCAAAAAGGTGGAATTGTTTCCCTACAGTCTACTTGATAAGCATTTTTTGGCTAGTCTTCCGAATAACGATGAACCGATTGTTACAGACACCAGTCAGGTTGTTAATACCCTTGCATCCCTATGTATCGAGATGGATGACAGATACGATCTTCTTAAAAAGGCTCATGCGAGAAACCTGAAAGAATATAACAATAAGTTCGTCTCCCGAAAACTCAACCCCAAAAAAGGGCATAAATTTCTACCTTACATCGTTCTGGTCATAGACGAATTTGCGGATTTGATTATGACAGCAGGAAAAGAAATCGAACTTCCTATCGGTAGGTTGGCTCAGTTGGCTAGAGCTGTGGGTATCCATCTCATTATTGCTACTCAGCGGCCTTCCGTGAATATTATTACGGGAATTATAAAGGCGAATTTCCCGGCACGTCTTGCGTTTAAAGTAACCTCCAAAGTAGATTCAAGAACTATTTTAGATGCAGGTGGCGCTGATCAACTCATAGGCCGAGGAGATATGCTCTTTTCTTCAGATAGCAATTTGGTGCGATTACAATGTGCGTTTGTAGACACGCCTGAGGTTGAACTGGTTTTAGGCCACATACAAAAACAACAAGGCTACAGTCAGCCCTATCTTCTACCAGAATATGATAGCGAAGCCGGAGACCAGCCCGGAGAGATTTCGGTTGACGAGTTAGATGAGATGTTTAAAGATGCAGCTCGCCTGGTGGTTCAAAACCAGCATGGTTCAACATCAATGATTCAACGGAAGCTAAAATTAGGATACAACCGAGCAGGTCGAATTATGGATCAACTCGAGCACTTTGGAATTACAGGTGCCAATGCAGGATCGAAAGCTCGCGAAGTACTCGTTCAATCTACAGATGAATTGGAACATATTCTGGAGAGTATAGAGGATCAGCAAAATAGCACACCCTATTAAGTCCTAACTTTGCCTCCCACTCCTACCCTAGGGAAATATAAATTCCCAAAGTCAATTTCTGAAGGAAAACAATAAGATACAATCTTACAGAGTTATAATCGCAAAAAATATGCGTCCCTATATCCTCCTCATATTCACTTCATTCTTCCTTGCAGTTACTGGTATTCACTCTCAGGAGTCTGCTGAACAAATCATGGATCGAATGCTATCGTCCTTTGTAGATCAAAAGCAAATGGTTTTTGACTTTAAGCTAACCGTTAAAATACCAGAGCAAAATAATATCGAATTTGAGGGGAATCTCATCAAATCAGGCGATAAATATAGTGCAACCATGGGTGATCGATGGATTAAAACAGATGGAAAAACCCAATGGGTATTCGACCCGGATCTACAGGAAGTTCAAATTTATGACGCAAATGCAGAAAATGCACTTCCGCTGAGCCCGGAAGAAATGCTAAAGGTTTACAATACGGATGATTTTGATTTTGACATTACTGGTAAGGAAGGAAACGGTCAAGGTGAAATTTATTTAGTAGATTTCAAACCTAAGGATAAGTCAGCTGATGTCGTAAAAGCTGGGATGGCAATTTATAAGTCCTCCGCTTTCCCACAGTACATAAAGGTCACGGAAAGAGATGGCATGCGGTATATTCTCGAGCTTAGCAATATTAATACAGAGCCTTCCATTTCCAAAGACGAATTTACTTTTCAGCCAGAAAATAATCCCAACCTCAGAGTCGAAGACCTCAGGGTTCGAGAATAATTTGCTATAATGCTAATCTTTAAGTACTTTTGTGGCTTGATATGAGGTACAGTTGGACATCACATTTCGTTCTGTTTTTTGTTTTTTTGTTTTCATTTGCCGCATGCAAATCAGATTTTGAGCGCGTGCGAACGAGTGGGAACAGCCAGGTGATGTATGCCGCTGGTATGAAATACTATGAAGAAGGAGAATATCTTAAAGCTCAGACTTTGTTTGAACAAATTGTCAGTGCTTATAAGGGAAAAACAGAGGCTGAGGAACTCTACTTTAAATATGCCTATACGTACTACCATCTAGGGCAATACATTCTCGCCTCTTATTATTTCAAGAATTTCAGTACCACATTTGGCACAAGTCCATTGCGAGAGGAGGCCATGTTTATGTCAGCCTACTCGAACTATTTGCTTTCGCCTAACTTTAGATTGGATCAGACCTATTCTCAGCAAGCTATTGATGAGCTTCAAACCTTCGTTAACACCTATCCCAACAGTGAAAAAGTTGGGGAGTGCAATAATCTCATTGACGAAATGAGAAAAAAACTAGAAAAGAAAGCGATTGCCAGAGCAGATTTGTATCATGATATGAGCCGATATCAGGCAGCGGTTCAATCCTATGAGATTGTCCTGCAAGACTATCCCGAAACCAATGCTGCGGAAAAGATTCGATTTCAAATGACTCGTGCCGAGTATCGCTTAGCAAAGAAAAGTGT
>Ga0102931_1001703_pt1 | contig 10919 bp, 9 predicted proteins | sample SalPonR1_C_D1_MG_FD_79282 | JGI IMG/M metagenome (GOLD analysis project Ga0102931, IMG submission 79282) | Salt pond soil microbial communities from South San Francisco under conditions of wetland restoration - Salt Pond MetaG R1_C_D1_MG | ecosystem: Environmental > Aquatic > Marine > Intertidal... | reverse complement strand
GAGACCTGGATCGCTGCTACACTATTTGTATTGAACATCTCAGCCTTCGCCGCACGCTCAGGCGTGACTTTTTGAGGAAGCCCTAAATAGGGCAAGAGCGTTAATATTTAAGATTTCATTAATCACATGAGTAGAATCTTTTCTCAGGCTCCATATAAAAAAAGACCATTCCCCTTTGCCTGAATATTTTTCAGATTGAAATGGATCAGAAATATCAATTTGTGAAAACTCAAATACATGTTGATCAAATAAAAAGGTATTTGAAACTCCAAAATTGTAAAGACCTTTTAGTGGGTGTAAATTCGAGGTAAAATCGTTCAAAATTTCTTTAATAAGCGAATCTGCAACTCTTTTTATAAAACTATTCATCTTCAATCCTAATCTTTCAATATCAGAATTTTTCTGTTGCTCTGGTATATTGAGTTTGGTTTGGATTATAAGAAATCCTTGATCATTTAGATAAGCTTTCATAGAGTGAACAGACCATTCTATGTGGTTATCAATAAGGCATTTCCTTAGATCAACATGATGCTTGCTTAATAGGTCAAACTCAACCATTGATAATGTGTGTTCATCATAATTTTTTAGAAATGAATTATTGAGTTTGATGGGATATTTAGCAGATTTGAATGACTCGGTAAATACAAATGTTTGAAAAAGACAAAAAACTCGGTTTTCTACATACAATTTATTGGTCATAAATCTTTGTCAATTGCCTATTTGTTATCATTATCAGCGGTAGATCAACTAAATGGAACTGAAAGTACCACAAATTATCTATGCATTCCTAGTATTTAAAATCAGTGTTAAACCGAATCGTCCGGGCAATGCAATCACATCAATATTCAAATTCCGACACTTTCATAGAAAATCTCCAAAATCACTTGAATCACGAATAATGTGAGTTCAGAAGTGCCTCCTTCATAAAGCAATCAGTAAATAAAGAATCAAACAAATATTACTTTTTTTATACATCGATGACACAAAGCTACTCGAAGATCCATAACTAAAGATAAATAGAGGTTATGAATTTTTCCTGTATTTGTGCCTTTTTGACCCATCAAATGGGTTTTCATTTTGTTATTTCATAATCTTTCGAAGGGGAAAATGGGGGATGAAAAAACGAAATTCGTCAAAGTATTATCCTAACACTCAAGCTAAATCTGAACCATTCTCAATTGAATCACCAAAAAAATAAAGATAATCTAGAGGTCTTGCGATCTGTTGAGGTGGGGAAATTTTTTATACAAAGGGTTTTCTCCCAGAAATTCACAAAACCTTTGATATGATCCGGTTTCAGATAGATTTATTATAAGTAAATCGTTCTTTCTGTGCCTGAAATAATTTAGAATTTCTTTGTTGTGATGATGATAAGTTTCTTTCAAAAATTCTACATCATAAAGATCATTCTCAGTCATATCGTACTTAATTTTCTCAAATTCCCACCTATTTAATCCCGGAGTTTTATAGAGCTTTTTCAACTGATCTTTGGTGGGTAATTGCCCATTACTACCAAATCTTCTTTTATGGTGGTTGAGTAATGATTTTACCCACTGATCTGCACTATCCCGAATAGTCAGTATAAATTTACTCCCGGGATAGGCATCATCCATTGCCTGGTATGTATAAGGCAAACTAAATGGGATATCTTCAAAAACCTGGGCGGTTTTACAAAACTTTATAATCGGTTTAAAATCTCTTTTTGCATAAGAATGCAGGTACTTATAAGCCATTTCTTCTTTACCCACCCTGTAACCTAAATCTTGAAACGCTCTTTTAACAGACGTAGTGCCCGTTTTATTTCTCCCGATACAAAAAACCTTTGGCTTTCCAAGTACTTCAATCCTCCATTTCATTTCCCGAAACTTAGGAAATGCTTTAGCCATTGAATTTTTTGCCTCTACGCTTATCATTGATCAAAGGAGTCGTTAATTGAATCCCTTCAAAAGTAATATAAATAGAAACAATTTACGTCTCTTGCTATTAAGATTTATCAAAGAGTGTCCCCCTTCGCCATGTCCCGAACCGTCGCAGAAGGAGGCAAGGGGGGATGGTTCGTCCGATTTAAACTCTACCGCACAACGCTTTCAACTACATCTAAACTGTCTTAATGCGCATTCTGAATATCTATTCTTCAATAATTCATTCAAATATTTTCCAAGATAAGAATTGCTGATTCATCACTGAACACCTTATTCGGATTTCATTATCTTATAACGGAAATAATAAACTAAAATGAAATAAACCACTGCATATGAGTGAAATCCAGACAAGTGTCAGCTACAGTTTCACAATGAGAGTTCACATCGAAAACAAACCGGGTAAACTGGCTAAAATTTTGAATGCGATTGCTGATGAAAAAGGAGATCCAGGCGCAGTTGATGTTGTAAGGGTTGAAGGGAATTACAAGATCCGTGACATCACTGTAAGTGCTCGAGATGAAAATCATGCGGAGGCGATCGTCGAATCGATCAAAAAGATTGAGGGGATTAAAGTCAGAAATGTATCAGACCGCGTATTCCTGCTTCATCTGGGCGGGAAAATCAGCATTAAAAATAAAATGCCGGTGGATACACGGGACGCACTTTCTATGGCTTATACGCCTGGTGTAGGGCGAGTATGTAAATCGATTGCAAAAGATTCTGAAAAAGCTCATACCCTTACAATCAAAAAAAATTCGGTAGCAGTTGTAAGTGACGGCTCAGCTGTGTTGGGCTTAGGAAATATCGGACCCAAAGCTGCCATGCCAGTCATGGAAGGGAAAGCGATGCTTTTCAAGGAGTTTGCGGATGTTGACGGTTATCCCATCTGCCTGGATACACAAGATGTAAATGAAATTGTACGGACTGTCGAGATGATCGCTCCGGGATTTGGTGGAATTAACCTTGAAGATATCAGTGCCCCAAGATGTTTTGAAATTGAACAGCGTTTAAAAAAATCACTCGATATTCCGGTGTTTCATGATGATCAGCACGGGACGGCAGTTGTAGCGCATGCTGCTACCATCAACGCATTAAAGGTGATAGGCAAGAATTTAAAGGATATTCGAATTGTAATCGTTGGAGCGGGTGCTGCCGGAGTTGCCATTGCGCAGATTCTGCTTGATGAAGGCGTGGAAGACATTCTTTGCTGCGACAGTTCGGGCATTATAAACCGCGATCGAATGGAAGGCCTTAATGAGAGCAAGAAGTGGATCGCAGAGAATACGAATCCGGATAACCTGGGCGGAGATATCCTGGATGCCACAGATGGCGCAGATCTTTTGATTGGGGTAAGCGGACCTGATATTATTCCCGTAGAAGCTGTTGAAAAGATGGCCGAAGATCCAATTGTTTTTGCATTGGCAAACCCAGTACCAGAAATTCGGCCCGAAAAAATCCAAAACATAGCACGGATAATCGCCACAGGACGAAGTGATTATCCGAATCAAATCAACAATGTTCTGGCTTTTCCCGGTATCTTCCGGGGAGCATTGGATGCAAGGGCAACTGACATCAATGAGGAGATGAAACTGGCGGCTGCCCATGCCATTGCCGATCATATTCCTGATGAAGATTTGAGCGAAGAGTACATTGTACCCAGCGTTTTCAGTAAACAGGTGGTGCGGAAAGTTTCGCGGGCTGTGAAAGAAGCCGCCTTTAGAACGGGAGTGGCAAGAAAGGCGAGGCCTTGAAAACCCTTCCCCTTGGTCCCCTTCCTTATCACGTGCTTTTCGTGATCGGGAGGGATTTAGGGTGGGTCGCAAATCAACTCCAGGGATCCGTGGCCACAACAATCCAATCCTGCAGAGGATTTTTTGGATGAGCACTGCAATTCAGGTAGTGTTCCGGTTTTTCAACGAATCCCGATTTTACAGATTGATTCAGGATTGATAACGCCGCTTCGTCAATCTGATCCTGCGTATAAACCGAACGCATCTGTGTCTCTTCTTCCCAAATGTGAATTCCTTCCGGCTTATTCCGCGGACCAAATTCCTGGAACACGGATAACATCCAGGATGTGTGAAGATTAGAACGGCCGTTTCTCAACATTAGCATTACAGCTTTAGAAGAAAACCCTTTTAATGATTCGAGAACATCAGGCAACGAGCCCCATGCTGTGTTGGCAATCATAAGAATTCTATTAGGCAGCACTATATATTCATAAATTCGAAGCCCTCGCTTGTCGCAGCACCATTGCAGGCCGTCCAGTATTTTTTTACGCATAATTTGATGAATAAAAAGTGGCACTGCGCCGGCAATCCTTAGTTCAACAGAAAACAGTTCCTTTCCCCTTCTTCTCTTTCTTCTCATCGGTTATTTCAAATTTAGTTCTTTATTGTATGAGCCGAATCTTTGTGATTCCTTACAGAAAAAAATTGAATAGTAGGTCAGCTTACCCGTCAGAACGCTCGGAGCGGGTACGTGTTTAGTTCTGAACAGAGAACCTGTCAGAGTTTGAGCGGAGCGAAATCCTGTCAGAGTTCGGCTCTTCACCTCAATACTCCATTTTTTTTGGGCCAACCACGGTACGCGACTCTGGCAGGAGATCGAAATGCACGATCACTCTGCCAGGACACTAAACAGGTACAAGAGCTGTTTGACGGATTCTTGATGATTGCGCTATCCACACAACAATCGCACATTCTCCAAACTTTTTTTTAGCACGTGATTTGGGTATTATTGAACCGGAAAATCAAACCCTTGAAATTGTTAGTTAAACGCATTCCATTATGAAAATTCACGAGTATCAAGCTAAAGAATTATTTAAAGAAGCCGGCATCGCCGTACCTGACGGAGTAGCAACCTCCTCGGTTGAAGAAGCTGTAAAAGCCGCTGAAGAGATGAAAGAAAACGGTACAGCCCTTTTTGTGGTAAAAGCTCAAATCCATGCCGGCGGACGTGGAAAAGGCCGCACCAAAAAGAGTAATGCAAAGGGTGTGATTCTATGTCACTCAATCGATGAAGTTCGGGAAGCAGCCGAATCACTTTTAGGTGATACACTCGTTACCATTCAAACCGGTGAAGAGGGACAGGAAGTTAAATCCATTTACGTGACCGATGGCGTGGATATCGAAAAAGAATTCTATCTCGGAATTCTATTGGATCGCGCCAAAAGTCAGAATGTTATTATGGTCTCGACCGAAGGCGGCGTTGAGATTGAAAAAGTTGCCGAAGAAACTCCCGACAAAATTGTAAAAGAATGGGTTGAACCAGGAATGGATTTAGCCCCAAACCAAGCTCGGCGACTGGCTTTTGCTCTTGGATTTGAAGGAGACGCGTTTAAAAAAGCTGTTAAGTTTATCAACGCACTTTATAACTTTTATGTGAAACAAGATGCGGACATGGTTGAGATCAATCCGCTGGTTCTTACCCCGGTGGGCGATGTTTTAGCACTGGACGCTAAGGTAACATTCGACGGAAATGCAATGTACCGGCACAAAGATCTGCAGGAGTTGAGAGATGAATCCGAAGAAAATCCGATTGAGCTTGAGGCTTCTAAATACGGACTCAATTACATCAAGCTTGACGGTAACGTGGGCTGTATGGTGAACGGCGCCGGTCTTGCAATGGCCACTATGGATATCATTAAACTCTCCGGCGGTGATCCTGCTAACTTCCTTGATGTAGGTGGCGGCGCAAATGTTGAAACCGTGAAAAACGGATTTCGAATTATTCTCGAAGACCAAAACGTAAAAGCTATTCTGATTAATATTTTTGGCGGAATAGTTCGGTGTGATCGTGTTGCCAATGGCGTGATTGAAGCTGTTAAAGATCCGGAAATCGCCAAGAAAGTCGAAGACGTTCCTATTATTGTTCGCCTACAGGGAACCAATGCCGAAGAGGCCAAAGAGATCATCGACAACAGTGATCTGAATGTGATTTCTGCCGTTCTGTTGAAAGAGGCAGCCGAAGAGGTTTCGAAGGTATTGGCGGCATAATCAAGATATTACCACAAAACTGTAGGATAGGGGTGTATCGAATATGCCCTTATCTCACATTTTGGGCGGGGCGTAATTCATTACGCCCTTACAATTTCATTTAGAGATTAATCCATCTATTCATCATGCCATCCCGCGACCAACACAATCGCCGGTCTATCCGATTGCGGGATTATGATTATTCATCACCCGGGGAATATTTTATCACGATTTGCACGCAGAACCGGGAATGTCTGTTTGGTGATGTTGTGGATGGGGAGATGGAATCAAATGAGATTGGCCAAATTGCAGAAAGATTTTAGCAACGAATTCCTGAAAGATATGAGAATATAATTTTGGATGCATTCGTTGTTATGCCCAATCATATTCATGGAATTATTGGCATTGAATATGATATGGAATCTGAATTTGTAGGGGCAATTCATGAATTGCCGCTACAGCATGAAAAGCCGGAAGAATACCGAAAATCCCGCCGACAAATGTATCTATCGAAAATTATCGGCTGGTACAAAATGAATGTGGCTAAGAAATCTAACGTCATATTAGATAACACCGGAAATAAATTCTGGCAACGCAATTACTACGAACACATCATTCGCAATGAAAAATCGTTGAATAGAATCAGGGATTACATTTTAAATAATCCTGCGTTGTGGGAAGAGGATCAAAATCATCCCGATTATATGGAATAAACCTATTGGCATTCCCACGTAGGGGTAATTCATGAATTACCCCTACGTGTATATGATCACCATTTATCCCAAAAAATTTCTCACCTCCAAAAAATGATTCCTGCTTGTTATTCCCTTATATTCTGTACTTGCTTATTTAATGAGAGGTATTCACTTCATACATGTCAGAATTTAATTTACACTCCCCGTGGGAACCAGCCGGAGATCAACCCCAGGCTATTGAGGAATTAACAGAGGGAGTTCAGCACGGCGATAAATTTCAGACGCTTCTCGGAATTACCGGATCCGGAAAAACACGTACCGTAGCCGGCGTAATTGAAAACGTACAAAAACCCACCTTGGTAATGAGCCATAATAAGACTTTGGCGGCTCAGTTATACCGGGAGCTCAGTGATTTTTACCCAGAAAATCGAGTTGAGTTTTTTATCTCTTACTACGATTACTATCAACCCGAAGCCTATATTTCTACTCAGGATAAGTACATCGAAAAAGACCTCTCTATCAATGAAGAGATTCAGCGGCTTCGATTGCGGGCAACCAGTTCACTACTCTCCGGCCGGCGTGATGTAATTATAGTCTCATCAGTAAGTTGTATTTATGGTATCGGCTCCCCATCTGAATATGAAAAGCTGATTATTAATCTTGAAACGGGCATTGAGATTCCTCGCAATACTCTATTATATGACCTGGTGGATCTCCATTACAACCGAAATGATTTAGATTTCACACGGGGCACTTTTCGTGTTCGCGGGGATGTGGTGGATGTCTACCCCGCTTATTCTGAAGAGGGACTTCGGGTCTCATTTTGGGGCGATGAAATTGAAAATCTTGAGGTTTTTGATGTAGACTCCGGTGAGGTTTTAGACCAGGTGGATGAATTCAGAATCTATCCGGCATCGCATTATGTGACCTCCCAGGGACGACTCGAAGAAGCTATTGAACAGATTCGCGAAGAGATGCACTGGCGTGTGGAAATTCTACAAGATGAACAGCGTTTTCTCGAAGCTAAACGCCTTGAACAGAGAACCCTTTTCGATATTGAAATGATGCAAGAGATCGGTTACTGTTCCGGAATTGAAAACTATTCGCGATATCTGAGTGCCCGAAAACCGGGTGAACGGCCTTATTGTTTGATGGATTATTTCCCGGATGATTACCTGCTCGTTGTCGATGAAAGCCATCAAACCGTACCACAAATCGGTGCGATGTATGGTGGTGACCGGTCCCGAAAAGTGGAACTTGTTGAACACGGGTTTCGATTGCCATCAGCTCTCGATAACCGACCGCTGACTTTTGAAGAGTGGGAAGGAATGATCAACCAGGCAATTTTTGTAAGTGCTACGCCAAGCGATTATGAACTTGAGCAATCAGGCGGAGTGTACGTCGAACAAATTATTCGCCCAACCGGTTTGATGGAGCCGGAAATTGAGGTTCGTCCGCTTGGTAACCAGGTGGATGATCTACTCGAAGAAATTCGAATTCGGGCTGAAAAAAATGAGCGGGTTTTGTGTATCACGCTGACTAAACGTCTAAGTGAAGAGCTCAGTGAATATCTTAAAAACCTTGGAATCAGTGCGGCGTATATGCATAGTGAACTTGATGCTATGCAAAGAGTTGAAGTTCTTTATAAATTCAGGCGCGGCGATTTCAATGTATTGGTTGGAATCAACCTGCTTCGTGAGGGGATTGACATTCCGGAATTGAGCCTTGTAGCCATTATGGATGCGGATAAAGAAGGATTCCTGAGATCAGAAACATCACTATTTCAAATCGTAGGACGAGCCGCGCGAAATGTAGGTGGCAAAGCGATACTTTATGCCGATAAGATTACAAACAGTATCCAAAAAGTAGTAGATGAAACGAACCGGCGCCGGAAGATTCAAAAGGAATACAATGAGAAGCATGGAATCACTCCGCAAACGGTGAAGAAAGAACTGAAGCCGCTTGTAGATCCGTCTTTAATTTCAACCCAGGATTTTACTCTTGATCCTAAAAAAGAGGATGAAGAAGATTATCTTGAGGTTGTGAAAGTTGCCGAGGATGGCATTCAATACAAGGCCAATCCGGCAATGAAAGAAGTTACATTTGAAAGCAAGGAAAAATTTCTCGAATATTTACGCGATTCTATGTTGCAGGCAGCAAAGAACATGGAATTTGAAGAAGCAGCGAGAATTCGCGACCAAATCGCACAACTGGAAGAAGAACTATGATTAAAATAACTCCATGAGTAAAATTGATTTTCTAAAGACCTTTATCAAAGATAAAGATGTGGCATCCGTCACGCCAACGTCTAAGCACTGCGTTAAAAAAGTGTGCTCAAATATCGATTTTTCAAAAGATTTTACCCTTGTGGAATACGGGCCGGGAGATGGGGTTTTCCCAAAATACATTCTCGAAAAAATGTCGCCCAACTCCCGATTGATTCTCATCGAGGCCAATGAAGATTTTGTTGAACATCTCAAAGAAACTATTAATGATCCAAGAGTAGAAATCCATAATGCGCTGGCCGGGAATGTAGAATCAGTTCTAAATTCTGAAGATGTTGGAAAGATTGATTATGTCCTTTCCGGGATTCCTTTTTCATTTCTTAAAAAAGATCGAAAACGTGAAGTTCTCCAGGCTACCAAAAACATTTTGAAAGATGGCGGTATGTTCCTTGCCTATCAAACAAGCGGACATTTAAAGAAGCCGGTCATGGACGTTTTTGGTAATTATGATACAGATTTTGTTCCACTGAACATTCCTCCATATTTCATTTATAAGGTTTACAACAACGGTAGTAACGGTGTTGATGTAATTTGAAAAAATCAGATGAAGTGAAATATGGAGCTTCATCAAATATGATTTATTGATGCAGTCATTTTCAAAAAATAAAATCATCCCACCAGAAGTACTGTTAAACGGCTATAAAAACGGGATCTTCCCGATGAGTGAATCAAGAGAGGATGAATCGGTTGGATGGTATTCCGCTCGCCGAAGAGGCATTATCCCAATTGAAAACTTTCAGGTCTCATCCAATGTCCAGAGAATCATTCGGCAGGGGCGCTATACCTGCCGGGTTGATACCTGTTTCCGAGAAGTGATGGAAGAGTGCGCTAACCGTGAGACCACGTGGATCTCCGAAGTGATAATAAACTCGTTTGAGATGTTACATCTTGCGGGTCATGCACATTCAGTAGAGATGTTTGATAAGGATGACAATCTTGTGGGCGGTTCGTATGGAGTTTCACTTGGAGCCGCATTCTTTGGCGAATCGATGTTTAAAAAAGCCAGGGAGGCTGATAAAATTGCCCTTTGGAATACTCATCAAATACTGAAGAAAAACGGATTTGAACTCTGGGACACGCAGTTCTATACCGATCACCTGGCTCAATTTGGTTGCATTGAGATCTCCTCTGAGAAGTATAAAAGACGATTGAACCAAGCACTTCAAAAAGAAGCTGTTTTTATAAAATCATAAGCAAATGTGGATTTTTATAAGGAGATGAAAATTTCCCCCTTCGAAGGGGGAGAGAATCAACAAAGTTGATTTAGGGGGATGACCAAACGTCTATATTTGATTTTACATTCATAAATCAAGCCACATCTTGATGTATCATCCCCCAATGCCCCCTTCAAAAAAGGGGGACACTCCTCATAAATTCTTATTTTGCATCCAGGCTAAAATGGTTTTCCCAATGATTAACCAACAGGGCAGCCATTGGCATTTACAGGTGTTCCAGGTGGAGTATTCGGACAGAGATCTCGATTGTCAGGTACACCATCTCCATCGGAATCACGCTCTCCGCCACCGGTAAACAGCAATTGATAGGATATCGGCAAAAACGTATTCATAATTTCATTTTCAAACTGATTAGTCGGGGCGGCAATTTTTTGAATAACGATTGACGTCAAACCCGTTGGTGTGAAAGTTACATTCGCAGTAATAACAGCAGAAACATTGCCAAATCGAATAAAACGGTTCGAAAATTCAGCGGCAAAACCCGGCGCGAGTTGATTAACGGGAGGATTCCCTTCGTTTACACAAATACGTTGGATATTATTACCATTTCCACCGAAAAAAGCCAACAACGAATTGATTTCAGATACCAGTACATCCCGAGCTCTGGCCGGATTCAGAATTGCAATCTGAGATCGCTTCCAAATCGCCAGACCGTCGTTTCGAATAACGTTTACTCCAATTGAATTTGGTGTTGTATCCGTTTGAGGCGTATAGCCTGCGGGATACTGGAAACCCAACAGCGGAACTGCCGGATGACTATAGGTGCCTCCGGGATTATTAATCGTCGGAACTCCTCCGGGGATAT
>Ga0102931_1001694_pt1 | contig 10946 bp, 8 predicted proteins | sample SalPonR1_C_D1_MG_FD_79282 | JGI IMG/M metagenome (GOLD analysis project Ga0102931, IMG submission 79282) | Salt pond soil microbial communities from South San Francisco under conditions of wetland restoration - Salt Pond MetaG R1_C_D1_MG | ecosystem: Environmental > Aquatic > Marine > Intertidal... | reverse complement strand
GATCCAGGAAGCCGCCCGCGACTTCGCCCAGCGCGAGATCGTACCGGTCGCGGCCGAATTCGACATCAGCGGCACGTTCCCGGAAGACACGCTGCGCAAGGCCGGGGAGCTGGGATTCATGGGTGTGGAAGTGCCGGAGGAATACGGCGGCTCGGCCCTGGACGCGGTGGGCTTCGCGCTCATGATGGAAGAGATCGCGGCCGCCGACGCGGCGCACTCCACGGTCATCTCGGTCCATAACTCGCTGTATTGCAACGGCATCCTGAAATACGGCACGGAAGAGCAGAAGCAAAAATTCGTGACGCCCGTGGCCTCTGGCGAGGTATTCGCGGCGTACGGGCTGACCGAGCCGCAATCCGGTTCGGACGCGGCGAACATGCGCACCCGCGCGGTGCGCGACGGCGATCATTACGTCATCAACGGCAAGAAGTCCTGGATCACTTCCGGGCCCGTCGCGAAGTACATCATGCTGTTCGCGGTCACCGACCCGGATGCCGGACCCAAGGGCGTGTCGGCCTTCATGATCGATACCGAGAAGCACGGCTTTGCCTGCGGCAAAACGGAGCCGAAGCTGGGCATCCGCGCGTCGGCCACCTGCGAGATCGAGCTGTCGGATTACCGCTGCTCGGTGGAGGATCGCATCAGCGCAGAGGGCGACGGCTTCAAGATCGCCATGAGCATCCTCGACGACGGCCGCATCGGCATCGCGGCCCAGGCCGTCGGCATCGCCCGCGCCGCCTACCAGGCCAGTCTCGACTACGCGCGCGAACGCCAGGCCTTCGGCGCCCCCATCGGCAGTTTCCAGATGATCCAGAGCAAGATTGCCGACATGAAGATGCGTCTCGAGGCCGCCCGCCTGCTCACGCTCAAGGCGGCCTGGAACAAGCGCAAGGCGGCGGCGACCGGCACCCGCAATACCACCGAGGCCTCCTGCGCCAAGCTGTTCGCCTCGGAGGCGGCCATGTTCATCACCCACGCCGCGGTGCAGATCCACGGCGGCATGGGCTACAGCAAGGAAATGCCGATCGAGCGCTATTTCCGCGACGCCAAGATCACCGAGATCTACGAGGGCACCAGCGAGATCCAGCGCATGGTCATCGCGCGCCAGGAGACGGGGCTGCGCTAGGGCGGCCCAGCGTCTCCAGCCTGGACCACGCTGCCTCGACGTTCGCACGGGCGGCGGCGGACAAGCCGCTACCCAGCTCGAAGTGATCGCCGCGCACGGCCAGGACCCATGCCTGCGGCGGCGCTCGCCCGGTGCAGCGCTCGTAGGTCTCGAGAACGGCGGCCGGAGACAACGCGTGGGAGCTATGGCTGTGGTCCCTGCGGGGCCGGACGCGCCGCAATTCGTACGGCGGCGCCGCGTCCACGGCGGCATCCACGAACACCGCCAGCCGCCGACCCTCGAGATCAAGCGCGTGCTCGATCTGCAGCTGGAAGTCCACCACCACCTCAATGCCGGGGAGGGCCTCGGCTTCGAGGCGCTCGGCCAGCACCGGGCCGATCGCATCGTCGCCCCGGCTGGGGTTGCCGATGGCGAACACGACGGTCGGCGCGATCATGCCCGGCCGCTGCGCAGCGAATGCAGCAGCGCCCCGTCGGCATCACGCAGCTCGACGGCGAGCGGCATCTTGCCCAGCGCATGGGTGGCGCAGGACAGGCAGGGATCGAAGGCGCGCACGGCGACTTCGATGTGGTTGAGCAAGCCCTCGGTCAGCGTCCGTCCGTCCAGGTAGCGCCGCGCGACGGATCGGATCGCGCGGTTCATGGGCTCGTTGTTGTGCGTGGTCGAAACGACCAGGTTGGCACGCACCACCTGGTCGCGCTCATCGACCCTGTAATGATGGATCAGCGTCCCGCGAGGCGCCTCGATCACGCCGACGCCGCGCCGCTGCCGCTCTCCGCGAGCCATGAGCTCGTCGCCGGAGACATCTTCGTCCTCCAGCAGCGCCTCGATGACCTCGGCGGCATGCAACATCTCGATCATTCGCGCCCAGTGGAATCCCAGCGTGGCGCGAGCGGCGCTGCCGTCGTCGAAGGCGAGGAATTCACGCCGCTCCTGCTCGGCCAGTGGTGAGGGAATGAAATCGCAACCGGTCACCCGCGTCAGCGGTCCGACCCGGTACCAGCCGTCCTCGGCGCCCAGCGCCAGCAGGAAGGGAAACTTCATGTAGGACCAGGGCTTGACGTCCTCCAGGATATGCTTCCAGTAGGTCGAGTAATCCGCGTGATCAAACAGCGTGCTGCCGTCGGCCAGGCGCGCGCGCAGGCCACCGTCGTAAAGATCCATGGCGCCATCGCCTCGTACCATGCAGAGCGAGTGCGAGGGAAAACTGCCGAAATCGCGGTACTCCGCCAGGTTTTGCTCAAACAACCTGCGCACGAGCTGCACCGCGTCACGGCACCACTCGATCATCCGGCCGGACTCCGCGCGCAGCGCCTTGCGCTCGGCCAGCGGGACGCTGCGGTTGACGCCGCCGGGCACCGAGCCGGTGCCATGGATGCGTTTGCCGGCCGTGACCCGGATGATCTCCTGGCCGAACTTCCTCAGCAGCACGCCGCGCCGGGCAAGCTCCGGATGCGCGGCCGCGATGCCGACGATGTTGCGGCGGGCGACGTCGGAGTCGAAGCCGAACAACAGGTCGGGCGACGACAGGTGGAAGAAATGCAGAGCATGCGACTGCAGGATCTGGCCGTAGTGCATCAGCCGCCGGACTTTTTCCGCAGTCGCCGTCAGCGCCTTTGCGCCGATCACCTGGTCCATTGCCTTGCTGGCCGCCAGGTGGTGGCTGACCGGGCAGATGCCGCACAGGCGCTGCACCATCACCGGCACTTCCCAGTACGGGCGGCCCTGGACAAATTTCTCGAAGCCGCGAAACTCCACGATATGCAGCCGCGCCTGCCGCACGTGCCCGTCCTCGTCCAGCAACAGGGTGACCTTGCCGTGGCCTTCCACGCGCGTGAGCGTCTCGATCACCACCCGCTTCAGGCCGGGTGTGCGGTCGGTCTCGAGCGGGTTGCTTTCAGTCATAACTGATCAGTCCGTGGCCGAGCCGCGGCGTGCGTCCGGCGATGAGGTCGCTGAGAAAACTCCAGATGGCCTCGGCCGAGGGCGGGCAACCAGGAATGAAGTAGTCGATCTTCACGACCTCGTGCAGCGGGTGCACCTTGTCGAGCGGCAGCGGCAGCTCCGGATCGTCCGGAATCGCGCCCGCGGCCAGGCTGGGCTCGGTCTGGTAGACCTCCCGCAGGCAGAGCCCGAGGTCCAGGTGGTTGCGCTGGGCGGGCAGGCCGCCGGTCACGGCACAAGCGCCGATGGCGACCAGGATGCGGCACTGCGCCCTGAACTCGCGCAGCACCCGGACGTTTTCGGCGTTGCATATGCCGCCCTCGACGATGCCGATGTCACAGCGGCTGCAGTGCTTGATGTCGGTCAGCGGCGAGCGGTCGAACTCGATCTTCTCCAGCAGCGGGAAGAGCCGCTCGTCGATGTCGAGGAACGACATGTGGCAGCCGAAGCAGCCCGCGAGCGAAGTGGTCGCGACCTTCAACTTGCGGGCCGGGAGAGCGCTCATTCGGGCTTGTCCGCGGGCTGCGGCGCATCATCCAGCGCCTGGGCGCTGATGGGCCGCCGGTCGTAGCGCCGCTCGCCGATCGGCGTGGCAAAGCCGACGCGCTTTTTGATGATCACGCCGACCGGACAGACTTCCATGGCTTTGTCGCTGAGTTCGATGTCGGTGTCGGCCAGCTCACCGGACTCTGAATTGACCACCAGGTGCTTGTCGATGCCGCGCCCGGACAAGGCAAATACACTTTTGCCGTCCACTTCCTTGGACGCGCGCACGCACAGCTCGCACAGCACGCAGCGGTTGAAGTCCAGCAGGATGTCTGGATGCGAGGCGTCCACGGGACGGATCGGGAACATATGCCGGAATCCGGCCGTCAGCACGCCCAGGTCGTAGCCCAGCGCTTGCAGCACACAGTTACCGCTGGCCTCGCAGGAGGGGCAGAAGTGATTGCCCTCGGCGAATAGCATCTGCACCAGCGTGCGGCGCAGCTCGTTCAGCGCCTCCGTGTCACTGGCGACCTCCATGCCGGCGGCTGCGGGCGTGGTGCAGGCAGTGACCATGCGGCCGTTGATGCTGGCGGTGCACAGCTTGCAGCTGCCGTGCGGCCGGAACTCCGGGTGGTAACAGAGATGCGGGATGTAGCGGCCGGCGGCCAGCGCCGCCTGCAGCAGCGTTTGTCCCGGTTCGAAGGGCACCTCCTGCCCGTCCAGCAGGAAGCGGGGGCGGTCATTCATTGCCGGTCTCCAGGTGCGCACCCGCATCGTCCCGGCCGGTTGCCCGGCGCGCCGAGGCAAGCGCGGCGTCCAGGTCGAAGTCAGGTGCGAACCTCAACGCCTGCAAACGCCGCTCGTAGGCCGGCCGGAAACGCTTGAGCGTGTCCAGGACCGGATTGCAGGCGGTATGGCCGAGCCCGCAGTGAGCCGACATCTGTAGCACGGGGTGAAGACGCGACATCTGCTCCAGTTCGTGCAGGCTGCCTCGGCCGCCGTGAATCTTGCCCATGATGCCGCGCAGCATGCTGGTGGCGACGCGACACGGGGTGCAGAAGCCACAGCTCTCGTGGGCAAAAAATTCCGTGTAGTTGCGCGCCACCTCGAACATGTCGCGGCTGTCGTCGAAGACCGTGAAGGCGCCTGCGGTCGGCAAATCCTCGAAGGCGATGCGGCGCCGGAATTCGCTCGCGTCTATGCAATGGCCGGAAGGACCGCTGATCTGCACCGCGAGCGTACGCTCGGCGCCGCAGTCCTCGAGCACCTCCTGCACGCTGATGCCGAAGGGATACTCGTACAGGCCCGGCCGCGCGCAGTCGCCAGCCACCGACAGGATCTTGCTGCCCGCGGAATGCGGTGTCCCGATGCCCCTGAACCACTCGCCGCCGCGTGCAGCCACCAGGGTTGCGGCACAGAATGTCTCCACGTTGTTCACCACGGTGGGTCGGCCGCGGTAGCCGGCGGTAACCGGGTAGGGCGGACGGTTGCGAGGGATGCCGCGCTTGCCTTCCAGGGATTCCAGCAGGGCGGACTCCTCGCCGCACACATAAGAACCGGCGCCCACGTGGATGCGGATGTCGAAGTCGAAGCCGCGCCGGCCAAGGATATTTCGTCCCAGCAGGCCTGCGGCCCGCCTTTGCTCCAGGGTCGCCTCCAGCGGTCGCAGCAGGTAGCGATACTCGCCTCGCAGATACACCAGCCCTTCCCGGGCGCCGACGCACCAGGCTGCAACCGTCATGCCCTCGAAGACCAGGTCCGCATGGCTCGCCAGCAGAACACGGTCTTTGAAAGTGCCCGGCTCGCCCTCGTCCGCGTTGCAGACCACGTAGCGCAGGTCGGCCGGCGAAGCGCGGCAGGCGGACCACTTGGCCGCCGTGGTGAACCCCGCCCCGCCGCGCCCGCGCAGCCCCGAGCGCTCGATCTCGCGCAGCATCGCCAGCGGCTCCCGGGCATCGTCCGGAATGCCTTCGCGCCAAGAGCGCTCGTTCGCCGCCTGCTCGTGCTCCATCGCGGCGCCCCGCTCGAACGCCGCTCGCAGCCCTTCGCCCGGCCGGACATTGCTCCCCAGGAGAATCCCCGGGCGACGGATATTGTCGACGATCTCGAAGAGCTCGACTGGCCACGCGTCGAGTGGGCGCCGCTCCAGGATCAGCTCCCGGATCAAGTCCAGCCTCCGGCTGCTCGCATTCGGAATCGCCCGGCCGTTCACCAGCAGGCCAGGGCCCTGGTCGCACAGGCCGGTGCACGCGCTGCGGTCGACACGCACCAGCCCATCCTCGGAGACCTTGCCGGGTTCCGCCCATAGCTGGCGGCAAAACGCCTCCATGAGAGCCTCGCTGCCCTGCATCCGGTCGGTCACGTTGTCGGAGAACAGGACTTGGTAGGCGCCGGCCGGCTCCGTGTACAGGAAAGCATAGAAGCCGGCCACGCCGCGAACCGCTGCCAGCGGCAGTTTCAGCCGGCGGGCGACCGTGGTCAGGGCTGCGGGCGGCAGCCACCCGCAATGCTCCTGCACCTCGCGCAGCACCTGCACCAGGTGTGTCGGATCATTGTCCCAGCGCTCCAGCACCTCGGCCACCTGGCGACTCGTCTCCGGGGTAGCCCAGTGCGCTGCCGTATCCTTGGCCATACTTTTCCCCTCAGGCTCCAGTCTGAACCTTGAGGGCCGGGCAGCAATCGTGAGAAACCGATGTCAGCGAGCGGGACTCGCGCCGGCGAGAAGCCAGCCCCGGACTTCAATCATCGTCCAGGATCGTGACTTCCACGCGGTCCGGCGCCGCCACCGGCGGCCCGCCCGGCAGTTGCCGCAACTCCACCGCGAAATCGCGATCAGGATTCGGCACGCTGTCGTCGACGATCGGTATGAACAGGACCAGCGAGCGCGCGTCCGAGGCGGACATGGCCTGCTGCCACGATGGATTGCCGACAAAATCGACGCCGTCCCGGGCGCTGCCGTCCACGGTGCGCCACTGCACGCTGAGCACGCCCGCATAGCCGGCCGGCCGGCGCAGTTCGAGGCGCAGGGCGTCATCGCCCTCCTTGATCCGCAAGCGGCTCGAGGGGAACGCCATCGCGGCAGCTGCGGTCCGGCTCTGCGCCATGCCAGCCGGCTCGGGCTCTGGCTCGGGCTCCGGCTCGGGCTCCGGCTCGGGCTCGGGCTCGGGCTCGGGCTCGGACTCAGTCTCCAAATCAGGCTCGGGCTCTTGTGAGGCGGGCTCTTGTTTTCCCCGGGCCTCGGAAGATTCCGCCACCGGCTGATCCGCCGCGACAGGGACAGGCGCGCCGTCTCGTTCGTGCAGGAGTTCCGACGGCGGCACGTGCGCGGGCGGCAGGGCCGGCGGCGGTGCCACTACACCCGGAATGAGCGGCGCCAGTCGCTCGATCCACGCATCGGTCTCGAGGGTCGTCAGCGCAAGGCCCGCAATGATCCCGGCGAGAAACGCCGCCGCAACCCATGGCATCACGCGGCGCGGCCGCGCGGGCGGGAAAAAGTCCGCAAGGAACTCCCCGGCGTCGGCCTGCCGCGCCACAGCCCGGAACGCAAGCGCCTTGCGCAGCACCTGCCAGCGTGACCGCGAAATCCCCGCGGGTCGTCGTGCACGCAGTTTGCGGCGTGCCGCCTGGTCGCCCGGCAGACTCCCCCATGGATGCCGGCCGGCAAGAATTTCGTAGGCCACGCAGCCCAGGCTGTAGACATCGTCGCGCGGATCCGCATCCAGGCCGGCGAGCATCTCGGGGCTCGCGTAAAGCGGGGTCCAGGCTCTCGGCGCAACATCCTCCAAAAGGCCGGCCTCGCCCGCCGGCGCCGCCAGGCCAAAATCAAGCAGCCGAACCTCGCCTCCCTGGGTAACGAAGACGTTCGATGGCTTGACGTCACGATGCACGAGTTTCCGCTCGTGAAGATAAGCCAGCACCTGCGCCAGCTCGCGAATCACCCGCATGGCTTCGTCAGCGGGTAGCGGCTCCGGGTGACTGCGCACCAACCGGCTTCGCAGCCGCTCTCCGCTGAGCAGCTCCATCACCATGAAAGCATGTTCGCCGTCCCGGTCAAAATCGAGCATCCGCACAATGCCGGGATGACTTAGCTCGGCAAGCAGCCACGCCTCCCGTTCGAGCGCGCGCCGGTATTCTTTGCCCGCATGCTCCGGATCGAGCAGCTTGATGGCGACGCGAGCCGCTTCGTCCACCGGCCCGTGGCGGCGCAGATCAATAGCGCGATAAACGGCGCTCATGCCGCCGCGGCCCAGCATCGCCTCGAGCCGGTAGCGGCCCGCGAGCACCGTGCCCGTTGTGGGCGGCGTGGCGGCCGACGCTGGCGAGGTGGGCGGCGATGTCTTGCTCGCGGATGGCCCCGGCGGGGCGGCGGGCCCCGTGCTCCTGTTGGTCAGCACCGGCGGGGCTGCATCGACGGACGCTTCAGCCGATTCTGGCGACTCACCCGGAGACGTCTCGGGCACATCCAGCGACACCGTGATGTCACCCTTGGAACTGCGATCCAGCTGATGCGAAATCAGCGCATGCAGCGCAGGCGAAATGTGTCCGGACTTTTTCAGCAAGGCGATGCGCTCCAGGGCGCGCACCACGTATTCCGGATGACGCGCGAGCTGTTGCTCGACTACCCGGCAAAACTGCGCATAGTCGCTGCGGCCTTCGATAAAGGCGTCTACGGCTCGCTCCAGTTCCGCTTCCTTGCTCATCTCAATACCGAAACCCGAGGCTCTGCAGAAAGGCGTCCAGGCCCTCGATGTAAGAGCGCCCGCTCAACATGAAACCGGTATTGTGATCGCCTCGCAAGACCAGCAACTCCCCCGACGATCCGGCGGCGGCATGCAACGCCTCGCCGTGGCCGAATGGGATGATCTCATCTTCCCTGCTGTGTACCACCAGCACCGGCACCTGCACCGAGCGGATCAGCCGCTCGGCGGAATACTCGAGCCGCGCCAGCGCCCGCACCGGGAGGAACCAGTAGAGCTCCGCGGCCAGCGCCGGCACCGAGCGAAAGGTCGACTCAATGATCAGTCCCGCCGGCCTCTGCTCGGTGGCCAGCCGCGTTGCGACCGCGCCGCCCAGCGAGCGCCCGAACAGCACGATCCGCTCCGCGGGAACACCCCGCTGCTCGACCAGGTAGCGCCAGGCCGCGCGCGCGTCCTCGTAAGTCCCCTGTTCCGACGGGGTGCCGGTGCTCTGGCCGTAACCGCGGTAGTCGAAGATCAGCACCGACAGTCCGAGCTCGTGAAAAATCCGCAGCGACTCCAGGCGGTGCGAGATATTCCCGGCATTGCCGTGAAAGAACAGCAGCACGGCGCGCTCGGGGCGGGCAGGGAGGAGCCAGGCGTCCAGCTCTTCGCCGTCGGCGGTGGCAAGACGCAGCGCCTCGTAGTCCAGGCCGATGTCCGCGGGTGTCGCGCCCAGCTGTCGCGAAGGAATGCCCGGCAGGAACAACATGCTTTCCTGCTTGAGCCACAACAGCGCCACGAACGCGGCGTAAAACAGGATCAGCAGCGCGATGACGACAGCGAGCGTTTTCACCGCTCTAAATGGGGCTTATCCCCATTTTGGAAATGGGGATAAGCCCCATTTGCGGCCAGCGCGGCGCCCACGATGCCGGCGTCGTTGCCCAGCGCAGCCGGCACCACGGGCGTGCGGCACTCGAGCAGGGACAGGAACTTGTCCTGCTTGCGGATCACGCCGCCGCCGACGATGAACAGGTCCGGCCACAGCAGGCCTTCCAGGACCCGCAGGACCTCGGACACGCGGCCGGCCCACTTCTCCCAGGACAAGCTTTCGTTCTTGCGGACTTGTGCGGCGGCGCGGTGCTCGGCTTCCTTGCCGCGTATGTCCAGGTGACCGAACTCAGTGTTGGGCCACAGCATGCCGTCCACGAAAACCGCGCTGCCGATGCCCGTCCCCAGGGTCAGCATGACCACCGTGCCGCGCCGGTCGCGGCCCGCCCCGTAGCGCATTTCCGCCATCCCCGCCGCATCCGCGTCGTTCAGCACGCGCACCGGGCAGCTGAGCGCCTCGCGAAACACCTCGCCGATGTCGCAGCCGACCCACGCGGGATCGATGTTCGCCGCGGTGGCCGAGATCCCTTCCCTGACCACCGCCGGCACGGCCACGCCCGCCAGCGCCGGCGCGTCGAACTGCGCCGCCAGCTGCCCCACGGCCTCGGCCACCGCCGTCGGCGTCGCCGGTTGCGGGGTGAGAATCTTGTGCCGCTCCACCACCAGCCGGCCGGTCGCCAGGTCCACCGGCGCCCCCTTGATGCCGGAGCCGCCCACGTCAACGCCCAGTATGTTCACCACGCTCTCCTCACCACATGCTGCGCATGCGCGCCCCCATGTCCACCACTTCGGCCGCCTGCGCCGCACCCGAGGCGCCCGGCGCCCCGCCTTCCGCACCGCCGTGGAACCGCGGTTCCAGCTTCGCCATCATTGCCTCGTCGATGAAGCGGCTGCGCGCACCGTACACGTGCCGGTCGCCATGACGCGGCTGCTGCGGCACCCAGTATTTCAGCGGCGCCACCAGGTGCAGCGACGACTTCGCCCGCGTCATCGCCACGTACAGCAGGCGACGCTCCTCCTCCACCAGCGCCGGCTTGCCGGTGGCGAACTCGGAAGGAAAATTGCCGTCTGCCACGTTCAGAACATACACGCTGTCCCATTCCTGGCCCTTGGCCGAATGGATGGTCGAAAGCACCAGGTAGTCTTCGTCCATCAGCGGCGGCCCGGCGAGATCGCCGCTGGCCTGCGGCGGATCCAGCGACAGCTCGGTGAGAAACTGCTCGCGCGTCGCGAAGCCACTTGCGACCTGTTCCAGCGCATCCAGGTCACCCAGCCGGACGGGCCATTCCTCGTAGAGCCGCTCCAGCTGCGGCCGGTACCAGGCCCGGGCCTGGCCCAGCTGGGACTGCCACTCGCCCTCGCCGGCGCCGGCCTCCGTCAACAGCTCGACCAGTCCGCCCCAGTAGGGCGCCGCGGCCGATGGCGGGCGCCAGCCGGCGAGAGCGTCGGGCGCGAACCCCCGCGCTTCCAGCCAACCGAAGGCCCTGGCGGCCTGTCCCGGCCCGATGCCCGGCATCAGCTGCAGGCAGCGGAAGGCGGCGATCCGGTTGCGCGGGTTGTCCGCCCAGCGCAGGATCGCGAGCAAGTCCTTCACGTGCGCGGCCTCGAGGAATTTCAGCCCGCCGTACTTGACGAAGGGAATATTGCGCCGCACCAGCTCGAGCTCGAGCCGGTCGCTGTGGTGACCGGCCCGGAACAGGACCGCCTGCTGGCGCAGCAACTGGCCGGTCTCGCGTGCCGCCAGGATGGCAGTGATCACGTAGTCGGCCTGGCTCTCGTCATCCGGCACGGTGACATAAAACGGCTTCTGGCCGGAGGCGCGG
>Ga0102931_1001692_pt1 | contig 10952 bp, 6 predicted proteins | sample SalPonR1_C_D1_MG_FD_79282 | JGI IMG/M metagenome (GOLD analysis project Ga0102931, IMG submission 79282) | Salt pond soil microbial communities from South San Francisco under conditions of wetland restoration - Salt Pond MetaG R1_C_D1_MG | ecosystem: Environmental > Aquatic > Marine > Intertidal... | reverse complement strand
CGGATATCGTATCAGCTTCGATATCGGTATGTGCAACGATCTTCTGAGCTTCCAATTCAATAGCCGCCCCCAGCAGAAGAGCGGTTATTCCGGTAAGGCAAAAGGTGAGTGATATGCTAAATACTTTTCTCATTCCTACATGTTACGAACAATCTCCCGATTTGTTCTACATCTGCCAGAAAGTTTTTGATCCGTTTCAATCAATGAATAACCAGCTGCCTGAAACCCGACTGCTGTTTTGGATGTCTCAGGGTAACTTTTTATGCACAGTAAAATTAACTGTATCAGATCGACAAATCGGTTTGGTTTGGCTCATTTAAACATGGAGACAATCTTTTCCAGGTAACCAAAAAATAGTTAACTAATTAGCTGACTCTGGTGAAGATGTAATACCAAGCTGCTCTTTAAATCTTTTAAAACTCTCAGATGCTTTCAACTTCCAGTCTTCGGTTATGTATCGCCGAACCATCAGAACTGAGCAGTTCGCCTTATCCGCAACCACATCGGGAATGGTTCCAAACAGCACATTGCGAATTCCCCATTCGCGTGAAGCGCCGATAATCACAAGATCGTGGCTCTCCTCTTTCAGCTCGTCAAAAATACCACCGGTAACGTCTTCCGATTCTTTCACTTCAATTTCCAGCCGGCTGAAATCTCCAATAAGGGGCCGAATCATTTCCATCAGTTCCTCTTTCTCCTGAGCCGGAACAATTCCTTCTTTTACCAGCCTCAGTATTCTCAATCTAGCACCGGAAGCACGAGCCATACGGATCCCAATTTCCAGGCCGAGACGCGCGTGAAGCCCGCCGCCCCAGGGCACAACTATGGAATCGAGATTTTCCACCCCACGATCCTTAAGCACAGCAAGATCGGCTTTCAGCCCTTTAATGATACGCTGAACCGGTGTGTTATAAATCCGCCCTACGCTAAAACCACCCTGCCAACCCATTACCAGCATGTCTGCATGCAGTTCTTCTGCCTCAAGCATCAACCCCTTAAACACATCATAAGCAGCTTCAGAAACGGATTCAAATGTAGTTGCCCTCAATGCTTTCAAGTTGTCACCGGTACCACTACCATCAGCCCTGTACTTTTTACTGATATCCTCAATACTCTGTCGCCTCGACTCTTTCTCTTCAAGCTTACGCCGGATGGTTGAGAGAGGGGTTTGATAGGGTACCTTTATCATATTCAGCCCCGTCACTTTTCCGCCTTCCGTTTTACCGGATGCGATGAGATGCGCCACCCTTAAGAGGGCTCCTTCGTGTGCGGGGTTCGCAAGAGCACTGAGAACGTGTCGGGGTTCCGTTGTATTTAATGCCCGAATCGCAGGAATCCACTCTTTAAGACCTTCCTCTTCGTAACGTTCAGCCGGAATACTGAATACACCAAATTTATGTTCTTCCCATTTTTCTTTAAAATCAGGCAGGGCATGTTCAATATCAACTCTGCTGCGTCCCCAAACCAAGTACCATGCCAAACTCGCAATAATCAGAACAACCACGGCTACCTGTGCAAATGGTCCGGAATAAACTATAATGGAGAGACATCCCAGCGCGGCAAAAATTTGAAGCCATGGAGTACCGGGAGTTCGGTACGTAGGTTTGTACCAATCCGGGCCGGCAGCTTTTAAAACTACACAACCGATATTTAAGGCTGCATAGCTATAAAGCTGCAATACACTGGCGATTTTTGCAAGATCTTCGAGACTGTCGAGCAGCAAAAAAGAGAGAGCCAAAATTCCCGTAAGGATAATTGCACGGTATGGAGTGAGCATTTTTTCGTGAATGGCACTCAGCCAGTTGGGCACCATCCTGTCGCGCGCCATAGCCAGGTTGATCCGGGACGAGGCCAGAATACTCGCATTTGCGGATGACAGAGTAGCAAGCAAACCTGCAATGATGATGGCAATTCCACCCGGACTCCCAAGAAACTGCCGGGCAGCGGTTGTTAATGGGTCACGAACTTCACCTATGGTTTGCTGTGTAAACATTCCGCCCACAACCAAAACAATGATAACATATAAAACGGTAACGAGCGCCACGGAACCAATAAGCGCCCGCGGCAGATTCTTGGATGGATTTTTAATCTCCTCGGCAACGGCAGCAATTTTCACAAATCCAAGAAACGAGACGAATACAAGTGCTGTAGTAGCCGAAATCGAATCGAATCCGAAGGGCATAAAAGGAGTGTAGTTTGCCGTATCGATATAGAAAACGCCAAATCCGCTAAAAGCACCCAAAATCACAAAAAGGGTTAAAACAATCACAACCTGTGTTCGGCCCGATTCTTTTGCACCCACTACATTCAATATCGTTAGCAGAATACCTCCAATTGCAGCGCCCCAAAAAGCTGTCAATGGGAGAAACTGGGATAGATATTCACCAAGCCCGTATAGATAAAAAGCAATGGCAAACGTTAAGCTCAGCCATATACCAACACCGGAAATTGCGCCCATTGCCGGGCCCAGTGAACGGGAGACAAAGAAATAGTCACCTCCCGAAGTTGGCATTCCCGTTGCCAGTTCCGCCGCGCTGGATGCCGTGATCATACAAACCACACCGGCAATCAGGTAAGCAAAAATGGCTGCCGGGCCCGACATTTCGAGCGCCACACCTGCCAGTAAAAATATGCCGGCACCTATCATCGTTCCCGCCCCTATTGTCAGGGCATCCCAAAAACCGAGCTCACGTTTTAAATCACTCATTGGCGTATCTCATTGAAGGTTTTTAAAATATTAAAATAGCAATCTCGCCGAATAGTTCATCATAAATGTAAAACTGGAACATTGCTTTCTTTGACAGAAAAAATAACAGAGCTGCTTTTCTGAAGTATTGACTGAATTTTAGTAAAATGCAGTGAGGAACACTTTCGTGAAAATTATCAGATATCATGAATCAGGAATCCGCAGATACGCTACAGCAGCAGGTCGACGAGCAAGAGGCAACTTCCCGGCAAAAATATGGTACGTTCGGTGGAGTATTTGTACCCACTCTCCTTACCATTCTGGGCGTCATTCTTTTCCTTCGGCAGGGCTGGGTCATTGGAAATGCTGGACTCCTTGGCGGCTGGCTGATTATTACCATCGCATTTGTTATCGTAACGTTCACGGCTCTCTCCATGTCGTGTATCACTACAAACATCCGGATTAAAGCGGGTGGGGCGTACTCCATAATTTCGCAGTCACTGGGGCTCGAAGTAGGCGGAAGCGTGGGTGTTCCCCTCTACCTGGCTCAGACATTTGCTATAACGATGTATATTTTCGGTTTCAGGGAAGGGTGGATCTACATCTTTCCGGAGCACTACGGCATAATTGTTGACTTGACCGTGTTTGGGATACTATTCATTGTTGCGTTCTTAAGTGCCGGCCTGGCCTTTCGTATTCAGTATATTATCCTTGCGGTGATAATCGGAGCCTTACTTTCCGTAGCGGGATCAGTTTTTACAGGCGTGCTGGAACATAATGTACAGTGGTGGGGAGAGTTTCCCGGTGCACCCGAAAACGATTTCGAGGGCGTGAGTTTCTGGGTGGTATTTGCCGTTCTGTTCCCTGCAGCGACGGGGATTATGGCGGGGGCCAATATGTCGGGCGAGCTAAAAGACCCGAAAAAGAGCATACCGCTGGGAACCATCTCGGCCATTGTCATCAGCTACCTCATCTATATGGGGTCTGCCTACTGGATGGCGCGGGTCGCTTCGCCTGATGAGCTCGTTTCGAACTATAACATCATGATCGATAAGGCGCTCTGGGGGCCGGCTGTTTTGGGCGGCCTTCTGGGGGCCACCTTCTCCTCGGCGCTGGCATCCATCGTTGGAGCCCCCAGGATTTTACAGGCTCTGGGTGATCACAGAATTTTTCCGGGCGGAGAAACCTTTTCAAAACTCTCAAAAAACGGGGAACCCCGAAATGCTATACTGCTTACGGGCGGCATTGTACTCTTTACCCTGTTGCTGCGAGACCTCAACACCATTGCTCCGCTCATCACCATGTTCTTTTTAATTACCTATATGATGATCAACCTTGTGGTATTTATTGAGCAAAGAATGGATATGATCAGCTTTCGCCCCACATTCCAGGTCCCCCGCTTTGTGCCCGCAATTGGTACTTTGGGCTGCCTCTTTACCATGTTCATCATCAACCCGATGTTTGGGCTGGTGGCGCTTGGAATTGTCTTGGCGTCCTACTTCTACCTCACCAACCAGCATCTTGATGTTCCCCACGGAGACATGCGCAGCGGCCTTTTTGTGTCGCTTGCAGAGTGGGCAGCCAAAAAAGTGTCGCTGCTCCCTTCCAATAACGAGCGCGCATGGAAAGCAAATCTTCTTGTCCCGGTCCGGAATTCACGTGAACTTCGCGGCAGTTTCAGCCTAATCCGTAACCTGGTCTACCCGAAAGGTTCCATAAAACTGATTGGAATATCATCGGAAGAGTCTTCAGATACACTTCGCGATTCGCTATCAACAATGTCAAATACTTTCCGAAAAGAAAATGTATATACCCGCTGGTCGGTTTTAGATTCAAAGAATTTTAAAGATGCCGTAATGGACTCCCTTCAAACACTTCAGGGCACATTTTTTTCACCCAATATTCTTTTTTTGAGGGTGCCCCCTGACAATAAGTACGACAGTGAAATCCACAGTATTATTACCGAGGCCCGGCTGAATAAAATGGGAATACAGCTATACATCGAAGACCCCGTAGCTCAGCTCGGGCGGAGTGCATCTGTAAACGTATGGATGCGGGAACAGAGCCCTGAATGGGATCTGAGCATGGATATGGGGAACATCGACCTGGCCATGCTCTCTGCTTTTAATCTGGCTCAAAATTGGGGAGCTTCCTTACGGATTATCACAGCAGTGGAAGAATCGCAAGTTGAAAATGCCTACCGCTATATCGAAAACCTGATTAATCTTGCCCGACTGCCAAATGCAATTCCACATGTGGAAATCGGTACGCTTGATGAAGCCTTAACCACAGCTCCGCAAGCTGATGTTGACTTCTTTGGCCTTCCGGAGGATCCCGACCTGGAAAGATTCCGGTCGTATGTGGAGTATACCCGGTCGGCCTGTGTATTCGTTGCAGATTCCGGAAATGAAAGTATCCTGGCGTAGGAGTTTGCAGCACAAAAGCGGGTCCATGTTGATTCGTCTGACTGCTCTCTTGTCAGACATTCAAACCACAAGATACTTTTGCTGTTTACGCAAATGTGCGAAGATTATTCAGGCTCTTGTTCGATTTTTAAAAGAGTTTACCATGCGTTCGCTCCGCTATTCTAACTCAACTTCCGCAAAATAGATAAGTAGTTACTACGAATGTATGCTTAATTGACAAGATATAGCGACATTGACTCTTCATTATTAAGGGTTTGATTTCAGTTAAAAATAGCCCCAAAGCGGGCTAAATCATCAACACAGGGCATAGCCCTGTGAGCAGCCATCGGCTTACTATGTCAGCCCTGAAAGGGCAAAGGCCTGCTCAATGTTCACTGTGAGGCTTGCGCCCTTTCAGGGCTAACGTAAGTATTAGCTTTTCGGCCATAGGGCGATGCCCTATGTTATTGCTGACACCCTTTCAGGGCTGTCTTTGCTCAATCATCAATCATTCGTGCTTCATCATTCCAACACTGAAGGATACGTAATTTGTAGTATCTACTTATCGTCGTTTAAGGTCGATTTCCTAACTTTTGCGAAAATCTGCGCTATCCGCGGGTCACACCCTTCCGCAATATAGATCTATGCTATACCTGCCCTTTCCTGCAATCTTCATTATCTTTATTGCTGATTTAATCATGCATATTTTATGACAGACAAAGAAAAAGAAGAGCTAAAAACCATTATTGACAGCCAGATTCAGTCGGCCAAAGAAGAAATTATCGAGCTCATTGAGCTCACGAAACCCATCAAGCTCGACAACTCCGTCGGCAGGCTTTCCCGTATGGACGCCATCAACAATAAAACAATCAACGAGAAAGCTCTCCGGGATAAAAAACGAATCCTGCAAAAGCTCGATCGGGCTGTTGAAAGGTACAATGAGGATAAACTTGGCGTCTGCCTGAAGTGCAGTGACGTAATAGCTTTTGGGCGTTTAAAAATTATGCCGTACACCACCCGCTGCGTAAAATGTGCGGGTCGCTAATCTTTGTTCAGTTTTTTACCGTCCACCACCGCCACTTGCGCCGCTGCTGAAATTATAACGGAAGTTTAATCGGACGGATCTCGTTGACCAGGCGTATCTGCTCTGGGTAAAGCTGTTCGGGTTGATTACTTCCCTGTCGCTCAAGCGTGAATTAAAGAGATCCCGTACGTTTAAAGATATGGTTGCTCTTCGGTCCAGGAATTCTTTCGCCAGCGCTCCGCCAAAGAAAAGGCTGCCGTCTTCACGTCCCTGAGTGGTCTGCTGCGCACCCCGGTAAAAAGCATTTGCCTGGAAATTCCAGCTTTCAGCAAATCTCCAGCGCAATCTCATTCTTGAGGTGAACGATTCCGATTCACTGGTATACTGCACGCCTTCAAATTCTCCGTCACGGTTTGCCTGGAAAAGATTCAAACTAGCCATAAGCTGCAGGTCATTGAACAACTCCTGGTCTGCAGAAAACTCTATCCCCCACGCTTTCTCTGTGGCAAGGTTAATCGGCTGTGATGTTGTAATTCCATTTCCATCAATGGTCGTAATCCTTTCGGTGACATCCGTTCTATAGCGATAATAGAGGCTCGAAAGTAACGAACCTGTTTCCCAAATTCTCAGATATCCGGCCTCGTAAGAATCTCCAAATTCCGGACGCAGCTCCGGATTTCCAACTCGCCGTGTTCGTACATCAGATATTTCTGTAAAGGGAAGAATCCACCAAATTCTGGGGCGTGAAATTCGCCGGCTGTAACTCACCTGAAAAGAGTTAAATTCGTTGACGGAGTATGATAGAAATGCACTGGGAAACAGGTCGGTATAGTTTTGATCACTGCTTCGGCCTGTCTGTGTGAGCCTGGATTCAATACTTGTATTTTCGGCACGCACACCCAGCTGATAATTGAATACACCCAAATCACCTGCTATGCTTGCATATGCAGCATTTACATTTTCGTTGTAGGAAAAATTATCACTAAGCGCCACTTCATTATCCGCAAGCTGCCAGTTGCCATTAATCTGTTCCTCAACGCGATAGTTCTGCTCAAGCCAGTCATAATTAATTCTGAATCCTGCCTCGAATCGTCCGCTATCCCCAAGCGGCTGACGGTAATCCATATCTACACGAAGCTCACGAAACTGTTCGTCGGAAAATGTCCGCTGATTATTACGATCCTGTATCCCATTTCCGCCGGTGCTAAACTGTTCCAAAAGCTCCCCATCCTGATTTTCACTGCCAAATTCAAAATCGGCATCTGCGGTGAGACGGTGGTCTGACCCGTCAAATTTCTTCTCATACTGAACTCGAAAATCATAATCACCCTGTCGCCCGTCCAGTACGTCATTTTGATCCAGTTCCTGTACAATATCCCAGTCATTCCGGATATTTTGAAAAACCTGGTCACTGCCGGGATCGAAGTCCGTATAGAGCAGATCGGTATCTTCGAGCTCAGCTTCGATGTTTACGCGGGATTCTACCGTTAAAATCTGGTTGGCAGGCAGATAGAAATCGGCACCGAGGTTTATGCCAAATTCTCTTTCTGTTTCAATCGACTCATTTCGTTCCCTGTAAGCAAATGTGGTATCCCCGCTGAAACTCTGAAATGTACGGCCCTCACGTGGTGAGTTCTCATACTCCATATCAAAATTCATGAACCAATTGATATTATTTTTGTGATAGTTGAGATTTGCACCTATCCCGTGGTCCTGCGGGTAGCCTGTATTAAACTGTAATCCGCCATTAAACCCAAGGCGTACATCATCCACCAATTTTATGTTGATAATTCCTGCCGTACCATTGGCGGCATAGCGAGCCGATGGGTTGGTAATAATCTCTACTTCCTCAATTAAATTAGCCGGAATACTGCTAAGGGCATCCGTTCCGTTTCGCACAAGACTGGAGGGGCGTCCGTTAATCAAAATTTGTACGCCCTGATTTCCCCTCAGGCTCACATTTCCTTCAAAATCTGTGGTAATCGACGGCACGTTATCCAGTACATCCAGGGCAGATCCGCCCAGGCTTGTAATATCCTTCCCCACATTAAATCTCCGGCTGTCAAAATTCATCTCCATATACGATCGTTCTCCCTCAACAACCAATTCATCCAGTGTTGCCTCTTCCGGCACTAGCGTTACTGTTCCGGCATCGTACGTTTCATCCGCAGCCAGGCTTAAAGTCTGAGTTACAGTTTGATATGAGACATAAGAAACGCGAAGGGTATACTCTCCGGGTTCTGTTGTTAGTTTGAACGTACCATCCACTCCGGATGAAGTGCCCCCCGTGAGTTCACCGGTTTCCGGATTTAAAATTGCCACCGTGGCGTTGGGCACCGGCTCTCCATCATTATCAGCAACAATGCCGGTAATGGATGCTTCCTGGGCCGATACATCAACTGCTGCCAGTATTAAAAATGCGATAACGGGTAATAACGTATAAATAAATTTTTTCATAGTATAAATCATTGGTTCAGCTCAAACTTAGACAACGATCCTGACACAAAGCTGATGGAAATCTGAATCAATTTTGAAGTTGATTCCCTTTTACACCATTTAATAAAATTTCGATCGTGTGCCAGCCATCAGAGTAGCTATATGCGATGGTATAATCATTTTGCTCAACGATTCGTTTGATGATCGATAAACCCAGGCCAATCGAATCGGAGCTTTGGTCAGCTTTCTGAAATCTCTCGAATAGTTTATCGGGGTCTACTGTAGGTTTTCTGCCTGTATTTGAAATCAATAGTTTTTCGCGGGTTAGCTTAATTTTTATGGTTCCGCCATCAATATTGTGTTTAATGGCATTCTGAAACAGGTTTGTCCATAAAATATCGGCCAGTACGGGATGAATGTAGACCTCCACATTCTCCTCTACAGAAGTTTCCAGAGACAGGTTGCGAAGAGCCAAAAACTCGCTGAACTGAGAAATGCTCTCCTCAATGAACTCACTTATGTTTACCGTTTTTCCGTTATCAAACTCATGGTTGTCAATTTTTGTGAGCAGCGCAAGAGACTCGCTCAGGCGGGAAAGTTTTTTTACGGTTCTCTCCAGTGAATCCACATAGCTATACTGCTCCTCGTTGAGTTCAGTTTCTGAAAGCAGCTCCAGTTTTCCTCGCGCAATAGCCAGCGGAGTTTGAATTTCGTGCGATGCGTTCTCCGCAAACTCCTTTAAATTTTCATAATCCGAAACGGCTTTGCGGGTCATCTCCTCCACAAAGGCATTCATTTCGTTAAACTCCACTACTCCGGTTTCTTCAGCCGGGATATACTGTTTTTCCTGTAGCTTAAATCTCTTAATTTTTTTGAGCGACTCCCGAAATGGTTTAAAAAGCGGGCCTGAGACAAAATACCCAATTCCGATTGCGCCTAAAATCTGCAGGCCCAGGATCCACAAAAACGTTTTAACGACCGCTTCGGTAATGTCATCCGACTCAATCATCGCCCCATAAGTAGAAATATAGTACGATTCTCCATTTATATTCCTGTAGGCCGATACCTTCACATTCGACTCATTCTGTTCCAGGCGGTCGTGCCAGATCAATGTATCCTTTACCTCAATTCTCGGCTCAACTTCATAGTCGAGGCGTTCAATGATCAGGTTTTGATCTCCTTCAATCTCCCGCCCGCGTCGGCTTCGGTGGAAATCACGTCCGCGCTCAATTAGGTAAGCTACGCGGTCGATCCGTTCCATAAACTCAAACTGCAGCTCTTTATCCACCTCCGTTTTAATCAGCTCATAGGATATCACACCGCCAATTCCCAATACGATTACGGTGATCGTGAGGTAAATGATTATAAATCGGGTAATCAGTTTCATGCTCTGCTTAGGCGGTCGTTTAATTTATAGCCAATACTGTAGATACTCTCTATGTAATCTTCGGCACCATTTTTTACGAGTTTTTTTCTCAGATTTTTGATGTGCTGGTAAACAAAATCAAGATTGTCGAGCTGATCCACATAATCGCCCCATAAGTGTTCTGCAATATTCTGTTTCGAGAGAACACGGTTTTTATTCGATACAAAATAGAGCATCAAATCGTACTCTTTGGGTGTGAGATCTACCAGTGTATCATTTACAAAAACCTCTCTCGTCTGCGTGTTCAGGGAAATTTCGTTAATACGGATAATCTCCTTTCCACCCAGGTTATTTCGTCGGTTTACAGCTTTGATGCGCGCCTGCAGTTCGGGCAGCTGAAACGGTTTGGTGAGATAATCGTCTGCGCCAAGATCGAGCCCTTCAACTTTATCATCCAGTGAATTTTTGGCCGAAATAATGATTGTGCCCGTCTCTGGCCTCACCGATTTAAGTTCCCGGAGCAGCTGCAGGCCGTTTCCCCCGGGAAGCATGATATCAATCAGAACCGCATCGTAGGTATACGACATTACTTTATCGAACCCCTCATCATAACTCGCTGCTCTTTCACACCTGTATCCTTCCCGTTCCAGATAGGTTACCATATTCTGGAGTAGCTCCGTGTTATCCTCTACAATCAGTATTTTCATAGCATTCTAAAAATACGCTATAAATCTGTATAAATGTTGAAGACGATGGAGTTCCGGCTCTTATTCCGACTGAATCTCATTTCTTACAGACCGAATGGCCCTTACCAATTCACTGCGGTCACTGCTCCCACGTAATTCTTCCAGACGTATATCTGCTTCTTTTTTTGATGCGTACCTCTCTTTCAGAACGGCTTTCCAGGGAATTCCAGATTTTGTGTGAGAATTTTTACCGCCGTTGTGCCTCTGAAGCTGTTTCTCAAACTGTGTGGTTTGTCCTGCGAAATAACGGTCAACAGTGGCACTGTATAAAACATATATCGTAAAAAGT
>Ga0102931_1001687_pt1 | contig 10970 bp, 8 predicted proteins | sample SalPonR1_C_D1_MG_FD_79282 | JGI IMG/M metagenome (GOLD analysis project Ga0102931, IMG submission 79282) | Salt pond soil microbial communities from South San Francisco under conditions of wetland restoration - Salt Pond MetaG R1_C_D1_MG | ecosystem: Environmental > Aquatic > Marine > Intertidal... | reverse complement strand
TTTATGAAATCAACAGCCGGTTCCTCGATTTTATCCGTATTAAATACCCGGGTGACGTCGACGTGGTACGGCGGATGTCCATCATTGATGAATCAGGAGAGCGTTATGTGCGCATGGCACATCTTGCCTGTATTGGCGGCCATGCAATCAACGGAGTGGCAGAGCTCCACACAAGACTCTTAAAGAATCATACCCTGGCTGATTTTCATCGCTTGTGGCCGGACAAACTTACCAATGTCACCAATGGGGTGACACCCCGCCGCTGGATGGTGCTCAGCAATCCGCGTCTTGCCCGATTAATCAGCTCAGCCATCGGCGATGGCTGGATCACCGATTTGTATAAACTCCGGAAATTAGAACCGCTGGTCGATGATCCGGCATTCTGCGAAAAATGGCAGCAGGTTAAATTTGACAACAAGCAGGATATCTGCGCCATGTTCTCCTGTAACTGCGGCCCGGTGTTTAATCCCTATGCCCTCTTTGACGTCCAGGTTAAACGGATCCACGAGTATAAACGTCAGCATCTTAACCTCTTGCACATCGTCAACCTGTACCACCGCCTTAAAAACAATCCTGATCTTGATGTCCCGCCCAGGACCTTTATCTTCGGCGGTAAGGCTGCGCCGGGCTATACCATGGCCAAGCTTATCATAAAGCTTATCAATTCGGTTGCCGATGTGGTCAACAGCGACCCCGACGTTAAAAATCGCCTGCAGGTTCTGTTCATCCCCAACTTCAACGTGCAGATTGGCCATATGCTTTATCCCATGGCCGACTTGAGTGAGCAGATTTCCCTTGCCGGCAAAGAAGCCTCGGGCACGGGTAATATGAAGTTTTCCATGAATGGTGCCTTGACCATCGGAACCCTGGATGGGGCCAATGTGGAGATCCGGGAGGCGGTTGCCCCGGAAAATTTCTTCCTGTTTGGTATGGATGTTAATGAGGTCGAGGATTTGCGAACGGCCGGTTATAATCCCCAGACAATCTACAACCAAAACGAAGGGCTCAAAGCCGCAATGAATCTTATTGCCACGGGTCATTTTTCCCATGGCGATCGGGAGCTGTTCCGGCCTTTGATTGATTCCCTGCTTTATCATGATCCGTATATGGTGCTTGCTGATTATCAATCCTATGTGGACTGCCAGCAGAAAGTGGGGGAGCTGTTTCAGGATCCCAGCAGCTGGACAAAAATGGCCATACGCAATGCCGCTCGAATGGGAAAATTTTCCTCGGATCGTTCCATTGCCGATTATTGCCGGAAAATTTGGAAGGTTAAACCCTTGCCGGTTGAGCTCAAGCTGCAGCGATTGCCCGGGAATGGTTTTAAATTTCCCCAACGCGATGAAATTGTGCGCACCTGATTATGAAGGAACTAAGGACCCAAAACAAAATCCTTTTGAAATTTAACATCAGACAACGGACGATAAATTACATGCGATTGCCCTATGTGCTTGACTGTTATCTATTTTTTTGCGTTAATAACCCGTGTTTGACGTAACACAAGGACCGTAAAATAAAATTTGCGGCCAAATACCAAATGAATTGAAGGAGTTTTTAATGGCAAAGGAAAAAGTGATTCTGGCGTATTCGGGCGGACTGGATACGTCGGTTATCCTCAAATGGCTGCTGGAACAGGGGTACGAAGTATTTGCATATATGGCGGACATTGGCCAGGATGAAGATTTTCAGGCAGCAAAACAAAAAGCCCTTAACATCGGTGCATCAAACGTGTTCATCGAAGATATGAAAAAGGAATTTGTCACCGATTATATATTCCCCGTTTTCAAGTCAAATACGGTTTACGAAGGCCGCTATCTTTTAGGCACAGCCATTGCCCGTCCCATCATTGCCAAAAAGCAGATTGAAATCGCCAAGGAAGTAGGCGCCCAGTATGTGTCCCATGGTGCCACGGGCAAAGGAAACGACCAGGTTCGGTTTGAGCTCTCCTACTATGCCCTGAATCCGGCCATAAAAGTCATTGCACCGTGGAAAAACCCGGACTTTCTCAATGCCTTCCAGGGCCGTTCCGACCTTCTGGCCTATGCGGAAAAGCACGGAATTTCGACCAAGCAGACCGCAGCCAAGCCTTATAGCGAAGATGATAACCTGCTGCACATTTCCCATGAAGCAGGTATCCTTGAAGATCCCGGCACAATATGCGATGAAAGCATCTATTGCCGGACCGTATCCCCGGAAAAGGCCCCGGATACCCCCACACGCATCACCATTGAATTCAAAAACGGTATCCCGGTCAAGGTGAAAAATCTGGAAGACGGCACCGAAAAAACAGATGCCCTGGATTTATTTTTGTACCTGAACCAGCTCGGTGCCGAAAATGGTATAGGCCGTCTTGACATGGTGGAAAACCGGTTTGTGGGTATCAAATCCAGGGGGGTTTATGAGACGCCGGGTGGTGCTATTCTGCACGAGGCACACAAGGACATTGAAGGCATCGCCATGGACCGTGAGGTCATGCGTCTTCGGGATATGCTGGCAACCAAGCTCGGTGAACTGGTTTACTACGGCTTCTGGTTCAGCCCTGAAATGGAATTCCTCATGGCGGCAATCGACAAAAGCCAGGAGCTCATTGACGGCGAAGTGACCTTGAAACTGTTTAAAGGGGTGGCCTACCCGATCGCCAGAACCTCACCATCATCCCTGTACAACCAGGATCTGTCCTCCATGGACATCACCGGCGGCTACAACCAGGAAGATGCTGAAGGGTTTATTCGTGTCAGCGCCATCCGCCTGATGGCTCACAGGGATATCACCGGTAAAAACTAAAAAATATTTTAAACTTCGGCATGGCGTCTTGCCGTGCCGAAGTTTTTGTTTTTTCCTTTATCCTGGAGCGGCTCATCAATAATCAAGGAGTAACCATGAAATATAATCATATATTCGGCCCGGTCCCTTCGAGGCGCCTTGGGCTTTCCCTGGGCGTAGATCTTGTCTATCACAAAACCTGTACCCTGGATTGTATTTACTGCGAGTGTGGACCGACCACCAACCTGACCCTTACGCGGAAAGAATATGTTCCCTTTAATGAGGTTAAAGCAGAACTCACCCATTACTTTGAAAACCATCCTGACCCGGATTATGTAACTTTTTCAGGTTCAGGAGAGCCCACATTAAGTCCGGACATCGGCAGAATCATTGATTTTATCAAAGAAAAAAAAGCAAACATCAGGGTGGCCGTACTGACCAATGCCACCTTGCTGTCCAATCCTGTCGTCAGAAAAGATCTAAACAGGGCTGATCTGATCATGCCGTCCCTGGATGCCGTAACCCCCCAGACCTTTAAAAAGATCAATCGACCGGCCGGGAAGATTGATATCCATGAGGTTATTGACGGACTTAAAACGTTTGCCCGGTCTTTCCAGGGAGAACTTTGGCTGGAAGTGTTTATCCTGCCCGGCATCAATGATGATAAAGATGAACTTGAAATTTTAGGAAAAATCATCCGGGACATTAATCCTGCCCGGGTTCAACTCAATACCCTGGACCGTCCCGGGGCTGTACCAGGGCTTAAGTCTGCATCAAAACAGGACCTTGACCGGGTGGCAGGGATAATTAATGCGGCGAATGTGGAGATTATTGCCCGTATAAAGGATCTGTCATCAGGCGACCATATCAGCGACGAAAAAATGGAAGCCATGGTTATGGAAACCATTCATCGCCGGCCCTGCACCGTAGATGACTTGACTGCGGCGTTGAACCTTGAAACGGAAAAACTCAAAATTTTGATGAAACGGCTGATCCTGGAAAATAAAGTTGAATCTATTCAGCAGGAGCGGGGTATATTTTATCAGACCATAAAAGATCCCATATGAAAAACAGCGTCAAAAAGAGGGGATTGAATAATGTCCGTTGACATTCAACAGAAGATGCTTGAGATGATGCAGTCAAAAAAAAATTTTCTGAAAAAATATAAACGGGCCAAGCAACTGTTCAATGACATGGTTAAAAACCAAAAGCAATTGTTAAAAGAAATCTCCCCGGAAAAAAAAGATGACGAAGCGGCGGGCAAGATTGATGTTAGAGAAAGCATTCACGCCATAAACGAAATCAGAAAAATTTTCTTTGAGACAGACCGGTTGATCTTAAATAGCATGAAAGATTATTTTTCCACCGATGACTATCTTTTTCAACACTCATTTGGTGTCTGCTATATCGGAACCATTGTACTTAATCGATTCAACGAGCTTTTTTCCCAGTATATCAACAATATGGTCACCGCCAAATTTAAAGGAAACCTAGAACACTATCGTCAGGATGAAATGGCGCCATTTTTTTACTACCCCCCTGAAGCGGTGCACACCATCTCCATGGGCTATCTCATCCACGATATCGGCAAATTAATGATCCCGGAGTCTCTCTTAAATAAAAAAAGCGAATTGAGCCGGCAGGAGCTCAAAGAAATGCAAAAACATGTCGGGGAATATGGAACGTCGTTTTTAAAAATGAACGGTATTTACGACGTCTATGTGAAAAATATTATCAAATACCACCACGCTGCAATTTATCTTAACGAAAAAAAGACGTATCCTGTTTATCAATCCCCTTCAGACCTGCCACCCTATGTCAAAATATGCAAACTGGCGGACATATACAGCGCCATGACTTTGAAACGAAGCTACAGCGAAGCGGTTAATCCAACCAAGGTGGTCAATACGATTTTTCGGGAATACTCAGGGCGTGATCCCATTTTACAGCTTATCCTCTATTCGTTTGTCAAAGAACTCGGGACCTGCCCCGAGGGAAGTATTTTGACTTTGAAAAACGGTCAGTCAGTCTACGTAATAAACAGCCAGGGGCCTGAGATTATCATATTTACCGATCAGGCCGGCCATACGATTGAAAAAACGGATAAAATCATTAATCTTTCCAGCCCTGACAGCAAAAGTCAAAATTTGTTTATTGACACTCAGCATCTTCCCAAGACACCAATAGAAATGTTTGACCGGCTTCCCGGATATCTCAAAGAATTTCATTCGAAATAACAAATACTCTAAAGCAACTCGGGCGGGAAAGCAACAATCTGTTCAATATCCGGAGCATCGCAGAACAGCATAACCAGACGGTCCATGCCAAGGGCGATGCCGGCAGCGGGCGGCATCAAGGCAAGATCGGATAAAAACTTTTCGGGCAGCGGCAATGTTGTCTTACCTTGCCTGATGCGCAGTTCATTTTCCGTTTCAAACCGTTTTCTTTGAAGTTCATGGTCGGTGAGTTCCGTGAATCCGTTGGCCAGCTCAATGCCTGCAACATACATCTCAAACCTTTGGGCAGTATCCGGTTTTTCAGGATGGACCGCCGAAAGACTGGCCATGGATATGGGGTAATCATAAAGGAAACAGGGGCAGGATGTGCCTAAATAGGGTTCAATATCAAAACTTATAATCTCATCAAATCGCCCGGTATCAATGGCCTGGTTCAAAGAGACATCGGAAAAGCGCTCAAAAGCCCCGGCAACCGTCATCCGCTCAAAAGCGTTTGCAAGGTCCAGGGACGTGCCCTGATAGACCAAGTGTCCTGGTGTGTCCAAACCTTGTGCAATATGGCGCAAAAGACCCTGGCACTGCACCATGAGGTCTTCATAGGTCTGGTGGACGGCATACCACTCAAGAAGTGTCAGTTCAGGCAGATGACGCTGACCGCGCTCACCCTGGCGAAAGCATTTGCAGATCTGAAAAATTTTATCTGCCCCCCGGGCCAAAAGTCGTTTCATACACAGCTCCGGCGAGGCTTGCAGATACGCGCCCTGGGATGTGACCGGATCAATATGGGCTTCGGGAATGATCGATGGGCAGCGAAGCGGGGTTTCCACCTCGATAAAGCCCATGGAACGGAAAAAGTCCCTTGTCAGTTCCATGACAACGGATCTTTTTTTTAAATTTTCCAGCAATTGGGAATAGGTCATCTCCTTTACGGACAAAAGCTATTGCTTAACCTCGTAAATATCCTTTGTCCGATCCTGGAGATAGATGCGCTGATACTTGGTGTTATCAGCCTGATCATAAAATTTATAGCCCTGCTCCCGGCAGGCTTTGCAGGCATTGATGGGAATATGAACGCCCAAAATATGATTCCCCGGTGTGGCCTTGGAATCAACCTCAAAACTGCCGCCGCAATCCCTGCATACCCGAATCTTTTCTTTCTGGCGGTCAAAAATATTGTCCGTGTCATAAAAAACTTCACGATGACGGGTTATAATCTGTCCGGGTTCGCCGGCGGCTTCTCTCATTTCATACCGCTGACCCCAGTAGGTCATGATCTGGTCGCAGGTCCTTTTGATGTTATCCATAATAGTCATCGACTGCTTGAGCCTTTCCGGATTATAATCCGGTTCCACGACACCGGAATAATCGATACCTGCCATGGCAAGGATAATGCCCAGGTTAACATACGGCAGGGCTCCTTCAATGGCATATCCCCCTTCAAGCACCGCAATGTCCGGTTTAAGCATATCCGTCAAGCGGGCATACCCCTGGGCCGAAAAATTCATATTGGTCAAAGGGTCTGTGTAGTGGTTGTCCTGGCCGGCGGAATTCACCACAAGATCAGGTTTGAATGCCTCGATTACGGGCAGCACACAATTTTCAATAACATAGAGATACCCTTCGGTGGACGTAGCCGGAGGAAGCGGAATATTCAAATTGGACCCCTTGGCATTGGGACCGCCCAGGTCCCTGGGAAAGCCTGTGCCCGGATACATGGTCCGTCCGTCCTGGTGCAGCGAGATAAAGAGCACATCCGGATCATGCCAGAAAATATCATCGGAGCCGTCTCCGTGGTGGCAGTCCGTATCAATAACGGCAATGCGTTTGACGCCAAACTGAGAACGAATATACTCCACCATTATCGCTTCCATATTGATATGACAGAACCCCCGGCCCCCGTGGGTCACCCGCATGGAATGATGTCCAGGCGGCCTAACCAGGGCAAAGCCGTTTTTTACCTCTTTTAGCATAACGGCATTGGCAATTGCCTTGGCGCCCCCCGCCGATATCAGATGGGATTCGGTTGTAACGGTCTGTTCATCAGGTACACAGAAATGGGCTCTTTGTATATCCTCAGGCGTTACAATTTCAGGCTTGTACTCTATAATTTCAGGGACATCAAAAACCCCTTCTTCGCGAACCTGGTCCTGGGTATACAAAAGCCGCTCTTCCCTTTCAGGATGGGTGGGGTCAATGGCCCAGTCAAATGCAGGAAAAAAGACCAGCCCGGTTTTATGAGGTGCGTTTAACATGGTATCCCCTTTAATTGTCTAACGCCTGCGGGTTAAGCATTGATTCATACCCATGGATCAGGCCGGGTTTAAGCTGAATTTTAGTCCGAAGAATTTTCCCCCTGGGGGAAAAGTTGCGCACAATGTTAAATTCCTGAAATTCCACCATTTCCACCTCGTTGAGCGTATCAGGCTCAGCACCGGCATTTTTCGCCTTGTCCTGAAGCAGGCGGTAAGCGATCTCCAACAGATCATCCTTAGAAAAGGATTTGGAAACAGGCTCAGAAAAATCCTCTTCATGGGCGGTGACAACGCCCTGCTCTGTGTCGGCATTTACCGTAATTTCACAGGTGGTCCTGGCAAGGGCTGCGCCAATGGCGTTTGCCACGGAAGCATAGGGAACCGCAATGGTCTCAAGCTGATACATATCCTGAATTTTCTTGGCGAAAAATCTGGCCGGCCCGCCCATGAGAAGAATCGTATCAGGACTGAACGTGTACCCTTCAAGGAAATCATGGACCGTATAAACCGGCTTGGCATTCAAGGTATCTATCATCTCAAAGGTTTTTTTCAAAATGATGTTACAACAAATTTTAAATATGTGCTCTGCGGCCTCTTTTTCCGCCATGCCCAGCTGATCTGCAATAAACTTTATACCCTGCCGGGCCCGGTCCTGGTCCCCCGCTTCCATGAGGCCTAAAACTACCAGGGCGTCCGTGGGCGTGGGTACAGCCCCGCCAAAGGCCATGGCCGGCCCCATACGGTCCGGTCCCACAGTGAGCTTGCCTTTGTCATTGACCCTTAAAGCCGAGTCACCGCCAATGCCTTTGGAAAGCGTTCGCAAGGATCGAATTAAACTTCTATAACCACCGCGCTGAATGCCCACGGGCTCAAGCAATGGGGTTTTATCCACCAGGAATGCAATATCCGTGGTAGTGCCGCCGATATCAAGGACCACAGCATCCTGGCCTTCGGGGGCATAGGGAATAGCACCCATGATACTGGCTGCCGGCCCTGATAAAACCGTCTGGGCCGGAAAATCCATTGATGCTTCCAATGTCATGGTGCCGCCATCAGCCTTGAGGATCTGAATGGGTACGGTAAGCCCCATTTCCTCAAGGGATTGTTCAACGGCCTGAAAAAATTCTTTATGCAGGGGGTATACGGCCGCATTCATGTAAGTGGTGGCGATCCGCCGGGGAAAATTCAAATTACCGGAAACATGGTGCCCCAAAAAAATCTGTTTAAACTGATTGTTTAATATCTGCTCAATCAAAATTTCATGAGAAGGATTTCTGACACAGAATTTACTGACAACCCCCACATATTCAATGCCCGCCTTTTTGAACTTTTCACCTACCCGCTGAATTTCCATTTCATTGATCGGCTCTATTTCCCGACCACGATGGTTGATGGAGCCACCTACGGCATAATACTGATCCCCGGTACTGAAATTTTCAGGATCTATGCCCGGCCCGGCCGAAACAATCATGCCCACCGGCGTCACAGTCTGCTGGACAATGGCGTTGGTGGTCAGGGTGGTGGAGATAACAACCCGCTTAATGCGTCCCGGATCAACGCCTTCAAGAATCAAAGTAAAACCTGAAAGAACGCTTTTAAATAAATTGTCCGGCTGGGTGGGCACCTTTACATGTTTTTGGACACCTTCTTCGCTGAGAAAAACAACGTCTGTGTTTGTGCCTCCGACATCTAATCCCAAAATCATAAAACTTTCCTTTAGGTATGAAAACCCAAGCCTTCGGGCTTAGGAAGAAACAGTGCTTTAGCACGTCGTTTTTGTAAAAAGCATATCATATTTAAACAGCTATATGCCAGAGCTGGAACACCCGTCTCCGGAGTAATGTTTGCCTCGCTAAAGTTATGATCGGGTTTGGCGCAAGCAGCACCGGTTTAACCTCTTAGACCTGTTTAACCATTTACCGTAGAGCCTGGGGCTGGCAAGCACCCCAAGGTACCTATTTCCGATCTAACGTAGTGCTCGAAACACTTAAGCTGGTCAGCATGGGGCTTGCCTAAACAAGCCCAAGCACTTTATACTTGGGTAAAAGATTTGCGCCGAAATATACGGTATAAAAGAAGCTTGTCAGAAATTGATTAGCTTGTCAATGAAGTTTTAGGCCCTTGAAATATGATAATAGTCTCAGACCAAGACCTGATCCTTTAAGAAATGAATAAATTTTTCACATATCGGAGACCGGGTTCTCTTCCGGGACAGGGTCAGGTAAAAATGCCTGGACAGATCAAGGTCTTCAACACTCAAGGCATGGAGACGTCCCCTGGCCAGTTCCTCAGCCACCGCGATGGTGGAAACAATGGAAATACCCACATTGTTGAGAATACCCTGAATGACCGAAACGGAATTGCCCATGGTCACGGCAGGCTCAAGCCGGGATGCGTCAACCCCCGCCTTTTCCATGCCGGCAATAACGGTTTTCCAGGTACCTGATCCTTGTTCCCTGGCAATAAATGGCTGGGACAGCAACGCCTTGCAGGTCACACTCGCCCTGTCCGCCCATTCATGACCGGAGGGCACAACAAGTTTCATTTCATCTTCAACCAGTTTCTCCTGGACAATGTCGGGATCATTGGTTTTTGCACCCACCACACCCAGTTCCAGTTCACCGTCTTTGACAGCCCGGGTGATCTGGCCTGTGTCCCCGACCGTCAGAAGGATGGATACATCCGGAAAATCGGCTTTAAATGCCCCCATCATCCTGGGAAGAATATATCCGGCGGGGATGGATGATCCGCCAATGATCAGCTGTCCTTTGGTATGCCCTAAAAAATCGAGCATGGCGGACTGGGTTTCCTGTTTCAGCGACAGCATCCGTTTGGCATAACCATAGAGGATCGCACCAGCCCGGGTAGGCTCGGTTACCTTGCCCAGCCTGTCCAGCAGGCGGCATTGAAAATGGGCCTCCAGTTCCTTGATATGGGTGGACACTGTGGGCTGGGATAAATGAATCTGTTCTGATGCTCTGGAAAAACTTTTCTGCTCAACCACGGAAACAAAAATATGAAGCTGCCACAAGTCCACGTTTATATATCCTCAATGCTTATTCAGCGTTAACGCCTGGACGCCCTGTTTGGGCAAGTTTCTCCTTCACCCTGCGTTCCACGGGTTTGGGAACCATATCGGAAATGTCCCCACCATACAGGGCGATCTCCTTGATGATGGATGATGAGGTAAAAATCCAACGTGATCCTGTCATAAGAAAGACCGACTGAACCTCCCTGTTGAGTTTTCTGTTCATCAGTGCCATCTGAAATTCACTTTCAAAATCAGACAATGCCCGCATACCCCGGATAATGGCCACGGCGTTTTTTATCCGGGCATATTCAACAAGAAGTCCATCAAAGGTCTCCACCTCAACCCTTGCGGTATCCAGCTCTACCGATGGGTCTTCAAAACATTCCTTGATTATGGAAATACGCTCATCGGGGGAGAACAATGGTGTTTTTTTAGACAAATTATTCAGCACGCCCACGACCACATGGTCAAAAATTTCCTGGGCGCGTCTGATGACGTCAAGATGTCCGTTTGTCAAGGGATCAAAGGAACCGGGGTAAATGGCAATCGTCCGTTTTCGGGTAATCATACTATAGCCTTTAGGCCGTGAAACCCAATCCTTTAGGTTTGGGATATGAGTTTTGCTTTAGCAAGCACGGCCTTACTTTAATGTTAATAAAAGGCATATTATATTTAAGCGTCAGCCAT
>Ga0102931_1001683_pt1 | contig 10988 bp, 10 predicted proteins | sample SalPonR1_C_D1_MG_FD_79282 | JGI IMG/M metagenome (GOLD analysis project Ga0102931, IMG submission 79282) | Salt pond soil microbial communities from South San Francisco under conditions of wetland restoration - Salt Pond MetaG R1_C_D1_MG | ecosystem: Environmental > Aquatic > Marine > Intertidal... | reverse complement strand
TGAGTGAGGTAAACTCTGAACTCCTCACCCTGAACATTAATTTTCTCGGGCAGATACAAATTCATGAATTACGTTTGATTGCGAATGACTAGTACTTTTTCTGTTTCAGAAGAACAGCGGACTTGTTCTGATATTGTCCCTAGTTGATCGTCCGAAGTATGGTGAGGGAATATAACGGCACAAATATTTCCATCAAAAGATTCTACTACAAAAGCTTCAGATTTTCTGGCCGATGATACTTTCCGGTTTGTCAAATGATCGGATATGAGTTGTGTTCCTTCCATGCCTAACGGACGAAAAGAATCGCCTTCTTCCCACTGACGAATCGTCATTGGAAATGCTATTTTTGAAAAATCCATTGAAAGTGTCTCAGAAGAAAATTCTTCCGTGAATTTCTCGACGTTCAAATGTAACCCATAAACTTTTTCGATCTGTTTGAGATCGTCTGAGCTGATTTTAACCGGTGGTTTTCGATCACTTTTAAGTTTTTGAATCGTAAACTGATCTCTATCTCTTATAATCTGATATTCATTGGATAACTGAACGGCTTTACCCGACTGAAGTTCAGTTAATTTTTCAGCTACTTTTTGTAAAGAACTGCTGGCACTGATATCAAAAGGCACTTCTTCTAAAAAATGATATAGTACAGGAGCACGAACCTGATCGGGTAAATTTAAAAAACCGGACCGGCTCAGGGACCGACTACTGTCTTTTACCGATTTCAGAACCTCACCGGCCATCAATTCAAATTCAGTTGCCCTTACAGAGAGCTTGAGTATATTATCGCGCCATCCCGGGAAAAAATTTTGAAGCTCCGGAAACCAGTTATGGCGAAGAAAATTCCTGGCATACGTCGACTCTTCATTGCTATTGTCAATTCTATAAGGGATGTTGAATTCCTCTGCAAATTTCATGATTTGCGATTTACTCACATCCAACAAAGGCCTGAAAAGCTGACTTTCAATTTGTTTAATGCCACTCCATGCGGAGATTCCCGACCCTCTTAAAATACGTTGTAATATCGTTTCGATCTGGTCGTCCTGATGATGTGCCGTTGTCACAAAATCTGCATCAAACTCACGTTTCAAATCAAAAAACACTTCATACCTGCGCTCCCTTGCCCACTCCTGAAAATTGGAAGCTGACTCTTTTTCCAAACGAACTGAAACACACTCAAATCCCCAAAAGGCGCTCATTTTCTCTACAAGTCTCTGATCTTTTTCAGAGTCCTCTCCTCTCATTTGATAGTTGCAGTGCACAACAACTGCACTCAGCTCAAATCGATGCAATAAATACATAAGCGCCATTGAATCGGGGCCACCACTTACTCCGGTAATCAATGTTGAAGAATCGGGAAGATAATTCTTAACGGACTTTTGAAATGCTTTCGCTACCGGTGATGATTCGAATTTGCTCATGTGAATAGGTATTGAGCTCTAGTTTCTCATTTAATACTAATAACTCACCTTTTTCATTAACTCCCAAAAATTTATATCGCCCCTCAATAACTTCGTTATCAATACTTAACCTTATCCAATCACCAAAACCGATTAATGCTCTGCTAATCTCTTTATGAACCGTAATTTCACGATTAACCCAACTTTGATACAGTTGTTCAATCCTGTTTAAAATATTAGCGAGGATCTCCTCTCGCTTAAATTTTTCTCCTGTTATTTGATGTAATGAGACAGCCTGTTGAACACTACCGACATTAAATTCCTCCTGGTTGATATTAACCCCAATGCCGATCAGAACTTTCTCCGGTTTTGGCCCTAGAAAGGAGCATTCTGTCAACACTCCTCCAATTTTTTTATGATCAACATAAATATCATTCGGCCATTTGAGGAGAAATGGTCTCCTGCTGTAATTCTGAAGAACATTTGCTACCGCCAATGCACAAGAGAGAGTTAATAGCGTTAATCCCTCAGCGCGGTCAGGTTTTAAAGCCAACGTAAAAGTCAGGTTCTCACCGGGTTTTGTAACCCAATCTTTTTGATGCTGTCCTCTCCCCTTCTCCTGATCATCGGCCAGAACAACGAACCCGTGATTCAACTCTTCGGCGGGAATCTTTTTTAAATACGAATTTGTAGAGTCAACCTTCTTCAGATACTCAAAATCTCTTCCAAGCCAACGAGTGGATAATCTATTTTGAAAAAGCTTTTTATCGAAAACTTGACTCATTCTGAATTACTTACCTGTAATAACTACGGAGTCATCACTTCCAAATTCATTGGGCGAATAGTGGTCTGCTTTATCATCATTTTCCCACTTCACACCATCCAGTAAATATCTGAAATTATAAGTAGACTCCGGCTTTAGTCTCATTGTAAGTTCCCAATTTCCCTTTTTATTTTTTTTCATGGAATCAGATGATTCATTCCAGTCATTGAAATCTCCTACCAGATTCACTTTTTCGTCTGCCCACTCACCGGGTACGGTAAAAGTAACTTTGCAGATTGTTCTTTTGGGTGTATAAGCTTTACTGATCATTTTATCTCTATTTATTTAAACGATTAAAAAGAATAATAACTAATGTTTTAACTTAAATAAAGACATATATCAAATATTGTTATGTTTTTAAGGGTTTAAAAATTCATAAGATTAGACATTATTGTATAATGACATTAATTTTTAAATATTGGAATCGCTTCCCTTCTTAAGACTCTATATACGCCTGCTTAAAAAGCTGTATTTGTTATGTAATTATAAAGACTAAGCAAACATAACCTGAGAGATTAAAGCTTACTACTCTCCAAACTTATTCATTAATATCTGAACCTCTTCGGGAGAATTCGCTTTCATCACTTGGTCCGAGAAGATTCTCATATCATTCATTTTTTGGCTGCAAAGCATACTTTTCACCAATGGCAACGCTCTGGTAGTCATACTCAAATTTTCAATTCCAAGACCAAAAAGGCATGCAGCGGCTTTTGGCTTGGAAGCCATCTCACCACAAACAGTCACCGGAATATTGCTCTTTTTTGCTCCATCAAGAGTCATTTTAATTAGCTTCCATATTGCTGGGTGATATGGCTGATAGAGAGATGAAATTTTTTCGTTTCCTCGATCTACGGCCAGCGTGTATTGAGTTAAATCGTTTGTTCCAATACTGAAAAAATCAACTTCTTTTGCTACCCTGTCTGCCATTAATGCAACACTTGGAACTTCAATCATCACGCCAATTGGAAGATTTCGGTCAAACTTTACCCCTTCTTCGGTGAGCTTATCTTTTACGTCCATTATTCTCTTCTTGAGCCTGTGTATCTCACTAACACAGGATACCATCGGCACCAAAAGTTTGATTCTGTCTTTATACTCTCCCGATAATCTGTATATCGCTTCCAATTGATTCCCTAAAAGCTCGGTTTCATCAAGCAGCATTCGGATTCCACGCCATCCTAAAAAAGGATTTGATTCGGTATCCATGTCATCCAACAGTTTATCCCCGCCTGCGTCAAACAAACGTATCGTAACATCTGAATGATCACTTGCTTCTACTACTTTTCTGTAGAAGTCGAGCTGAGCGTTGACATCAAACCCTGTTTTTTGAAACAATATTGTTTCCGTTCTTAGAAGTCCAATTCCCTCAGCTCCATGTGTTTTTATTTTTGGAAGTTCCTCTAAAAACTCCACATTTGCCTGAAGTCTAAATTTTTTACCGCAAGCTGTTTCACTTGGTTTTTTTGAGATTTGAAGAAGTTTCTCGGTTTTTTTCTGATGTGTTCTCTTACGCTCATCATATACCCTCTGTTCACTTTCTGAGGGACGTACAACAACTATTCCGAGATCTCCGTCAACAATGGCTTCTTCTTTGTTTTTAAAACGCTTAGCTTTCCATTCTACTCCAATCGCACAAGGAATGTCTAAAGATTGTGCCAAGATAACTGCATGAGATGTAAGTCCGCCCTTTTGCATAACCAAGCCGGCAATGCTATTTCTGCTAAGCTCAATCATTGATGTAGGAGACACATTTGTTGCAAAAACGACAGATCCTGGCTCCAGATCTTCGGTCTGTTTTTTATTTTTTGCAACATCTATCAACTGATCCCTGATTGCTATCAAGTCTATCGTACGCTCATTCAACCATTCGACATCAGCGTTTTCCATGATATGGATATATTCATTCAGAGTACTAAAAATGGCGTATTCAGCTTCATATCGCTCTGATTCGATTTTATGGAGAATCGTTTTATATAATTCAGGGTCTTTTAAAGATTCTATCTGTGCATCTATAATGTCTGCAACTTCACCCTTTGCATCCTCCTTCAGTTTCACAAACTCTTTCTTCAATGCCCCAAAAGCACGATTAAATTTGTCAATATTGAGTTGAATATCATCCTCATGAATTTTTTCAGGGCTTACTTCATTTTGTCTCTCTTCAAGAATATGCACCTTCCCGATTCCGATTCCACCGGATGCCGGTACACCCTCAAATTCGATTCGACCTACCATATCAGACTATTTCAGTTGTTTTCAAATTTATTTTCAAATAGTTCAGAAATTGCGGTCAACGCTTCCTGTTCATCCTTTCCCTCAAAGATTAGTTCCATTTCTGCTCCGGACTCAGCCGCAAGCGTCATAACGCCTAAAATGCTTTTCCCATTTACCTTATAACCGTACATGCTAATGTAAAAATCTGATTCAAATTTGGATGCAGTTTTTACAAGTACTGATGATGGGCGAGCATGCAAACCCGCTTCGTTTTTTACTGTTACTGTTTTTTTTACCATCCGGGGTAGAAATACTATTAAGTGATCTGTAGTGGGTTTTGAAACGGCTGTTAATTATGATAAAGCATCAGATAAAAAAGAGGATTTCTCTTGCTAAATCTCCAATTAAAGTATTGGATTATTATTTATAACAGATTTCACAAAATAAGAAAAAAGATGGTCACTTTTTTAACCACAGTTATTATCTATTTTTCTCAGAATATTCTTTGGTTAGAAAATCCTGAACAGAATTCCGTTTAGTACAGAAATAAATAGACCAAAGAAAAGAGCCCACCAAAAGTTTCGAATAGTAAATCCTTCAACAAGCTTATCAATCAACATCAACATCCAGGCATTTATCACCCAAATAAATAGCCCCAAGGTTAGAATGGTAAGCGGCAAGGTCAGAAAAATAATGAGCGGTTTTATAAAAATATTAATCAAACCGAGTAGAATGGCTACCCCTAATGCAGTGAAATAGTTTTTTACTGACACACCGTCTAAAAGGTAAGCACCAAAAAAAATAACCAAACTGTTTATGAGTAGTATTTTTAACATAGCATTGAGATTCGTTACATTTTCCTGAGCTTACGTGAAAAAACCCAAAAAGTTTACCCTGCATGAAATTTGTTCTTTATCATGGAATCGACAAGATATCACCTTCAGAACTTTATGATATCTTAAAACTGCGTCAGGATATTTTTATCGTAGAGCAAAATTGTGTTTACGAGGATATTGATGGTTTAGATGAATCCTCTCAACATTTACTGCTTAGGATTAGTAATGAGCTGGCAGCATACAGCAGAATTGTTCCACCGGAGGTTAAGTACGACGAAATCTCGATTGGCAGGATTGTGGTGAAAGAGAAATTCAGAGGCAATGGCTACGGAAAAAAAATAGTATTGGAATCCATTGCTCATATAGCAGAAAACGGTCACAAAGCGATCAGGATTGAGGCTCAGGCTCATCTTCTGCAGTTTTATAAAGATCTTGGATTTAAATCAGCGGGAGAAACCTATATTCTCGATGGGATTCCACACCTCCAAATGTTGCGATACTTATGACATGGATGACCGAGCATTCTTAACTTTATCTATTGCTTGTGTGCAAATCGTGTTCATCTCATTGATTAACTCTTCCAGCTTTTCAGCATCCGGATTATTTTCACCGGCCATCAACTCAATCTGCTCAGCAAGCTCTGTTGCTTTATCCATTCCCACATAAGTGAAAGTTGGTTTTAGAGTATGTGAAAACTCTTTCACTTTGGCGTACTCATTGCTTTTGAAATGGGTTAATACTTTACTCATCAAACCAGGTGTTTGATCCAAAAAGAGCTCCATTATCTCTTTTAAAAGTTCCTTATCACCGCCGGTTAACTCGTAAAGATTATTAAGATCCAGCCCTGAAGAATCGTTAGATTCTGAAGCTGTTTTAGAATTTGCCGACCTGCCGTTTTTTATAAATTCTTTAAAACTACTGTAAAGTTCATCGTAGGTAAATGGCTTGGCGATAAAACCGTCCATCCCCGCCTGTTTGCACTCTTTAATATCTCTGTCCAAAACGGATGCTGTAATAGCGATAATAGGCACATTCCTTTTCGATTCATCATCGTGCTCTCGAATTCTTCTGGTGGCTTCCAATCCGCCCATTCCGGGCATGTGTACATCCATAAAAATTGCAGAATAAACGTTTTGATCGACCATCTCCAAAGCGGTACTGCCATCCTCCGCTTCGTCAGCATCTACACCCAGTTTTTTCAACATGCCCTTCACAATTCTGCGATTTACAGTGTAATCATCTACAATTAAAATTTTATGCCCGCTAAAACTCTCTTTTTTACTGTCGGTTTCTGAACTTTTTAGAGTTTTAAAATCAACTGCCTTTTCGGGTAAATAGAACGGGATTCGCAATGAGACAGAAGTTCCAACACCTTCAGTGCTTTCAACATCTATCTTTCCATCCATATAGCCTACCAGTTGTTTCACCAGAGATAGGCCCAGACCTGTACCTCCAAACTTGTATGACGTAGATTTCGATGACTGACTAAAGCTCTCAAAAATGTTATTGATCATCGATTCAGGAATTCCAATGCCGGTATCCTTAATCTTTAGTTCAATTGGAATTTTTCCATTTTCTGTATCCCTATTCGTTACAATAATTGCGATTTCACCATCTTTTGTAAACTTGATTGAGTTACTCAAGATGTTCATTACGATTTGGGAAAGCCTAACAGAATCTCCGACCAAGTACTCAGGTACGTTTTCTGAAATAACCAATTCAAGGTCTAATCCTTTCTCCTCGGTTTGGTTTCTTATATTATCTACTACCTGACGAAGTAGTTTGCGGATATTGAATTTCCTGTTCTCTAATTTAAAATGGGTAGATTTTAAAAAGTTGAACTCCAGTATATCGTTAACAATGGCAAGTAAATTTTCGGCAGAGAGTTTAATCTCTTCCACGTAATCTGCATTCTCTTCATCTAAATCTTTTCCTTCCAAAAGCTGAGTCATTCCAAGAATACCATTCAGCGGAGTCCTCATTTCATGACTCATATTTGCCAGAAACTTTTCCTTCACTATTTTGGACGACTCGGCTTCTTGTAGAGCTTTTTTCAATTCATTTTCGCGCTTTTTACGAATAGTGATCTCTTTTATAATCGTAACACAAAACTTCTCATCGCCTGCATTTAGCGGAAAAGATTTTATAATTGCCCAAAATGGTGACCCTGCCTTGTTCAGGCAGGTGCATTCTGTTTCAAAAAGTGTATCCTTTTTGAAATGAGTTAGGATTGAATCGTATAGGTTATTCGCTGAAGTTGTGGAGGCCGTTATCCGTGGATGTGAACCTATAACATCATCTTCACTTAAACCGCTGATCGAATAATAGGTTTGATTTGCAAATACCGTCTCGAGATCACTGCCTCGCAGTTTGGATACAAGAAGGGCATCAAATGTTTGATTTAAAAGTTTTCCGAAAAGCTCGGTGTGGTCGCTGATAAATTTTAAATTATCTCTCATTTATACACTCATTATGTCATTCAGTTTTGAATGTATAAAAATGTGGCGACCTTAGCTATAATTAGCTTTTAAATTTTAAATCACCCAGTAAAAACGACAATTGCGATAACTACGAGCAGAGCTACCTTGAAGAGTAAAGTTTTCCAGTTTTTCATCAGAGAACACAAAAATTTTAAAGAATGGCTAAATGGGACTGTTATATCTAAATATATCCCTAACCAAAATCAAGTTTTAAATTTTCAACTACACAACTATTTACAAATCTTTATAAATGCTGTGTATTTTAAAAGAGTACTCAAAGAGCGGTTTGTTACAAAATTGCACTTATAAAGTTCCTCACAAATACACTGTAGTCTAGATTTTTTTCTTTTGCAGTCGTTTTGAATTCCCCACCACGTTGATAGAACTAAAGGCCATAGCAATTTCAGCCAAAACGGGATGCATCCATCCAATCATGGCAATAGGAAGCATTATAATATTATAGAAAAATGCCCAAAACAGATTTTGACGAATTTTCTTAAACGTCTCATTACTTAAGTTAATCGCCCGGATTATCGCTTTTGGATTCCCGTCAATTAAAATCATGCTACCCGATTCAATAGCAATATCCGTGCCTGTCCCCAATGCAATACCTACGTCCGACTGCGTCAGCGCCGGAGCATCATTTATTCCATCTCCTACCATAGCTACCACTTCCCCGCCTTCTTGCAATCTTTTAATCACATCAGATTTTTCATCCGGTTTTACCTGTGCAAATACTTCGTCAATACCGATCTCCTCTGCAATGATGTTAGCCACTTTCTGCTGATCGCCCGTCAACATCACGGTTTTATAGCCTAGTTTATGTATTTCCTGAATAGCATCGGGTGTTTCCGGTTTGATTGTATCTTTAATTCCACAAAGAGCGACAACTACATCATCTATTACCAGAAAAATGGTTGTTTTACCGGCTGAGTGAAGTTCGTCTGCTTTATCCTTTACCAGATCTGACTGATTTATCGAAAATTGTTCGAGCAGATCAACATTACCCGCCAAAATTCGGGATCCTTTAACAACGGCTTTCACTCCTTTTCCGGTAAACGATTCAAACTCTTCGGAAGCCGGCAGATTATCTGTTCCCGTAAAGTTTAGAATAGCTTTGCTTATTGGATGCTCGGAGTAATTCTCAGCGGCTGCAATCATCTTTTTCAGCTCCAAATCACTGTTCCCCACATCAAACCAATCGGTTACTTCCGGTTCACCTTTTGTCAAAGTTCCTGTTTTGTCAAAAACAAAAGTGGTGACCTCCTGCAGACGCTGAATAGACTCTCCCTTCCGAATAAGAATTCCGTTCTCGGCGCCCAGCCCTGTTCCTACCATCAGTGCAGTGGGAGTAGCCAAACCTAAAGCACAGGGACATGCAATTACCAAAACAGCCAAAGCAACAAAAAATGCCTGACTAACCGGTTCAAGATCTGTAATAATCCAGGGAATAAATGAGTCTGCCCATAATAAAATAGGGCGTAGTGTTTCCGGAAAAATCAGCCACACAGTAAACGTGATTGCTGTAAGAACAAGGATAACCGGTACAAAAATGGCCGTGACCTTATCCGCAAAATCCTGGATTGGAATCTTGGAACCCTGAGCTTCTTCCACCATCTGAATAACACGGTTCAGAAATGTATTTTCACCGACTTCTTTCGCCTGCACGCGAATGGAACCTTCTGTATTGATGGTACCCCCAATAACCTCATCCCCCTTTTCTCTAACTACCGGCATAGATTCTCCGGTTACCATCGACTCATCAACTGAGCTTTTACCGTCCACTACTTCCCCATCTGTCGGTATGGTTTCACCGGGACGGACAATCATCACATCGCCCTTTCTTAGCTTGTCGATTTCAATTTCTTCCTCCACACCGTTTCTGATAATCCGGGCGGTTTTCGCCTCCAGTGTTAAAAGTTTTGTAATGGCATCTGATGCCCGGCCCCTCGCTTTTGCTTCGATATACCTTCCTGTAAGGTGAAATGCCATAATCATAGCTGCAATTCCGGCAAAACTGTAGAATGCTGATTCTATTAACCCGAGCATATGACCAAGCGAGACCAAACCTGTAATTAACGATGCCGTAGTACCCAGGGCAATTAGCACATCCATATTGGGGGTTAAGTTTTTGGATGAGATCAATGCGCTTCTTAGTGTTTCGAACCCGGGCCCAAAAAGTACATAACCTGCGCCCAGAACCATGGCCATCTCCATCACAAGATGTGAAGTAATCTGAATGCCCAGTACCATGCTGAGAAGCATCCAAATCATAAGTGGAACCGTAACAATCCAGCTCCGTACTGTTTTCTGCTTGGCTGCAGAAAGTTTCTTCTCTTCTCTCTCTCTTTTCTGCTCTAACTTATTAGCTTTTTTTTTTGCTCGTCGATCACTTCATAACCGGCGTTCTCAATACTCTCTTTTATTTGATCGATGGATATCTGCGAACTGTCAAAGTCTACAAATGCTTTTTCTGCAGTGAGATTTACATTTGCATTGACAACACCGTCCTTTTTTCTAATCGCCTTTTCAACAGCAGAAGAACAACCTGTGCAGTGCATTCCACCAATTTGAAAAGTTACTGAATCATTTTTAGGCTCTTCTACTTCATAACCTGCATTTTCAATAGCTTCACGAACTTCATCAAAAGGAAAGGCATCACCTTCAAATTCAATTTCGGCACTTTCAGTAGTCAACTGAACGCTCGCCCCTTTTACCTTCTCAACTTTTCCCAATGCTTTTTCAACAGAGTTTACACAACCCGCGCAGTGCATGCCATTTATTTGAATACGCTTTTTCATAACAAATCAATCTTAGTACTATTCAGCTAACGCTATTTTCGTTTCCGCCTTTAAATTAAAAAAGAAATTACCAGCAATTGTTATGTAGCGAATGGTGAGATGTGTAATATTTTTGGCTAAATCTGATCGAGCGTTTTTCTAGTTAATGCTCCGGATTTGCGAAATTCAGTAACAGTTATCCCGGTTACTCTTTTAAATTGATTGGATAGATATTGTACACTGCTGTATTTCAGTTTCCACGCAATTTCACTGAGTGTCCACTTCCGGAAGCTGAGCAGCTCTTTCACCCTTTCAATTTTCATCTCAATCAGATGAGTTTCAATTGTTGAACCTGTCTGATCGGAATAGACTTTACTTAAATAGGAGTAATTATAGTTGGTCTGATTGGATACAAAAATGGAGAGTTTATCCGGTGTCCGTGAGTGCTCCAGATGATCAAT
>Ga0102931_1001682_pt1 | contig 10990 bp, 8 predicted proteins | sample SalPonR1_C_D1_MG_FD_79282 | JGI IMG/M metagenome (GOLD analysis project Ga0102931, IMG submission 79282) | Salt pond soil microbial communities from South San Francisco under conditions of wetland restoration - Salt Pond MetaG R1_C_D1_MG | ecosystem: Environmental > Aquatic > Marine > Intertidal... | reverse complement strand
CGTTATGCTCATATTGAGAAATGGGTTCATGAGGAGCGAGTTCTTCCAGCCATTTTTTATAATCATTATGCAAACCTGATTCGTCATCATTTATAAACACACTAGCTGTTATATGCATAGCATTTACCAAACATAAGCCCTCTTTTATCCCACTCTCTTTAACTATTTTTTTGACTTCACTAGTTATATTTATCAGTTCTAATCTTCGGTCGGTATTAAACCACAAATACTCTCTAAAAGATTTCACTTCATTCCCTCCCACTTTATAATTTATTATCTTTATTATAAAACACATTGCAATACAGAACAAGTCATTCATTATTTATATCCAATCTCGTTTAAATTAAAATCTGGACTTGCTTATAATATATCATTTGTTTTAATTGCTTTATTAAAAACAGTGATGAAGGATCAATAATGACGCGGTTATCATAATTTTGCTTTTATTTTTTAAGGTAATAATTAGGAATATTAAAACAAATAGTTTCTATATCTGTTAGTATTTTATCAATGTTTTTTTTATTATATTTTTCTTTTTGTGCCTCTTCACAAAGTTGTTTTGATAATAAATATATTTCTTCCATATGTAAATTACTCGCGATACCTTTTAAATTATGAGAATAATATTTGATTTTTTTTACATTTTTATCTTTGATAGCTTCTTTTAATTTATTTACTCTTTGAGGTAGTGATCTTATACCTTTTTTTACAATATCACTTATTTCCGCATCTTTATTAATCCATTCCATTACCAGCTCTTCTGCATCTATGTTCTTATTAAAAATTATTCAACACCCCTTAATATTAGTGATTTTAATTACTAAAAAGTGTATTGAAAATATCAGAATTATATATCTCTTTGATATCAATACTTTCTTTTTATTATATTTTTTTGATTGATTTAACTTTTCATAAGACATTCGAAATTCATTAACAATCATATCTGATTTACTGACCATAGTAGTAAAAGTTCTTGGGGGTTTTTCTCAATATATATCTTGCTTTATATTAACCCCTTATTATAATTAAAAAATCATCTGCCTATTTTTTGCTACTCTGCTCAAATATGGTTTATAATTAAAATAAACCTCTATAGTCCCTTCTATAAAAAAATGTGCCTACTTTTCCAATGTTACAAGAACAATATTTATAATTCTATTTTTTTAATATTATTTGCAAATTTTCTAGATGGACTTAATCGCTAAATTAATAGCTTTATATAACTTTTCCTTTGAAATAGGTTTGGTAATATAATTATTACAGCCTGCTTTGATTATTTTATTTATATCTTCTTGATGTTTATAAGCTGTAGTGGCTATGGTGTAAATGTTATTGCCCTTACTTCTCAATTTCCTCATAGCTTCCAAACCATTCAAAACAGGCATAGCAATATCTAATAACAAAAAATCAAATTTTTGTTTCTTTAATTCAACAAGAACCTCAAGACCGTTTTCAACAAATTTTAAATTAAAATCAGTATCTTTTAGATATTCAAATATCAATTCTTGATTTAAACTGTCATCTTCTGCAATTAGAATATCTAATTTGAAATCACCGCTAAATACTATTTCATATTCTATTTTTGATTGATAGTTTTCATCATTTGCTGGTTCTATATTTTTATTATCCCGAGTGTTTTTAAAGGGTAATCGCAAGATAAATAATGACCCTTTATCTTTTTCACTCTCTAAAACTATATCCCCTCCCATTAAATCAGTAAGCTGTTTACTTATTGCCAAACCTAAGCCTAGTCCTTTGTTATCAAAATTTTTTTTATTAAATTCATAACCCTTTTCAAAGCTATCAAATATAATTTTCTGTTTTTCTTTAGATATACCAATTCCCGTATCTTTAACTTTTACATATAATTTATTTTCATCATAATTATAATATGCTTTCAGCAAAATATTGCCATTATTAGTATACTTGAAGGCATTGCTTAATAAGTTAGTTATTATCTGTTTAATCCGGTCCACATCTCCTCTGAGAATTTCCGGCAAATTATTATCAAATATATACATGAATTTTATATCTTTGGTTTTCTCATAATCAAACATACCAGCAATATCTTCTAAGATCTCTATAGGTGAGAATGTTTCGTTTTTAAATTTAATTTTATTAGAATTTATGCGGGAATTATCAAGTACATCATTTATTAAATTATTCAAATATCGAGCTGATTTATTAATAATTTGCAGCTTTTTATCATCATACTCTTTTTTATCTAATAAAACACTAGTAAAACCCATTATACTATTCAAAGGTGCCTTTATATCATGACTCATCCTAACTAAAAATTTAGCTTTAGCAGCATTAGACTGTTCTGCTTTCTTTTTGGCTTTTGTTAACTTCTCATTTCTAATTTTAATTTTATGGGTCATTTTATTGAAGTTGTTGGCAAGAGTCCCGAAAATATCATTATGACTGATCTCTATCTTCTTATCATATTGACCGGCTGCAACTAAATTTGTCCCAATATTTAATTTATATAAGGGTTTATATATTAAAGTGATAAACAGTACAATTATTGATAACAGAAAAAAAGAGAAAACAAACAGATTATTTATACCAACGGTTTTATTAAAAACATAAGCAATGTTATTTATCCTACTAATATTAAGCCTAATAAATAAAACATTTTTGATATTACTTTTACTTATAGAATTATAGTTATCTTCATAAATGGGAATTGCCATTTCAAATATATTCTCTTCTAAATTTTCGTTAATAACTTTTAACTCTTTTTCTTGAAAGATTTTCTTTACAAGCTCATCTCTAATAATTTGATTAATCTCCTGTTCATCATTAGATGCTAAAATTCTATAATTTGTATTGAAAAGTTTAATATTTTTTATTTTATGATGGGCTCCTAACTGATTTATTAACCTTTGAATAAATTCATGTTTGTTATTTGATAATAATTGGGCAATTGTCCAATCAAGTCCAGTGCTTAATAATAATGCTTCTTCTTTTATATCCTCTAGTAGATATTTTTCTATTGAATGATTATTTAGATAAATAGAAAATATTAAACTTAATAATAAAATAATCATTAATCCGGAACCTAATTTTAATAAGAAATATTTTTTCTTCATATGAACCATTCCCACAAAAACAAAAATTATGTTTATAATTTACTAAGTCAATCTTTTAATATCAGTAACAACATTTATCTTATCTTTAATCCTTTTTGTATCCTCGATTGTAACTAAAGGACTAATTACAACTGCATGAGGGAGTTTCTCAAAATAACGTGATGATATCACAAGATCAAATTGTTTTACAATTTCAATTTCAAGTTTGTTAAAGTAATAACATGAAAGATCTAAATTTGGAAATTTGTTTTCTAATCTATTAATCATAATTCTAGCAACTGGTATACTGTTATTATATATCAATAAGGCCTTTAAATTTACCTTGTTCATCTCTACCGCCGATAAAAACAATAAACCAATGTACATGACTTCACTTTCTTTGATCTTTATTTGCAAGCTTTCTTCTATAATTTTTTTGAAGCTATTAGCAAGTCCAAAAACAAAAGGATTGTTTCTTTTAATTCTTTCTATTTCAACTTCGCTAATATTTATATTATTAAAGGAATATATATCATATTGATATCGGACAAATATTGATCGTATAAACAAGGCCAATTCCTTGAATAATTTTTTGTCTTCTATCTTAATTAAAATATTTTCTTTAAATTTTTTCATAATAATTTGAGCTGTTTCAGTTATTTGAGGCTTAATAACTTTCTCTAATGACAGAGCATTATAATTTATTTTGTGACTGCGCAGACTCCATATTTGTAATATATAGGCTATTATTTCATATTCATTCAATTTAATATAAAATTCATTTACAGCTTTTTTTGTAATCTCCTTGATAAAATTATAATTAGGATATGTTTTTAAATCTATAATATCTTGAGGCGCGGTTTTTATATTATGGTTTTTATTTATCCTATTAATGCCTACTGCAGTATAAAAAACTAAATATAAAATAGAATTTGAATTAAAAATTACACCCAGTTCATTTTCAATACTTTTTATGAATGATCTAATTTTTCTAAAATCAATATCTATGCAATGTTTTTTTATATATTTATTTCCATAAACTCTTAAGTTGATATTATTCTCTAATAGATATATTATATCCTTTTTATCCTCCTCATCAACAAGATTAAGTAAAGTGTTGGTTATCAATATTCTTTTATAAAGTTCACTGCCATTAATAGTAATTTTGCCATTAGAACTTATCTTTAGTTTTAAATTATATTGATCAAAAGTATCTCTACCCTTTGTCAAGTCATTATAAAAAGTAGATTCACTTATATTAAAAAGCTCAAGCAACCCTTCTTTTTTAAAATATTCTTCACAAAATAGCTTGTGTATAATAAGATCATGCCTTTTTTGAAAACTAAAAACTTCATTGCTTTCATAATCAAAAGTTTTTTCTTTTAACTTTATCCTTGTTTCCTGAACAACCTGCAAATATATCCCTTTATTAGGTTTTGTTATTAATTTTGCACCATTCGTTTTAAAATAATTTTTTAACCGATCTAAATCTCTTCTGATCGTTCTTTTTGAGACATTAAGCTTGTTTGCAATTCGTGCAGTGGTTAAATATTGAGTGGAATTTAATAACTCATAAATTAATTTTTTGTGTCTTATCTTTTTTATTTCATCCACACTTTTACTCCTTTGAATTAATTCTTTGTTTTTTTCAATTCTTTTTTAAGTGATTTATTTTCGTAAACGAGGTTGTATTTCTCAATAGCATTAGAGATAATTGGAATTATTTCTATCTTATATCCTTGTTCCTTCTTTACCCTATTTTTTGGTATATATTGATATATTTCTTGTTCAGAAAAACTTGAAATCAAACCTACATCCGTATAAACCGAAAATATTATTTTCACAAGATTGGGATATCCATTATTGATAATCTTGAGTAATTCGACCCCTGTAAACTCAGGTATATTTAGATCAACAACGATTACTGCAATATCTTTTTCATCTAATATTCTCAATGCATGATGACCTGTTTTTGCAAAAAACAACTTAAAATCATATTTCTTTAATTTTCGTTTTATTGTATCTAATATAATTTCTTCATCATCAACAAACAAAACATTTTGATTGTATTTAATATCTGTGTTCATATTAACCTCCAAATACAGTGACAAAAAAAATAAAATATATTTAGTTTTTATTATAACAAAATAAAAATATCTATTCAATTTTAAAATGTCATTAATTAATGTGGACAAAAGAAAAATAGTAAATTTTGTTTATGTATTGTATGATTAAAATAATGTAAATCACACAAATAATAAAAAGAACACTTCTTATATATTCCTTTTATTATGTTATACATATTTAATTGGATTTCTGATAAAATATTTGTTTCTCTAAATATGAAAAAATTATCAATGAAACAATAAAAGGTTAAGTAAAGCATGGATAGAAAATGTATTAAAAACCTAATAAAATCTCACAATAGATCCTTATTTAAAAACTTATACATAGCATATAAAAATTGCTTATAATTTCTAAAATAACTTAAATCTGAATTCCCAAAAAAAATATAATTTTACATTAGTATATTATTTCATGTTCTGAAAATTTTTATCAATTCATTCAAAATCGAAGAAAAACTATCTTGAAAGTGATGCTTGCAAGTAATTTTTAAATTAATAAATACAAAAAATTATGGGGGCTTTTTAGATTAAACCCCTTCATATATCTAGCCCTCAAACTAGAAAATAGTAAGACTTCATTCCTAAAGGATGGGTTTAACCCATCCTTAATCCTTATGAGTTTATCAAAATTTATTATGATACTGTTTTAGACACATAACACAACATATCAAATAGGAGATATTTTTTATTACATGTTACCATTTTTCCATTTTTATTAATTAAATATAATAATTTCATTTTCTCACATTAAAGTCAACTACTCTATCCTAATCAAAAACAAGATTAGGATGACATTTTCCTGAGAAATTTTAGCTAAATATCAAAAACATTAATAAAATAAATTTAGTAGTTATAAAGTTTAAAGAGAATTTAAAAATTTCAGGCCTAAAAAACCTGTTTATATAGATCAAGATCAATGTTTATTTAATATTTTATGAAGCAAAATGTTTAAATATATAACTACACTAAAATTAAATTACCCATTTTAAAAACTGTCAATTTAGGTTTCGATTTATACGAAAATATTTGAGGAGGATTTATTTATGAAAAAAAGTATTATTCTTTTATTATCTGTAGTGATCTTACTGGGACTTTGTACAACCTTAGAAGCTCAAAGTAATACAGCTTCTCATGACATAGAAATAACTGTGGATGAAGTAGCTGATCTTAGTATAACAGGAAGTGACTCGGTAACAATTAGTTGTGCCGATTGGTCAGGTGATAGTCTTACAAACGAATGGAAAGCTTTTAGTTTAAATTCTAGTACATTGTCCTGGTTATCGGTTGTTGAAGATGGTAATTATAATAAAATTACAGTTCAAGCCACAGATATACCCTCTGGTTTAAAATTAAGGGTATCGCTTAATGATGTAAGTGAGTCAATACCAGAAGTTGTAATAGGGAGTGATTCAACTGATCTTTTCACAAACATAGCAAGTGAATCAGATGTAAGTTATCTATACTATGAAGTGGGGATAACAAATATAGAAAACGTAAGAGCTTCCAGCAACAGTTCAGTTAATATTACTTACACCATCCAAGATGAGATTTCTTAAAAATTTAGATATATAGTATTATTTATGGGAGTTATTAACAAAATGCTTCTGTAAAGTTCATTATTATTTTAATAAACAGGCTATATTTGCTATATCAATATCTAATAAGTTTAATAATCTATTGTCTGATGTGAATCAATATTGGGGGAATAGCCTATGACTTGTTTTAATAATTTAAAAATTTCTAGACTACTTTATTTTGTTATAATAATTAGTGTTCTTTATTCAATAAACCTGTTTGCTGCAGGGGTAACTTTAAAAGGTTCGTTAACCAGAGAATATATAGTAAATAGGGGGGGATTAATAGAAGGTACAATTGTCCTTAAAAACAAAGGTGAACAACCAGCTCAAGTCCGTATTTATCAAAATGATTATTATCCAACTATTGATGGAGCAAAATACTTGAATCCAGGCCATCTGGAACGTTCTAATTCTACCTGGATAAAATTTAATCCTGACAATAATATAATCATACCGGCGAAAAGTGAATATAATATCTCATATACCATTACTGTTCCTAATGCTCATCTAAAGGGTACATACTGGAGCCTGCTGATGATTGAACCACTTAACCCCAAGCAGAAAATATCTGTGAGAGAGAAAGAAGATGAGATAGAAATTGGACTACAACATATTATTCGTTACGCTGTCCAATTTAGAACACATATTAAAAACACGGGGGAAAAAAGCCTCAAAATAATAAACCGTCGTTTAATTAAAAAAGACGGGGAGAGAATGCTTGAAGTTCATCTCAAAAATACAGGTGATCTTTGGATCAAACTCAAATCTACTCTAGAACTATTTGACGATAGTGGTAGTAGATGTGCGGTATTTAAAGGTCCTTTAAGCGGTCTTTATCCCGGAACAATATCCAAAATGACAATACCATTAAAAGACATACAATCGGGCACTTACCAGGGTCTTCTCATACTCGATGGAGGATGTGATCAACTGTGGGGGGCCCAGTATACTATGAGACTTTAAAAATATATTTTACATTTATCAAATAATAGCCAAGAAAACCCTCTCCTTAAATAAGGGTAGGGTGGAATTGGCTATTTTAGACTCTATCAATGAATTAGTTGATAAGTATAATTTTAAAGTGGTAAATATAGAAATAATTAATAATTATATCTATACTTTTAAATTTTGTTTAATAATTTACCTAAGTTTCATTAATATGCTTTGTAGTAAAGAAAGGAATTTTTATGAAAAAAAATCATCTGCTCTTTTTAACAGTTATTTTAATAACACTATTTTTATTGGCTTTTTCTCTTTACATAAAAGCCGATAATAATCAAGTCAAAATTGAACTTGTTGAGCCAGATCTGCTGGAAACATTACCCGGAAATAATTTGACACTAAGTTTTTTAATCAATAACCAAAACAAAAAAGCTATACATTTAGAAACAAAAGTTATTCTTCCAGCAGGATTTAAAACTCTTACATTTGAGTCTAGTTTCAATCTAGAACCCAAACAAAGTAAGGTTGAACTATTAAACCTACATATACCACATAATATAAAAAAAGGAACATACACTATCAAATATATTTTGATAGATCAAGATAATAATATAATAGCAGAAAAAAAATTACAGCTTAAAATCAAATTAAATTTTGATCTAGAAGCTTTTATTATAAAATCTCCAGATCGAGTTATAGCAGGTGATAATTATATAATAGGTTGTTCAATCAACAATAGAAGTAATGCTGCTCTGAATATAAATATAAAATGTCATGATCAACCCTCTTATATAAATAAACTCAGTCAAAAATATATTGAATTGTCTCCTAATGAAATAAGTCTTTTTAATGTTAAAGTAAAAACGAATCCCCATATCAATACTTCAAAAACTCATAAAATAAATTTGAACATTGAATGTTCATATAACAATAAAAAAGTCATATCAAAAACTATTCATACTTCTGTAAAAGTCCTGAACCGTGTTTCCGGTAAAGATGAAGCTTATATAAATTTACCATTTGATTTGGATGTCATTTTTTCTTATGATAAACAGTTAGATATTAATTTTGATCTCAGTACTTTAAATCCAATTGATGTAGACAAAAATCATTGGCTATCTATGCAATTAAAAACAGAAGATTTATTGAAAAAATCTAATAAGTATTCTAACTTCAAAGGTAATTACCAATTAAAATACTGGAATAATAATGCGGCTTTAGAAATAGGTAATAACTATTTTACAGCCACTGACTTAACTGAAAAACAAAAAAAAGGAAAGGGGTTTTTAGTAAAAGTTGAAAAAAATAATATTTTTTTAAAAACATATTACCAAAAAAGTAAAGATGATGACGATATGAGTTGGGCAGCTATCTGTGACTACCAATATCTGAATAATATTAATTTTAGAAGCAGTTTTTTCCATAAAATAATAAATGATGTGCAAATTAATATATTAAGTTTGAACAGTAAAATTGAAATGCTCAACAATATTTTTGAATTAGAGTATGCTAAAGATTTAACACATGGAACAAATCATGCTTACTACGGAAAACTTACTGGAAATAATGGTAATTTAAATTATCAGTTAAAATATCTTTATTCTGACCCTAAATTTCTTGGTAGAATATCTGACTGTAAACGCCTTCTATTTAATTTTAGTTATTCTCCGTTAAATAATTTATCTATAAACGGCATATTTAAAAAGTTTAATAATAATTTGAATTTAAATTTAAACCAACCATTAAAAAAAGAAAGTGGTACTAAAATTTTTACTCAATATCATGATAAAAATTCAAATCTGGATTTAATTTATAATAACCTATGGACTAAAGATCTTAGATTTAATCCAGACTTTTTTGAGCAAAGAACAAATTGGAAAATAAAATATAAACATCATTTTGATAATGGTGAACTTAAAGTAGTATATTCAAATACTAAAACTAATAACCATCTTATTAAAAAAATAATTTCACAAAGCTTAATTAGCCTAAAAGGAACCTATGAAATATATGACAAACAATTTTATAGTATTTATTATGAAAACAAATTCGAAAACAAAAATAGATATATTTTATTAAATGTTAGTGCTGATCTTGCTATTAATAAAACTAATAATATCATTTTAAATTATGCTTATAAGTCTAAAGTAGATAATAAATTCAATCAACAAAACAGCAAAAATATTATCTCTCTTGAACTACATAATTCGCTTAAAGATTTTAATAGTCAATTCAAATTAAAGGGAACTTATATTAAATCCAAAAAAGAGGATAGCGAATGTATTTTTAAGGTAGAATATATTCAAAATTTTTCTTTTGCTTTGCCTACAATTAGAAAACAAACAGGCAAAATTAGGGGCCGTATATATACTTCCAATAAAGAAAAGCAGAGTGGTATCAAAGACGTAATTGTAAAAATATCCGAACATACTGCTGTTACCAATGAAGATGGTTATTTTATATTTAATCAACTGAAACCGGGAATTCATTATTTAAATATAGACTTAAGTAGTATGAAACAAAATCAAATATTTAAAAAAAATCTTCCTATTAAATTTACCATCAAAGCAAATGAAAATAAAAAAATTATTTTGAAAACTGTACAAGGATGTTCAGTTTCTGGTCAAGCTGTAGTTTATAATTATTCTAAAATTATTAAAAGCAAAAAATTATATTCAGATCATCTTTTAAAAAACCTGCAGATTATTTTGAAAAATAAAGAAAATGATAAATATATTATTAGACATACCGATACTTTTGGAAAATTTCATTTTAAAAATCTAAGGCCGGGTATATGGGAATTAATCATAAAAAATAGAGGAACTATTCCTGAAAATCATACTCTAAAGAAAACAAAATATATATTTGATGTTGCTCCTGGACAACATAAAGACTTCGAAATCAAAATATTACCCCGTGAAAGAAAGTTTAACTTGATAGACACAGGAAAGCTTTAAACAAAAAAATTAGCAAAAAATAATAAGCCTCAAATTTTCTCCAGCAATATCAGATGGAGTAAATTTAAGGCTCTTAATTTGAATTATTGTTTCCATAACTTATACTATATGGCAACTACTCAACCCTCATCAAAAACTAGATTGGGATGATGTTTTCTTGAGACATTTAGATAAAAAGATGTTTATTGAACTTCATTTACAAACTTTTCTATTCTATTAAGACCTTCTTTGATATTATTCAAAGAATTAGCATAAGAAAGTCTAATGAAATTATCAACACCAAATGCAATCCCAGGTACAACAGCAACTCTTTT